>LNFM01002708.1_pt1 | contig 36577 bp, 33 predicted proteins | sample 596031 | NCBI WGS metagenome assembly LNFM01 (sample SAMN04254537, study PRJNA301005) | activated carbon metagenome | isolation source: dual media filters at the Ann Arbor, Michigan drinking water treatment plant | place: USA: Ann Arbor | reverse complement strand
CCTTCTTCGGTCGCGGTGGCGAGGAGCCGATCTACATCGTGCGCGAGGATGCCGAAGGACGCAGCTTCGTGCAGTTCGGCGACGGCGAGACGGGCGCCCGCTTGCCGTCCGGGCTGCAGAACGTCGTGGCCGTGTATCGAACCGGCGTGGGCGCGCACGGCGAGATCAAGCCCGGCGCGACGCCCACGGCCAGCGAGCGCCCGCCCGGTTTCGACAAGGTGGCGCTCGCCGGGATCGTTTCCGGCGGCGCGCAAGCCGAAGCGGGCGACAAGGCGCGCGAGGCTGCGCCGGGCAAAGTGCAAAGCCTCGGCCGGCTGGTGAGCATCCGCGACTACGAGACCGAGACCCTCGGGCTGCCGGGCGTGGTCGCCGCTGCCGCCGCCTGGGATCTGCACGCCGGCGTGCCCGCGGTGATTCTGCGTGTGCTGCTCGAAGCCGGCCGGGAAGCCGAGTTCGCCGCGATTCGTTCGACCCTGGCGCATGCCCAGCGTTGTCGCGGGCCAGACCGCTTTGTGCTGATCGTCGAGCAAGCGTTGCCGCGCCATGTCTTTCTCGACATCAGCTATGCGCGGGACACGAGCTATCGGCAGGACGACGTCGCCTCGGCAATCCACGCCGCTTTGGGGCTCGCAGGCGATACCGATCATGAACGCACCGGCGTCTTCGGTCTGCATGCGCGTCGCCTCGGCCAGCCCGAGTACGCCAGCCGTATCGCAGGCAAGGTCCAGAACGCACCTGGGGTGCTGTGGTGCAAGGTGACCGCGATGGGCCTGTTCGCCGCCGAGACGGCCGACCCCGATGCCCTCGCTCTGCCTGCCGCCCCCCGTCCGCTTGCGAGCATCCTCGCATGCGCAGGGCATGAGCTGCTGCAACTCGATCCACGGCACTTGACGCTCACGGCCGTCGCCGAGCCCGCGGCCGGAGAATGCGCATGAGCACGCAACCCGCAGTGCCCCTGTACGAGCGTCTGCCGGAGATCTATCGCACACGCGATGCCGAGCAGGCGCCGGCCCATCAACTGCGTGCCTACCTCGGCGCCATCGAATCGGCGTTCAGTGCGATCCACGACAACGTCGGTCAGCTCTACGAGGATCTCTTCATCGAGACCTGCGACGACTGGGTGATCCCGTATCTTGCGGATCTCCTCGGCACGACGCATCTGCACGGGGATCCGCGCACCTTGCGCGCCGACGTCGCGGATACGATCGCCTTGCGCCGCCGCAAAGGCACGCTGGGAGCGATCGAGCGTCTCGCCGTCAATCTGACGGGCTGGGCTTGCCGCGGCGTCGAGCTGCGCCAGAATCTCGCCTGGTCGCAGCACCTCAATCATCAGCGGCCGGACGCCGGCGGCGCCCCGCCCTATGGCGATCCGGCGCGGACGCGTTTACATGTCCCGCGCGGCGGCACGGCACCGATACGCGATCCCGCCTCGCTCGCCTTGCTGGGCACGCCGTTCGACGAATTCGCGTATACGGCCGATGTGAAGCCGGCACTCGGCAATGCAAGGCACATCAACCTCCCCAATCTCGCCATCTTCCTCTGGCGTCTTGCGGCCTATCGTCTGGCGCGCGTGCTGCCGCTCGCGAAGGGCGCGATCGATCTGGGTGTTCAACCCGTCGGCATCGCGCGCCATGCGCTGCGCTTCGACTTGCATCCGCTCGACCTGCCGGTGCGCTTGTTCAATACCAGTCGACCGGGCTTTCTGCGGCCCGGCACCTCGGGCGGGCGCGTGTCGCCCCTGACCGATGCCGATGCGGTGCCCGGCCCGATACTCGGTGCGCGCATCGCCAGCGACATGCCGGACGGCCATCCCGAGGCTTATGCCGCCGTCGACTTCTACGATGCGAGCGTCACCCCGCCGGGCGGGTTCGAGCTCGGCGATGTCGGCCTGCATTTCTTCATGCCGCAGACGCTGGCACCGCTGCTGATTCCGCCCGCCCCGCAGACGGCTTGGCGCTGGCTTTATCGGGGCGACAATCTGTGTGCCTGGGAGAGCGGCTTGCGACGTCCGCTGCGCAGCGGCGAGGTCGTGATCGATCCGGCGATCGGCCGCGTGTTGATCGGTCTCGACACCGAGGCTCAAGCCGCCGAGTTGATGCCCAGCGAAGGCGGAGTGCGGCGCTCGCGCATGTTCGTGAGCTACACCTACGCAGCGGCGGGGCCGGTCGGTGCGCATCCCGTTGTCCATGCCTTCGCGGATTCGCCGCCGCAGACGGAGGTGCGTCGGGTGGGTGACGTCGCAGGCGGCACCACGCTGCAGGCGGCCCTGAGCGGCTTGGAGGCGGCGACCGATGCGGTGACGATCGAGATCCACGACAGTCTCGTGCATCGGGTCGATTTGTCGGCGGTGCCCGGCAGCAGTGTGGACGGCACGTTCTCGCTGCGTCTGGCGCGCTCGTTGACGCTGCGCGCGGCCGGCGAGCATCGCCCGATCGTCCTGCTGGCGCAGCCCTTGTCGTTTCGTCCGCTGGATGCGGCGGCGGCCACACCGTTCGATCCGCAGGTGCGACTCGAAGGCCTCTATCTGGCCCCCGACGCGGCAGCGCCGTTTCCTCCGGGAGCGGCGCTGATCGACCGCGCGGCGGTTGCGCGTCTGGAGATCGTCGGCTGCACGCTCGCGCCCGGCGGGCATAGCCTGCGCGACGGCAGCCGAGCGCCGATGCAGCCGGCATTGCGTTTGGCGAACGGCTACGGCTTCGCCGATGCTGGCGACGTCGATGCATTCGTCCCGACGCCCGATATCGTCATCCAGCGCTCGATCAGCGGCACGCTCGCGGTCGACGAGCGCTATCGACTCGACATCGAAGACAGCATCGTCGATGCCGGCCTGGGCCTGCGGGATGCGCCCAACGGGCTGTCCGCGATTGCCGCAGCCACCGACCCCGCCGGTGCTTGGGGCGCAGCCTTGAACTTCGACGGGCTGACCTGCTTCGGCCCCGTGCGGGTTGCGGCCACGGGCGGTTTCGGAGGGATCTTCACGCAGCGCTTCGAAGTGCTGGACAACCAGCATGGCTGCATCAAGTGGACGGCGTTCAGCGGCGATGCGGACCGTCTGCCGCCCAATCACTTCTGTGTGCATGCGACCGATGCGCGGATCGTGTTCACTGCCGAGCGCTTCAATGATCCGGGCTACGCACAACTTGCGCGCGAGACCGATCGTCGCGTGCGCGAACTCGGACCCGACGACGATGCGATGGGCGCGCTCGGTTTTCTGCTCGAAGCGCACAAATGGACCAACCTGCAGGTACGGCTGCGTGAATTCATGCCGGTAGGCGTGAGACCGCTGGTCGTGCCGGTGACCTGACGAAGGACGAGCCATGCAAGGCGATTTTTCCGTACTCCACTTCGATCCGAACGAGCACGAGCGCCCGGCGGCAGCGCCCGAGCAAGGCGTGTTGCGCAACCTCAACGGCGTGCTGCACCAGCAGGGCCGGGTCACCACCGATGCGGACTTCACCGAGTCGCAGCTGCTCGATCTCGCGTGGAGCGGTCAAGCCGGCCGCGACATCATCGGCGCGGGCGTGTGCGCGGTTCCCGCCACCGAGCCCGAAGGCTTTCGGGTCGAATCGGCGCGGGTCGACGGCGATGCGGTCCGCGTCATGTTGCGGCCTGGCCGCGCCTGGGCCGACGGCATACTCACGCGCTTGGCCGGTCTCGCCCCCGACGCGCAAGCACCCGTGGAGCGCAGCGCCGCCTACTACGGCGCGCCGCTGGCGAGCCCCACGCCGACGACCGACAGCATCGCCGACAGCGTGCGTGACGCCGTCATTCTCGAAGTGTCCGAGGAGGCGCTGCACGCCTATCAGTATCCGCAGCGCCTGATCGAGCCTGCGCTTGGCGGCGTCGACACCACCGAGCGTTCGTACGTGAACTTCAGCGTGCGGCTGCTGCGCCTTGCCGACGGCGAGGACTGCAACAACATCCGCGACCGGCTGCGCGACGATCCCGCCGCCAAGGGGCATCTGAGCGTGTCGCTCGCGCCTGTGGAGGAGATGGAGGTCGAATGTCCGGTGGTCGGCGGTGGCGGCTATACCGGCTTCGAGCATCACCTCTATCGGATCGAGATCGCTGCCACGGCATCCGGATCGCCGGCCCGCTTCAAGTGGAGTCAATGGAACGGCGGCTTGGTCGGGCGCGGGCGCTTCGACCAGACGACCGACCCGGACCGGGTGATCATCGACGCTGGTCGAGCGCCGATCGTCACCTCGGGTCTGACGCAGTTCTATCTCGAAGCGCTGCAGTACGATGCGCTCGTCGGCACCTGGCGCGTGGTGTACGGCTCGATCGCCACGCTCAATACCGACCACGATCTCGAACTCGCTTCGCCGCCGACCTTCGGAACCTTGCCGTCGACGATCGAGCCGGTGTTCTTCCGGTTGTGGAACGGCATCGCGGACATCAGTGCGTATACCAACGCTGCCGAGCCGGTCGAGCTGCGCGACGGCATCCGCTTGGCATTCGACGCGCCTGCAGCGGGCAACTACCGGGCCGGCGACTACTGGACCTTCACCGTGCGCGCGGGCGAGATCGCCAATGCGCAGGTGCTGATCGACCATGCACCGCCGACGGGCATCGTGTACCACCGGGTACCGCTGGCGGAGATCAACTGGACCGCGCGCCGCAATACCCAGGTATCGGGCACGATCGAGGACTGCCGGCGTCGCTTCCGGCCCTTGTCGAACCAGAAGATCTGCTGCACCTATCTGATCGGCGACGGCGTATCGAGCTTCGGCGATTTCAATTCGCTGGAAGAGGCCGCAGCCCATCTGCCCGCGGCCGGCGGCGAGTTGTGCCTGCTGCCCGGACTGCATCGCACCAACCTCACGCTCGAAGGTCGTCGCAACGTGACGATACACGGCTGCGAGCGCCGCTCGTTCGTCTTGCCGCGCACGCAGACGCGTGCGCAGCCGCTGCTGCGCTTCATCGACTGTGACGGGATACGCGTGCACGGACTCGATCTGGTCACATACGACGGAATGGCCGTACACGTCGTCGGCCGCACCGAGCGCAGCTGCCGCGACATCCGTATCCACGACAATCGCATGATTTCGCGCACCAACACGATTCGCGTCGACAATGCGGTCGAGGTCGAGATTGCGCACAACCGCCTGCACCTGCTCGATACCGTCGACGGGCGTGCCACCCTCTCCTTGCATGCCGACGACACGCTGATCGAGCGCAATACGCTGGTGTTGGTGCCCTTCGTCGATACGACACCGGACGAGCCGGAGGTGCCCGACGACGATCCCAATCGCGATCCCGCCGATCCGTGCGCGCGCCCCCAGATCCTCTATCGATACCCGTTGCTGATTCTTGGCTACGCGCACCAGGTGTGGTCGCTGCTGCTCACGTTGATCGTGCCCCGGCAACCGTATCGTGCCATCGGCGGCATCCACGTGCGGGCCGGCTCCGAGCGCGTGCGTGCGCTGGAGAACACGATCGTGGGCGGGGCGGGCAACGGCATCGTGCTGGGCGGCGATCTGGAACCGGCCGGTGACGAGGAGGTGGCTGCGCAGCCACCCGGTGTCGCGCCGCCCTTGACCCATGTGCCCGACCGTTTGGCGGCTCCAGCGCAGCCGCAATCCGAGATCCGTCCCGCGGTGAACGTCACGGCCGACGGCCACTTCCTCGCGCTGGTGCAGGACGAGCAGGGCAGACCCATCGAGGACGTCGATGTCTACCTCGAGGGAGAGAGCCTCGTCAGCGATCGCAGCGATGCGCAAGGCATGGCGAGCGTCAAGGCGCCGGCCGGCTCGTACAGTCTGGATGTCTCCGCTTCTTATCGCGTGTTGCGGATCGCCGAATCGCGCGATCAAGACGCATTGGTCAACGTGATTACCGTGGCGCCGCGAGCGAACGCGACCACGCGCGGCCAGGGTTTCCTGCACGAGATCACGCTGGCGCGCAACGATGTCTCCATGATGGGCTTGTCCGGCATCGGATTCGCCCTGCGCAGCGGCTCGAGCCTGCGCGCGCCTGCCGTGGCCGTTCCCAACAACAATCCGCGGGCGGCGCTGCTCGCCTACATCGACGCCGCGGTACTCAACTTGGGGCTCGTCCCCCTGCTGCGCGCAACGCATCCGGTGCGCGATCTGGTGATCCGCGAAAACCGGCTGCATCACAATCTGCGCAATCCGCTGACCGAAGAGATGCGCACGCAGGCGCAGGTGATCGGGCGCGGCGGCATATCGCTCGGCGTGGCGGAGTCGCTCGTGATCTGCGGCAACCATATCTACGAGAATGGCATCAGTGCCGTGGAGCCGGTCTGCGGCGTGTTCTGCGGCTATGTGAACGACGCCGAAATCGGCGACAACGTTCTGGCCGCCAACGGCCCGATCACGGCCGACTACGAAGAGCGGCGGCAGGCGGGCATACGCGGGGGAATCTACATTCGATTCGCGGCCGCGCTCACCAGCCAGTTTTCCGGGGCCAGCGGTCGCAAACCCGCAGCGCGGCTGCATGACAATCGGGTGGATCAGCCGGCCGGTCGTGCACTGACGTTGTTCGCCTTCGGGCCGGTGTCGGTGGCGAACAATCACTTCAACGCCGAGTACAGCGGCCGGTTCGGCTTGCTGGATGCAATGTTCGGGGCAGTGCTGCTCATCAACCTGGGCGGCATCCATCGTCTGGTCGCGCGTCTGTTGGGCGGGTTCGTCGACGCCTCCGACCTGAGCATCGCCCGGGGCCACGACGCGGCAGCGGCCAACGACACGTCGTCGAACTTTGCGTCCGTGGGCCTCACGACCAATCCCTTGCTCGACGGACGCGTGGGTTTCGCCGAGCAGGCGGAGGCCGCCTTGCCCGGCGGCGAGACCCTTTTCGACGACAACTATGTTCGGCTCGGCCAGGTCAACCGCTCCCTCATCTCCCAGCTCATGCTTTGCCTCGACGACCTCGGGTATGCCTCCAACACCTCGGCGGTGTTTCGTGGCAGTCCGTTCTTCGCCAATACGGTCCTGCTGGGCGATGTGGTCCGGGCGACGTCCTCGCGCTTCCGTGAAGAGGCCCGACCCACCTTGTCGCTCTGGTCGCAGGCATTGCAGATCAACACCACCGCGCACAATCAGGCAGATCACTGCATCGTGGCGCGCCAGCCGTCGTCCACCGCATTGCCGCCTCTCGTCAACGGGCCGAACCAGGTGCTCGACTTCCAGCTATGCGGTCGGCTGTTCGAGTCGCAAGCGAGCATCGGTCAGTTCTTCATCGCGGTGCTCGCTGCGAACGCTGCCGAGTTGGGCGGCACGCTGGCGCAGGATTCGTTTGCGGCCGGCGAGGTGTCCGCCCTGGCTAGAGCGACCACCGCAAAGTCGATGCTCATGATCAACGAGACCCAGGTCGCCACCCACCGCGCCTATTCCCGCGAAGCGCATCGGCTGTCGACCAAGCTGGGCGTCGAGCATCCCAAGGCGCAGGCCTTGCGGGCCCAGGCCGACGCAGGGGCGCGAACGACGCGCATCCTGAACGTTGCCGCCGAGGTGGCGCGGATCGATGTGCCCCCGTCGCGCGAGGGCGGGGCGAGCGTCAGCGGCCGCTTCGTCAATGCGCGCGGCCAGGGTTTGGGCGGGTACACCGTCGAGCTCGTGCGCGCCAACGGCAGTCGGGTGGAGGTGGTCGGATCGACCGATGCCAACGGCCTCTTCGCCGCCCGCTACGATGCGGAGCGCTCCAAGGCCCTGCAGAAGGAGGGTGAGCTTCATTACCGGGTGCTCGACGCGCAGGGCAAAGAGGTGCTGCGCGACAAGAGTGCTCTGAAGATCGAGCCGGGCGCCAGTCTGCAGACGACACTGAGCGTGCCTGTGCGCATCGTGCCCAAGTCGGTAGCGACCGAAGGCACCGTGATCTATGGCAGGCGCGCGGAGGACGCCGAGCCGAACCCGGATACGAATTCCAGGCCCCGGCCGGCACCGGCACCGGTGCCTGTGCCTTCGCCCAAGCCGGAGCCCGCACCTGCGCCGGAGCCCCGACCCACACCCACACCCACACCGGAGCCGACACCCGAGCCCCGTCCTTCGCCCAATGTGCGCACGCCTCTGGAAAAGCTCGAAATGGACGCTGCCCTGCGCAAGCGCTTGCTCGAGGCCGACATCCGCGACGTCGAGGCCATACTCGAAGCGGAGGCTGGCGTGTTGACGAAAATCGTCGGGGATCGTGCCGAGGCGAGCAAACTGGCGGAGGCGGCGAAAAATCTGTTGCGGCCGTCGTCACCCGCGCCGACCCCGGTCGTAAGTTCCCCGACCCGGCGAGCGCGACCCGCGAAGACGCCGCCGAAGAAGGACAAGTAGCCGGGGATGCGCTCGATGCATGAACGCGTCGCTGCCGGCTCCGAGGCAGCCTACTCCTCGAGCAGGCTGCGCAGCATCCAGGCGGTCTTCTCGTGTACTTCGAGTCGCTGGGTCAGCAAGTCCGCGGTTGGCTGATCGTTGGCCGCCTCGACCAAAGGAAACAGCTTGCGTGCCGTGCGTGCCGTGGCTTCCTGGGCTTCGACGAGCAGTTGGATCATCTGGGTGGCTTTGGGCACGCCTTGCACTTCCTTGATGCTGGCGAGCTTCACGAACTCCTCGTAGGTTCCCGGTGCGGGATGGCCCAGCGCGCGAATCCGCTCGGCGATCAGATCGAGCGCATTCCATTGCTCCGTGTACTGCGCCATGAACATCAAGTGCAGGGTGTTGAACATCGGCCCGGTGACGTTCCAGTGGAAGTTGTGCGTCATCAGATAGAGGGTGTAGCTGTCGGCCAGCAGAGTGGACAGGCCATGCGCGATCTTCTTGCGCTCATCGTCGCTGATGCCGATGTCGATCGCCGATTTCTTGCTCTTCTTCACTTTCATGCGGTCTCCTTGTCGTCGTGTGTATTCGCGGGAAGCAGGTTGGACGACGAAACACCCGCTTGGTTCGACCTATGTTACATCGGCTCCCAGCGATTGCTTTCGCGCAATCTCGATCGGCGCGAGCGGCTCGACCGGTCGGGAGATGACGCCGCAAATGCCTCGGCGCTCGATGTTCTCGAGTCACGTCCGCCAGTCGTGCGGATCGAATGGTTCGAGGATGTCGTTGTCAGCGCCCAGTCGGGGCCGATCATGCGCCCGGCTCCGTTGCCGGGCGCGGTCACGACGATGATGTCGATGTCCTATCCTGCGTGCAGACACCGGGCCGGTTCGAGGCCGTCCTCACGGCCCATTGGAACGTCGAGAACGGCGACATCCCATACGCGGTGGCGAGGTTCCAAGGATTGAGACGAGCCTGCACCCTCCGCCGCTGGGTCAGGCTCGTCCACGAAATGGATAGTTTGCCGAGCGTCTGGCCGGATGGCCTCGTGTACGAGCGATACGGCAGCTTCGATGCCCTGTGGCTGCTCGATACCGCGTTGGCGGCGGTCGCGGTGCTGCTGAACCTCGCGATCCGCGAGCGCGCCGCTCGCTCCGAGCGCTATACCGGATCCCAGGAAAACACGTCCTGCGAACGGTCCAGCGGGTAGAAGTGCGACTTCAAAGCTGGCATGGCGTGGTCGGCAATCCGCTCCGCTGTCCAGCCATCGGATCGCTGCACCGAGCGCAGCGGCCGGTTCTGACTGAAGAGGAAGATCTCGTTGGCGCGCACGCCGAAGATCTGCCCGCTGACATCCTTGGCCGCGTCGCTCACCAGGTACACGGCCATCGGCGCGATCTTGGAGGTCTGCATGGCCTTGAGCTTCTCGACCCGCTCCTTCTGGTCTGGCGTGTCGGTCGGGATCGAGCCGATCATGCGGCTCCAGGCGAAGGGCGCGATGCAGTTGGAGCGCACGTTGTAGCGGGCCATGTCGAGCGCGATCGACTTCGACAGGCCGGCGATGCCGAGCTTGGCCGCGGAATAGTTGGCCTGACCGAAGTTGCCGACGAGCCCGGAGGTGGAGGTCATGTTCACGTAGGCACCGGAATGCTGGCCGCGGAAATGCGGCGCGGCGGCGCGGGCGACATAGAACGAGCCGTTCAAGTGCACATCGATGACCGCACGCCACTCTTCGATGCTCATGTTGAAGAAGAAGCGGTCGCGCAGAATGCCCGCGTTGTTGACCACCCCGTCGATGCGACCGAAGCTGTCGAGCGCGCACTGCACGATGCGCTGGGCGGCATCCCAGTCCGCGACGCTGTCGGTGCTCGCGACCGCTTCGCCGCCCGCGGCGACGATCTCCTGGACCACTTTCTGCGCCGGGCCGGCATCCAGGCCTTCGCCGCTCACCGAGGCACCGATGTCGTTGACCACGACCCGCGCGCCGTTGGCTGCCATCGCCAGCGCGAAATCGCGTCCGATACCGCCGCCCGCACCCGTGACGACGACGACCTTGCCCTCCAGCATGCTTCCCGCCATGTTCCTCTCCTCGTGGATCGTTTCGGGCGCTATGCTAGCACCCCGCCAGCGATCGCTCGACCGCCTCGAATGTCGATCCGGCTGCGATCGCAAGCTAACCTTGCCGAAGGAGAATCCGATGGCATTGCTGGAGAAAGACGTCGTCGTCACGACCAAGCACGGCCGCATGCCGGCTTTCGCGGCCTGCCCCGATGCGCCGGGTGCGTTCCCGGGCATCATCTTCTACATGGATGCGCCAGGCTTTCGGGAGGAACTGTGCAACATGGCGCGGCGTATCGCCAAGCACGGCTACTTTTGCCTGCTGCCCGACATGTACTACCGCCTCGGGACCATTCGGTTCGATTTGCCGCGGCGCAACGATCCGATGTCTGCGGTGATCCGGGCGGCCATGAACCATCTGACCAACGCCGACGTCACGGACGACACCGCAGGCATGCTCGCCTGGCTCGATGCCCAGGACAAGGTGAGCGAGGGTGCGGTCGGCTGTGTCGGTCACTGCATGAGCGGGCGCTACATCACCACCGTGGCGGCACGCTTTCCCAGCCGCATCGCCGCGGCCGCGTCGCTCTACGGAGTCGGCATCGTCACCGATCAGGCCGATTCGCCGCATCTGTTGCTGGACAAGATCCGGGGCGAACTCTACTACGGCTTCGCGGAGACCGATTCGTCGGTACCCGAGCATGTGATCCCGACTCTGAAGGATGCTCTCGAGCGGGCCGACGCCAAGTACAAGCTCGAGGTGTTGCCGGAAACGCAGCACGGCTATTGTTTCGCCGAGCGGCAGGTCTTCAATCCGATGGCGGCCGAACACACGTGGGCGCGCCTGTTCGATCTATGGGATCGGAATCTGAAGTAGGTGACCGTGGGCGACCTTGCCTGCTGCGCCTGGCCTCCAGTCCGTCGCGGGCCGGGCGCCCCATCCCGCTTGCAGCAGCCAGCCAGCCGGCAGTGCGCTATCGGCTGCTCAAGGGTGCCGGCATGGGCTTGGCGTCCTTGGCAAACCCGACCTGCCAGCCGAGATAAGCCGCTTTGCGCGCTTCGGCGATTTCGGTCAGAAACTTGCGCTGGCCGATGAGCTCTTCGGGCGTCAGCAGCAGTTCGCGCGTGCCTTTCACCAGCCACCCGTTCTGGGCCTCGCCCGCCTTGTTCTTGCGGGCGTACGCGATCTGGGCGACTGTCATGCTGGTCTCGAAGTCGGCTTCGCGCATCAGCCGCGCGAGCTCGTCGGCGGTTTCCTGAGTCGCCGCGAACACGACGAAATCGACCGCCTGCGGCTTTTTGATGTCGATGCCGCGACTGCGTGTCTGCCGCAGCAGGATCCAGTCCTGCTGGTTCATGCCGCGCATGAGGCGGCGCAGGAGAAAAATCGTTACGGTCGCGGTCCCGGCGATCGCGAGCAGCGTCAACCAATCGATGCCTGTGGAGGGTTCCAAACGTAGACCTTGCAAACGATGCCCCGGAGGGCTGGCGGCGAATCGTACAACCTAAGCGGCTTGTCCGCAAAGGCGTGCGGCGACCTCATCGTCCGAGCAGCATGTCGATGAATCGCGTGCGCAATTGGGGCGTCAGGTGGCGGTTGGTTTCGAACTGCACCGGTTGGTTCGGGGCGGCGGGATCGATGACGATGCCCCACAGCGGCTCTATGCTCGTCGGCAGCATGGCGTAACGGGCGTCGCCGACCAGTTCGGATCGCCGGGGATGGCGCACCATCCATGCGTTGGTGAAGCGATCGAAGCGCAAAAGATCCTGCTGTGCACGCGAGCCGGGCGGCAGCGCGAGATCGCGGTGAGGATCGATCCGCGGACCGCTCTCGCCGGCATAGGTGCGCCCCGAGCCCGGTGCGCCGACACGGACGGCGTCGACGTGGATCGTTCCCTGGTATTCGTAGACCGAGCGCCACAGCACCATGTTGGCGAGCGTGGGCTTGACCAGCAGTCGCTCGGGAACGTGCCCGCGCGATGCGGCGAGCTGCGATGCAAGGTCCTCGGCGCGTTCCTTCTGCATCCAGCCGATGCTCAGGCCGGCGGCCGCGACCAGCAACGCCAGGCGCGTCAGTGCCGCATTGCGTCGGACGAGGCCCATGAGAAGCGGCACCAGCAGGGCCAGAGTAAACAGCGGATCGACGACGGAAACGATGTTCCACGCGACTGCGCGCTCGCTGAACGGCCATAGCAGATGCGTGCCGTAGCTCGTGCATGCGTCCAGCAAAGGCGAGAGCAGATAGCCGACGAACGCGAACGCGTAAAGTTGCGAGAAGGGCGTGCGGCGCTTGAGCAGCCACCAGACCAACGCGGCGACGAGGGCCGCGCCGACGGGAACGAACAGCAGCGAGTGCGTGAAGTGGCGATGAAATTCGAGATTCAGCAGCGGGTCGGCATCGCTCGCGATGAGGATGTCGGTGTCGGGCAGCAGCCCGGCGAGGGCGCCCGTGAGTGCGGCGATGCGCGTGAGCCGCGAGGGCGCGATCGCAGCCGCACCCGCGGCGCCGATCGCGGCGTGCGTCAGAAGATCCATGAGTATTCCTTCAGCCCAGTGCGAGCCAGTCGGGTCGGAGCAGCAGCAGGACGCCCAGACCGATCAGGATTATGCCCCCGATGCGGCTCGACCAGCGGCTGTATGCAGCGCTCTCGCCCGCCATCGTGATTGCGCCCAAGGTCACGACCAGCACCGCCAGATCGTCCAGCATGAAGACTGCGACATAGAGCAGTAGGTAGGCGTAGTACTGCCAGCGCGGCATCTCGGTGAGTGCGAGGATTTGGGTGTAGACCGCGGGGATGCCCGCTGAACAAATCAGTTCGACGATGTTCACCGCCACTGCGATCAGCACGATGCCGATCAGCGCGAACCCGAAACGTTGCTCCAGCGCCAGCGTGCGCAGCCCATCGAGGACTTTGCGACGGCTGGCGGGCGCTGTCACCGTGCATACGGGGGCTTCCCGGGAAAAGCCTCGCTTGAGCGAGTAGATGCCGCCCCCGATCGCAAGTGCGCCGAGCGCCATCCGCAGCCAGACCACCATGCCGAGCATCAGCAGCACGTTGAGCCAGGCCGCCATGAAAAGAAAATAGACGCCTGCCGAAGCGGCGACGAATGCGATGCCGAGCGTCCACATGCGTACCCGATCCCGCATGCCGGCGATCAAGCCGAGCAGGAAGACCAGTGTCCACATCGCGCAGGGATTGAAGCCGTCGGCGGCTGCGAGCACGACGGTCAGCGCGCCGAGGGATAGACCGGCGATGTCGATCTCGCCCAGCAAGGGCACGCGCATTCGGCCGGGAATGCTGGGTGTGGTGCTGTTCTCGACCTGGCGCTCGCCGGGTGCCGAAGCCTCTTTTTTCGCCGGGTCCAAGGCAGCCAAGCGTGCGGCGATGCGATCGGGGCAGCGGTGGGTTCGGCAGCTTCGGATGGCCGCTTCGATGTCGCGGCCGGTGCTTTCGGCATCCAGGAAGCCGATGAAGGCGCGCTCGCCGACCACGATGAGCGGCACGGCGACCCGGTCGAGCTCGAACTGCATGACGACATCGGCCAACAGCGCTTGCTGGGCGCGGGTTCTCCCGACTTCCTGATAGCGTACCGTGACCGGTGCATCGGCCGTCGCGAGCCCGCGCGCCCAGGCGATGGCCCGCTCGCAGTGCGGACATCCCTCGCGCCAGAAAACGTAAACAGTCGGCGGGTCGGCGTCGCCAGGGGCGGATGCCACGCCCGCGGCGGGCCATGCCAGCGCAATGGCGAGCAGAACCAGAACAAGACACGCAGGCCAGCTCGCGGGCTTTTGGGGCTGCACGAATGAAGAGGGGATCGGTCGGGGGGCGGCGTCCATTATCGGCTGCCGACCCCGAGCCCCCTTGATGCACGTCAAGCGTCCTCAAGAGGATGTCGTCCTTCGCCAGCGACCAAGGACTGTAAGGGCCACGTAAGGATGTGCCCTCATCATCGCGTCAGCGCTGGACCTTATCTGCCCTGCCGCTGCGGCGAAGTTGCCGCAGGCCGTGGGATACCGGGCGCGTTCAATCAAGGAGCGAATGAAATGAACCGACTAGTCAATGGCATCACCGGAACGCTGTTCTTCCTGCTTACGTTCTTTGCTCAGGCTGCGGAAGAAACTGCAGCAGCGATGGAGCCTGCGCCCCGAGTCAACACGATCTGGGTCGGCGTCTTCTTCCTGGTGTTCGTGGGTCTGTGCGCTTGGTTCGCGCTGTCGATCTACCGCAATGAGAAGAAAGTCAAGAAAGACGCGGAGTAAAGCGAGCCCTGCGGGGCGTCAAGGCTCGTCCTGTGCCACGGACGAGCCTTTTCGCTTGACGGACCGTCGTTTCAGGCGCGGCGTGGGCGGGCTGCCGAGCGCATGCGTTCGCCACGCCCCGCGAGGCGGCGCCGGGCGCGCGTAATGGCGCCTCTCACTTGCCTCGGTGCCGTCCCGCCGGCGTGATCCCGGGCCGCCAGAGAGCCCGCAAGCGTCAACACCTTCGCCACATCGGCCCCGATCAACGTCGAGAACTGCCGCAGTTCGGCCAAGTCGAGCGCGGACAGATCGCAGCCCTTGTCGACGGCATAGCGCACCGCCTGGCCCACCGCTTCATGGGCATCGCGGAACGCCAATCCCTTGCGCACCAGGTAATCGGCCAGGTCGGTCGCCGTGGCATAGCCCTGGAATGCCGCCTGCCGCATGGCATCGGTGTTGACCTGGATGCCGGCTACCATCTCGGCGAATATCGTGAGCGTCTCGCGCAGCGTGTCCACGGTGTCGAAGAGCGGTTCCTTGTCTTCCTGATTGTCCTTGTTATAGGCGAGCGGCTGGCCCTTCATGAGGGTGAGCAGCGCCATCAGGTGACCATAGACCCGGCCCGTCTTGCCCCGCGCGAGTTCAGGCACATCGGGGTTCTTCTTCTGCGGCATGATGGACGACCCGGTGCAGAACCGGTCCGGCAGATCGATGAAGCCGAAGCGCGGGCTCATCCATAGCACCAGTTCTTCCGAGAGCCGCGACATGTGCATCATGATCAGCGCGGCGCAGGCAGAAAACTCGATCGCGAAGTCTCGATCCGAGACTGCATCGAGCGAGTTCTCGCACAGGCCCTCGAAGCCGAGTTCGCGTGCGACGCGCGCCCGGTCGATCGGGAAACTGGTGCCGGCGAGGGCCGCCGCCCCGAGCGGCAGCCGGTTCACGCGGGATCGGCAGTCGCTCAGACGCTCGGCATCGCGAGTGAACATCTCGAAGTAAGCGAGCAGGTGGTGGCCGAAGGTGACGGGCTGGGCAACCTGCAGGTGCGTGAAGCCCGGCATCACCGTCGCCGCGTGCTTTTGCGCCAAATCCACCAAGGCGCGGCGCAAGTCGCCCAGCAGCACCAGCAGTTCGTCGATGGCTCCGCGCAGGTACAGCCGGATGTCGGTGGCGACCTGATCGTTGCGCGAGCGCCCCGTGTGCAGACGCTTGCCTGCCTCCCCCACCAGTTCGGTCAGTCGCCGCTCGATATTGAAGTGAACGTCCTCACGATCGATGGACCATTCGAAGCGACCCGCCTCGATGTCCGCCTGGATCTGGTTCATCCCGCGCTCGATGTCGCGCAGATCCTGCCGGCTGATGACCTTCTGCGCCTGCAGCATGCGGGCGTGCGCGAGGGACGCCATGATGTCCACATGCGCCAGGCGCTGATCGAAGGTCACCGAGGCGGTGTAGCGTTTGACGCGCTCGGACACCGGTTCGCTGAAGCGTCCGGACCAACGCGTGCTCGTTTTCGTTTTCTTTGTCGCCATGGACGTCCCAGGTGTATTGGCTTGTCAAAGACCGGGGCATGTGCAACCCTTCGGCATCTTCGACGCCGGGCATCCAGCGGGTGAGCATCGCGGGGAAAAGGGTGGGGTCGATTCGTCGCACATCACAGTGCTGCTGCGCCAACGCGCACGCGAGCCGCACTCCGGCCGGTCGATGGCGAGTATAAGACAAAATTCCGGGCCCGATCGGCTGCCGGATACGAGCAACCTCGGCGTGCTCGCGCGCATCCTCATCGGTGTATGCCTGTTCGGTCTGGTGGTTGCGTTTGCGCGCAGCAAGTCTGTCGACGACTTCCTCCTCGAACTGACCTCCATCGCGAGCATGGCGTTGTTGCCGCTGCTGCTCAACCTGTGCGCGCTCGCGGCGCTGGCGCGGTGGCTGCGCCGACTGCCGTATCGCGTCGGTATCGGCGTCGTCTTCGTGTTGTGCCTCGCCCTGGTCACCCTGGGATACGAGATCGAGCGGCTGCTGACCGTCCAGATTGCGCGCGATCCGCAGCGCTATTGGGCGTTCGCCGCCATTCTGGTGGCGCTGCTGCTCGGCTACTTCGATTTGCGTGCACGCGCTTTGTCGCCCGCGCTGGCCGAGGCTCGGTTGCAGGCTTTGCAGGCGCGAATCCGGCCGCATTTTTTGTTCAACAGCATCAATGCCGTGCTCTCGCTGATTCGCTCCGAGCCCAAGCAGGCGGAGACTGCCCTTGAAGACATGGCCGATCTGTTCCGCGTGCTGATGGCCGATAACCGGGAACTGACCACGCTGGCGCGCGAGATCGACCTATGCAGGCAGTATCTGGCGCTCGAACAATTGCGCCTGGGCGAGCGGCTGAAGGTGGAGTGGTACGTGGACAAGATGCCGGGCGATGCGCTGGTGCCGCCGCTGGTGCTACAGCCTTTGCTCGAAAATGCCGTTTACCACGGTATCGAGCCGCGTGCCGAGCCCGGCGTGGTCAGCATCAATGTGTTTCGCAAGGGACAGCAGGTGCACGCCGTGCTGCGCAACCCGTACAAGCTCGAGGGCAGTCACCATTCCGGCAACAAGATGGCACTGAACAACATTCGCGAACGTCTGCTGCTGCATTTCGATGCCGAGGCGAGCCTCAAGACGTCCATCGAGAACCATGCCTATCAGACGCACATCGTCATGCCCTACCGGACGCAGCGCGGATGAGCGCGGACGCCCAGACTTTGCGCCTGCTGGTGGTCGATGACGAGGCGCCGGCGCGCCGACGGCTGCGTGAATTGCTGGCCGATGTGAGCCAGCGGGTCGGGCTGGAGATCGTGGCCGAGGCCGCCAACGGCCGCGAGGCGCTTTCGCTGGCGGGCGAGCATGCGCCCGACGTGGTGCTCCTGGATATCCGCATGCCGGAGATCGAGGGCATCGAGGTCGCGCGGCATCTGCAGAAACTCGAGCGACCGCCCGCCATCATCTTCACCACGGCGTACGACGCCTATGCCATCAAGGCATTCGAAGTGCATGCGGTCGACTATCTGCTCAAGCCGATTCGCGCGGCACGCCTCGAGGACGCCTTGGTGCGCGCGCGCGCGAGCGCGCCGCTCAAGGACGAGACGCTGCGCACCCTGCAAACCGAGGCTAGAGCGCATCTTTGCTCGCAAGAGCGCGGCCGGATCCATCTGATTCCGGTGGGCGACATCGTCTATTTGAAGGCGGAACTCAAGTACGTCACGGTGCGCACCGCGGAGCGAGAGTTCCTGCTCGAAGAATCGCTCACCCGGCTCGAGCAGGAGTTTTCGGGGCGCTTCGTCCGGGTTCATCGCAACTGCCTGGTGGCCCGCGCGGCGATTCGGGGTTTCGAACGATCGCACGAGGAGGGCGAGGGTCATTGGGTCGTCTTGCTGAGCGGCATCGACGAAAAGTTGCCCGTCTCTCGTCGGCAGCAGCATATCGTGCGCGAGTTCCGGAGCTGAACCGGGTGCCGATGAAGAGGCGGCATGGCTGCGGCCCTGGCGCGGAGCCTTCGAAGCTGCGTGTTAAGATCGGTTGCGTTTCCACCCTCGAGCACGCGCCGGCGCGCAGTGCAACGCGAGTGTTGGACTCCCCCTGACCTCCGCGTCGCGTCGGTAGATCAAGAGCGGGCTCACGCGGGCATACGACATCATGGCAATCCAGGCACCCGATCGCATCGTCATCGCTTCCCGGGCGAGTGCGCTTGCCATGTGGCAAGCCGAACATGTGCAGGCGCGACTGCGTGCGCTCTATCCGGATTGTCGGATCGGCATCGACAGCATGAGCACACGCGGCGATCGGATCCTGGATCGTTCGCTCTCGAAGATCGGGGGCAAGGGCTTGTTCGTCAAGGAACTGGAGAACGCCCTCGAAGCAGGCGAGGCGCATATCGCCGTGCATTCGATGAAGGACGTGCCCATGGTGCTGCCCGAGGGGTTCAGCATCGGCGCCATCACCGCGAGAGAAGACCCGCGCGACGCGTTCGTATCCAATGCTTACCGCACGCTGGCCGAATTGCCCCCGGGGGCGCGCGTCGGAACGTCGAGCCTGCGCCGCGAGTCGCAATTGCGCGCGCGCTATCCGGGCCTGGTGGTGTTGCCGCTGCGAGGCAATGTCCAGACGCGCTTGCGCAAGCTCGACGAGGGCGAGTTCGAAGCGATCATCCTGGCGGCGGCGGGGTTGAAGCGCCTCGGTCTGGGCGCGCGGATCGGCGCGCTGCTCAGCCCGGAGGAAAGCCTGCCCGCGCCCGGGCAGGGCGCGCTCGGCATCGAATGCTTGAGCTCGCGCTCCGATTTGATCGAGATGATGGCGCCGCTCATGGATCAACCGACCGCGCGTGCCGTGGATGCCGAACGTGCCGTGTCGCGGTTGCTCGGCGGCAGTTGTCAGATTCCGCTGGGGGCGTACGGCGAATGTGCCGGCGAGCGCATGCGTTTGCGGGGCTTCGTCGCCACACCGGACGGCAGGCAGCTCCTCGCGGCGGAAGTCAACGGATCCGCGCAAGCCCCGGAGAGCCTGGGGGCCGAACTGGCCGCCGAGCTCAGAGCCCGTGGCGCGCAAGCCATTCTCAGCGCCTTGGACACGAACGACTGACGTGGTCGAAGTCTCCGCTCAGCCGCCGCCCGAGCCTTCGCTGGCGGGGCGCGGCGTGGTGGTGACCCGGCCAAGGGAACAGGCTGCGCGACTGGCCGAACTGATCAAGGCGGCCTCGGGGCGTCCGATCGTGTTTCCCGCGCTGGAAATCGTCGATCCGATCGATTCGCGTTCGCTGCGCTCGCTGATCGACGGTCTCGATCGTTTCGACCTCGCGATTTTCGTGAGCCCCACCGCGGCGAGCCGCGGCATGCAGATGATCCGTGCGAGGCGAGCCTTGCCGCCCGGACTGCGCTTCGCTGCGATCGGCAAAGGCTCGGCGCGCGAATTGCGGCGCCTCGGGATTGCCGAGGTGCTGGCCCCGAAGGAGGGCGCCGACAGCGAGGCCTTGCTCGCCTTGGCCGAGCTCCAGCCCATGCGCGGGCGCACGGTCGTGATCTTTCGTGGCGCCGGCGGGCGCGAACTGCTCGCCGACACCTTGACGCGTCGAGGCGCTGCGGTCGAGTACGCGGAGTGCTATCGGCGCATCCGACCCAGCGGCGATGCCCAGATGCTGCTGCGGGCCTGGAGCCGGGGGGAGATCCACGCGGTCACGGTGACGAGCCGGGAGGCCCTGAGCAACTTGTTCGATATGGTGGGAACGCTCGGTCGGCACTGGCTGCAGAAGACGCCGCTGTTCGTGCCCCACGAGCGGATCGCCCGGGCTGCGCGAGCGCTCGGCATGCCGCATGTGGTGGTCACCGAGTCCGGTGATGAGGCCATGGTGGCCGCAATCGTCCGATATTTCGCCCGGACCTCGTAGAATAGGCTGATGAGCGAGAATCCCCACCCTTCCGCGGAGCAGGCCGACGCCGGCAACTTGCCGAGCGCCGTGGCGCCGAGCGCGCCGCCGACCCCCGCGGCGAGCAGGGGGAGCACCGTGCCGCTCTGGTCGTTGGCGGGGGTCGTGATCCTCGCCCTCGGCGCCATCGGTTTTCAGTGGTACGACTCACGCAACCAGATTTCGTCGCTGCAGCAGGAACTCGCGCGTCGTCTGGCTGAAGGCGAGGCGCGCAACAAGGAAGCCATCAGCGCGGTTCAGGAAGCGCGGATCCGGCTCAAGGAATACGGCGCCAAGCTGGAGAGCCTCGAGGGCGGACTCGCCGAATCGCAGAACCAGCAGGTGGCGCTGGAAGCGCTCTACCAGCAGCTTTCCCGCAGCAGCGACGAATGGGCGCTCTCGGAAATCGAACAGACCCTCACCATCGCCGCTCAGCAACTGCAGTTGGCGGGCAATGTGAGGGCTGCCTTGTTGGCGCTGCAGACCGCCGATGCCCGGCTGCAGCGCATCGACCGGCCGCAGCTGATGCCGCTGCGCAAGGTGATCGAGCGCGACATCGAGATGCTTCGGGTATCGCCGTTCGTCGATGTCGTCGGTCTGGCGCTCAAGATCGACAACCTGGTGGATGCGGTCGATGCCGCGCCGCTCGCGATGAAGCAGCGCCCACCGACACAGCCGGCAACCACGCCCGAGGTGCCCGGCGCGGATCACGCGCTCGCTCGCTTGGCACGCGAGGTATGGCAGGACTTGCGCAGTCTGGTTCGCATCCAGACGGTGGATCGTCCCGAACTGCCCCTGGTCGATCCGAGCCAGGAGTTCTTCCTGCGCGAGAATCTGAAACTGCGGCTGCTGTCCGCGCGGATCGCCTTGTTGCAGCGGGACGTGAAGACGTATCGCGCCGACTTGCAGGCAGCCCGGCACTGGATCGAGCGCTTCTTCGATCCGAAGGACCGCGGGGTGGCTGCGTCGCTGGCCTCGCTGAAGCAGCTCTCGGAAGTCGATATCGACATCGCCTTGCCGGATATCAACGCGAGTCTGAACGCGGTGCGCGACTACAAGCTCACGCGCGAAAAGGGTCTCCGATGACGCTGTGCTGGGCTTCGGCGGGCAGGCGCTAGCGTATGCGCGGACTGTTCTGGGTCATACTGCTGGCGGCGCTGGCCGTGGCCGTCACCGTCGGCGCTCGCTACAACAGCGGCTACATCCTTCTGGTCTTGCACCCGTACCGGGTCGAGATGTCCCTCAATCTGCTGCTCGCCGTGCTGTTTCTGGCCTTCATTGCCGGTTATGCGCTGGTGCGAGTGGTCGCGCGCACGTTGCGGCTGCCGATCCAGGTGCGCGAGTTTCGGGAAAAGCGCCGGCTCTTGCGCGCACAGCGCAGCCTGCTCGACGCATTGCGTGCCTATCTGGAGGGCCGATATGCCCAGGCCGAGAAGGCGGCGGCTCAGTCGGTGGAGTTGGGCGAAAACGCCGGCATCGCGGCTGTGATCGCGGCGCGGGCGGCGCACGAGTTGCGTTCGCCCGATCGGCGCGACCGCTATCTCGCGCGTTCGGCTCACTTCAACGACGACGATCGGACCCTGCGCGCGATCGCCCAAGCGGAGATGCTGCTGCTCGAGCGCAAGCATCAGGAAGCGCTCGCCGCCCTGGAGACCTTGCCGCACAAGCATACTGCCGCGCTGCGCCTGGAGTTGCGCGCGGTGCAGCAGGCGCGGAACTGGGACCGTTATCTCGAGCTGCTGGCGCAGCTCGAGAAGCTGCACGCGCTCGATGAGGTACAGGTCACCGAACTGCGCCGCTACGCGATCTGCGAGAACCTTGCCCGCAAGGGTACGAACCCGGACGATTTGCGGTTGTATTGGCAGCGCCTGGGCCAGCGCGAACGCCTGAATTCCAAGATTGCCGCCGAAGCGGCCCGAATGTTCATCGCCTATGGCGAGGGGCGCGATGCCCAGCAAATCATCGAGGCGAGCCTGGAGCGCGAGTGGAGCAGCGAACTCGTCGGTCTATACGCGGAATGTGTCGGCGACGATGCCGTTCGCCGGATCGAGCGCGCCGAATCCTGGCTCAAACGCCAGCCGTCCGATCCGGCTTTGCTGCTCGCATTGGGCCGTCTGTGCGCGAAGCAGCGGCTTTGGGGCAAGGCTCGCACCTATATCGAAGCGAGTCTTTCGCTAGACGACAGCTTCGAGACATCGATGGCGCTGGCGCGCCTGCTCGACGAGATGGGAGAGCATGAGTCGGCACGGCTCAGGTTCGCGCGCAGCCTGGAAATCGCCGAGGCGCAACTGACCCGTCCGCGCCCGAATGCTGTCGCCCTCAAGGAGGTCCGCCCCCCGCTGCTGCCGGCACCGAAGCAGGGGTGAAGGCGTCGCAGAAGAACTCCTCCGAGGGCAGGCCGCAGAGGGTGCCGAACTGCGTGCGCGCGGCCTCCACCATCAGGGGATTGCCGCAGGCGTAGACCTGGAAGCCGCTCAAGTCCGGATGGTCCTCCATCACGGCCTTGTGCACCAGGCCGGTTCGTCCGCTCCATGCTTCCTCCGGACGCGGCTCCGATAGCACGGGGACGTAGCGCAAGCCGGGATGTTCCGCAGCCCAGCGTTGGGCCAGGACGTGCAGATAGAGATCGCTGCGCTTGCGCCCGCCCCAGTAGAGCGTCATGGGACGTTCGCAGCCGACATGCAGGGCGTGTTCGATGATGGCCTTGATGGGGGCGAAACCGGTGCCGCTCGCCAGCAGGATGATCGGCTTCGCGCTGTCCTCGCGCAGGAAGAAACTGCCGTAAGGCCCTTCGAAGCGCAGGATATCGCGCTCCTTCATGCGCTCGAAGACGTGCTGCGAAAACGCACCGCCGTAGTTGCGGATATGCAACTGCAGCGCTTCGTCCGCGTGCGGGGCATTGGCCATGGAGAAGCTGCGCCGCTGGCCGTCCTTCATGAGCACGTCCAGGTATTGCCCGGCCAGGTACTGCAGGCGCTCGCTCTGCGGCAGGCGCAAATCGACGATCATCACGTCGTCTGCGGCGCGCTGCATGGATTGCACGCGGCAAGGCATCTTGCGGATCTGGATGTCCTTGGCCGCACCGACCTCCCGGCACTCGATCTCGATGTCTTCCAGCGGAATCGCGCAGCAGAAGAGTGCCATGCCGCGCGCGCGCTCGGCTTCCGTCAAAGCGTTTTCTTGGTACTCGCCGTAGTCGACGCGGCCGGACAGGAGTTGGCCTTTGCACGAGCCGCAGGCGCCGTTGCGGCACCCGTAGGGCAGATTGAAGCCTTCGCGCAGCGCCGCGGCGAGGACGGTCTCGTCGGACTCGGCCGTGACCTGATGTCCGCTCGGACGGATCGTGACTGTGAACGACATATCTCTAGGGCAATCAGAGCGAAAAAAGCGCGTGCGCCAGGCACGCCGCGAGCGGGCGCAGTGTAGCATAGGCGCTCCCCTCGACACGTCGACCTCCCGCGATGCGGGGTGTGCGCTGCTGCTCATGAATACTTTGCTGGTACTGACCAACCTGCCCGACCGCGAAGCCGCCGGCAAGCTTGCGCGCGCACTGGTCGATCGCCGGCTGGCCGCCTGCGTGAACATCCTCGGCGACTGCACCTCGGTCTACCGCTGGCAAGGCCAGGTCGAAGAAACCACCGAGGTGCCGATGCTGATCAAGACCACGGCGGCGGCGTATCCTGCGTTGCAGCAGGCGATCGGTGAGCTGCATCCTTACGAACTTCCGGAGATCATCGCGGTCCCTCTGGCGCAGGGTTTGCCTGCTTACCTCGACTGGGTCGCGGCCGAAACCCAGCCTAGCTCATGACGTCTCCCGTGATGCGCCTGTTGGCGATCGTACTGCTGTGGTTCGCCGCCTGCCTGGCGCAGGCCGAGGAACCCCTGCACCCGGAGCAGGCATTCAAGCTGTCGGCCCGCATGCTCGATGCCCAAACCATCCTGGTGCGCTACGACATCGTGCGCGGCTATTACATGTACCGGGACAAGTTCGCCTTCGAGGCGCCGCCCGCGCTGTTGGGCCAGCCCGAGCTGCCTCCCGGGATACCGAAAGACGATCCGACGTTCGGCCGTGTCGATACGTTTCGCGACCGAGTAGAGATCCGGGTGCCGGTTCAACCGAGCGGCGCCACCCCTGCGGTCCTGCGCCTCAAGGCGACTTCTCAGGGCTGTGCGGACTTGGGTATCTGCTATCCGCCTCAGGAGCAATTCCTCGAACTGAAGCTCGTGGCGGCCAGCGAGACGATCGGCCGTGGCGGACAACCCGACACCGGTTTCGTCACGGCGGGTCAGCCGCAGGCCGGTCCCGGGGCTTCGGAAGAATCGAGCATCCTGGCCTTGCTGAGCGGCGGCAGCTTCTGGCTCGTCGTGCTGAGCTTCTTCGGTTTCGGCATCGCGCTGGCCTTCACGCCCTGCGTGCTGCCCATGATTCCCATCCTGTCCGGCATCGTCGTGGGCGGCAAGGAAACGGCGACGCGGGGGCGGGCGCTGAGGTTGTCCCTGATCTACGTGCTCGGCATGGCGCTGACTTACGCGGCGGCCGGCGTGGCTGCGGGGCTCTCGGGGTCGATGCTCGCCGCCGCCTTGCAGAATCCCTGGGTGCTCGGAAGCTTCGCCCTGCTGTTCGTCGCGCTCGCCTGCTCGATGTTCGGACTCTACGATCTGCAGCTGCCCAGCGGTGTGCAGAGCTGGCTGGCCGAGCGCAGCAACCACTTTCGCGGCGGGCAGTCGCTCGGCGTGTTCTTCATGGGCGTGCTCTCGGCCTTGATCGTCGGTCCGTGCATCGCGCCCCCGCTGGCCGGCGCACTGCTGTTCATCGCCGAGCGGGGCGATGTCGTGCTGGGCGGTTCGGCGCTCTTCGCCATGGCGCTCGGAATGGGCGTGCCGCTGATCGGTGTCGGCATCTCCGCCGGTACCCTGATGCCCAAGGCGGGGCCTTGGATGCAGTCGGTCAAGAACTTTTTCGGTGTGGTGCTGCTCGGGGTCGCCATCTGGGTGGTGTCGCCGGTCATTCCCACGGTGGTTCACATGCTGGCTTGGGGGGCGCTGCTCCTGGTGAGCGCGGTTTATCTGCATGCGATCGATCCCTTGCCCGCGCATGCCAGCGGATACCGCAAATTGTGGAAGGGCGTCGGCGTCATCGCCTTGTTGACCGGCGCCGCCTTGGTGCTGGGGGCGCTCGCAGGTGGCCGCGACATCCTGCAGCCCCTGTCGGCCTTGCGGGTCGGGACGGCGTCGGTGGGCACGACGGGCGCGGCGCCGGTCCCCGCGGTCGCGTTCGAGCGTGTGGCGAACGCCGCCGATCTGGATACCCGCATCGCGGCGGCGAAGGGCTCCCCGGTGATGCTCGATTTCTACGCCGACTGGTGTGTCGCCTGCAAGGAGATGGAGCGGTTCACGTTCAGCGACGAAGGCGTGAAGACTCGCATGAACCAGTTCGTGCTGCTCAAGGCCGACGTGACGGCCAACAACGCGGACGACAAGGCTTTGCTGAAGCGATTTTCCCTGTTCGGACCGCCAGGCATCATCTTCTTCGATCGCGAGGGCCGCGAAGTGAAGGGGCTGCGGGTCATCGGATTCACCCCTGCCGAGCGCTTCGCCCCCGTTCTCGATCAGGCTCTGCGCTGATCGGGTCCGCGGCCCCCGCCCGTGCGCATCGTTGCGCGACACGATGATTCCGTGCCTGCCCGACTGCTGCCGCTGAGCGCATTCGGTTAAGCTCGCGACTTTCCTTGCTGGGTGGCTGGCGGATGATCCGCATGAATCGGGGATTTCTTTTTTTCGCGGTCGCGCTTGCAGCCTTGGCCGCTGGTTTTTTTGCGCGGAGCACGCTGGACGACGCCGACGCGACGCCCGATGCTGCCCAGGTGCTGCTGGCGGCCACGCTCGAGGACATGAACGGGCAGCCGCAGCCGCTCTCCCAATGGCGCGGCAAGATCATGGTGGTCAATTTCTGGGCAACCTGGTGCCCACCCTGCCTGAAGGAGATCCCCGAGTTCATCCACCTGCAGCAGCGCTACGGCGATCGGGGTGTCCAGTTCCTGGGGCTCGCCATCGACGACAAGGCGAAGGTCGCTGAGTTCGCTGCCAAGCTGGGCATGAATTACCCCGTGCTGATGGCGCAAAGAGAGGGATTGACGCTCGCGCGCAACGCCGGCAATCGGCTCGGCGCGCTACCGTTCACGGTCATCATCGACAAGCACGGGCGTACGGCGCGGGTGGAACTGGGCGAATTGGATGAGAAAAAGCTCGCCCCAATGCTGGATGCCCTGCTTTGAGGGCGATCGGTGAAATAAGTCGCAAAACTGGACAAAATGCGCCGAACTGCTGCAAACTCGCAGAATGGCAAAAACGTCCGGCCCGCTCCGCGCCGTCAAAACCGTCAGTAAGCGAGCCCGCCATGTGCTCGTTGTGCACGGTCCGAACCTGAATCTTCTCGGGACGCGCGAGCCTACCCACTACGGCACCACCACCCTCGCCCAGATCAACGCCGGGCTGACGGACATCGCCGCCGACAACGGCATTGAGCTAAGCGTCTTCCAGAGCAATTCCGAAGCGGAACTGATCGGACGAATTCACGCGGCCGTCGCCGAGTCGGTCGACTTCATCATCATCAATCCGGCCGCCTTCACGCATACGAGCGTTGCCATCAGGGACGCGCTCGCCGGGGTCGCCATACCGTTCATCGAAGTGCATTTGTCCAACGTCTACGCGCGTGAGCCCTTTCGTCATCGATCGTACTTTTCCGATCTGGCGGTGGGCGTGATCAGCGGGTTGGGCGCGCAAGGCTACGAAGCCGCGCTCTCCTTCGTGCTGGCACGGCGCGGCTGAGTCGATCGACGGCTCGAAGCGGACGGCTGGACAGTCTCCACTCAGGGGGAAGTTGATGGATTTGCGCAAGTTGAAGAAGCTCATCGATCTGGTGGAGCAATCCGGGATCGCGGAGCTCGAAATCACCGAAGGTGAAGAGAAGGTCCGGATCAGCCGGGGCGCCTTGATGGGGGCGGGTGCGGGTGCCGCCTCGGCTCATCAGGCGGTTGCCGTGGTGCAGCCGTTGCCTGCACCCACTGCCCCGGTCGCGGCGGCGGAGGCGGAGCCGGTGGCAGAAGCGCCGCAAGGCCACATCATGAAGTCTCCCATGGTGGGTACTTTCTACCGGGCTTCGGCGCCCGGAGCGAAAGCGTTCGTCGATGTCGGGCAGTCGGTGGCGGCGGGCGAAATCATCTGCATCATCGAAGCCATGAAGCTGCTAAACGAAATCGAGGCGGATCAGGCGGGCGTGATCAAGGCCGTATTGGTCGAGAACGGCCAGCCGGTCGAGTACGGCCAGCCGCTGTTCGTCATCGGTTGATCGATACACCCCGCGACACATCAGGCCAGGCAAGCATGTTCGGGAAAGTACTCATCGCCAACCGGGGCGAGATCGCGCTGCGTATCCAGCGCGCTTGCCGTGAACTGGGCATCAAGACGGTCGCCGTCCATTCGGATGTCGATCGTGAAGCCAAATACGTCAAGCTGGCGGACGAATCGGTTTGTATCGGACCGGCCCCGTCGGCGGCGAGCTATCTCAATGTGCCGGCGATCATCAGCGCCGCGGAAGTCACCGATGCCGAGGCCATTCATCCCGGCTACGGGTTCTTGTCCGAGAACGCGGATTTCGCCGAGCGCGTGGAGAAGAGCGGCTTCGTCTTCATCGGCCCGCGCGCCGAGACGATCCGCCTGATGGGAGACAAGGTCAGCGCCAAGAACGCGATGAAGAAGGCGGGGGTACCGACGGTGCCCGGCTTCGACGCCGAACTCCCCGAGGTGCCCGAGGAAATCATCAAGATCGCCCGCGGCATCGGTTATCCCGTGATCGTGAAGGCGGCCGGGGGCGGCGGCGGTCGGGGGATGCGGGTCGTGCATACCGAGGCTGCACTGTTGAACGCAGTGCATACCACGCGCACGGAAGCGCAAGCCGCTTTCGGCAATCCATCGGTCTACATGGAGCGGTTTTTCGAGTCGCCTCGCCACGTCGAGATTCAGGTCATGGCCGACAAGCACCGAAACGCCGTGTACCTGGGCGATCGCGATTGCTCCATGCAGCGACGCCATCAGAAGATCATCGAAGAGGCGCCCGCGCCCGGGATCAATCCGCGCGCGCGGGCCCGCATCGGCGAGCGCTGCGCGGAGGCTTGCCGCAAGATCGGCTATGAAGGCGCGGGCACGTTCGAATTCCTGTACGAGAACGACGAGTTCTACTTCATCGAGATGAATACGCGCATCCAGGTCGAGCACCCGGTGACCGAAATGGTGACCGGTCTGGATCTGGTGCAGATGCAACTGCGGGTGGCCGCCGGAGAAAAGCTCTCGATCAGGCAGCGCGATGTCGAGACGCGCGGTCACTCGATCGAGTGCCGCATCAACGCCGAGGATCCGTTCCGGTTCACGCCCTCGCCCGGGCGCATCACGACTTTCCACATGCCTGGCGGACCCGGGGTGAGGGTCGATTCTCACGCCTACAACAACTACGTCATTCCGCCGAACTACGATTCCCTGATCGGCAAATTGATCGTCTACGGGGATACGCGCGATCAGGCGATCGCACGCATGCAGGTGGCGCTGTCGGAGACGGTGGTCGAAGGCATCAAGACCAACATCCCCTTGCACGTGGATCTGATGCGCGATGCGGCGTTTCGCGCAGGCGGCACGAACATCCACTATCTCGAAACGAAGCTGGCGGGATACGCACGTGGGACCTGAGTGGTCGTGCAAAGCGCGCCGGATGACGGGCGCGGGCCGGCGATGAGCTTGCAGCAGGTCACCTTCGAAGTAGCGGGCGTGCATGCCGACACACTGAGCGACGCCCTGATGGCGGCCGGCGCCCTGAGCGTCGAGGTGACCGATGCGGATGCGGGCACGGCAGACGAAAAGGCGGCGTTCGACGAGCCGGGCGAGGCTGCACGGGCATGGAAGCGCTGCATCGTGACGGTACTGTTCGCCGCCGACGCGGATGTCGACGAGGTCTTGCGTGAGGGATGCGCGGCGGTGGATGCGCCGTTTCCCTCGGCACACGAATGCAGCGCGCTGGAAGACCAGGACTGGGTTCGGCTGACCCGCAGCCAGTTCAAGCCTATCCGCATCACCTCGCGCCTGTGGATCATCCCCAGTTGGGAAACCGCGCCTGAGCCGAATGCCGTCAACCTCAGGCTCGACCCGGGCGTGGCGTTCGGTACCGGCAGTCATCCCACCACGCGGCTGTGCCTGCTGTGGCTCGCCTCCCACCTGCCCGCCGGGGCGCAGGTGCTGGACTACGGTTGCGGTTCGGGCATTCTGGCGATCGCAGCCTTGCGTCTGGGGGCGGCCCGGGCGGTCGGCGTCGATATCGATCCGCAGGCCCTGGTTGCCGCTCGCGAGAACGCCGTGCAGAATGAGGTCGACGCCGAGTTCTGCCCTCCGGGCAGCGAACCGGCCATCGGCTATCGGGTCGTGCTCGCAAATATCCTGGCCAATCCGTTGATCGCACTCGCACCTTTGCTGGCTGCGCGCACGCGGCCGGGCGGCACCGTCGTGCTGTCGGGCGTTCTTGAAGACCAGGCCGCGGAGGTGAGCGAAGTTTACGGCGCATGGTTCGAGATGGCGACGCCTCTGGTCGAGGAAGGATGGGCGTTGCTGGTCGGGCATCGACATGGCGAGCATGCATCGTGAGCATGGTGACCAGTTGTCCTGCGTGTACGACCACCTTTCGCGTCACTCAGGAGCAACTCAAGCACCGCCAGGGCAAAGTGCGCTGCGGTCAATGCCGCATCGTGTTCGACGGGTTCAAGAGTCTCGCCAGCTTTCCGGACGACTCGCCGCTGGAAGACAGCGCGCCGCCGCAACAGCAGCCTGCGCCGACGCCCCGCAGCGTCGATGCCGAGTCGGCGTCTGCAGCGTCGACCGAGCAGGGCAGGTTGGACATCGATGCGGCGCAGCCGGGTGCGACGTTGCCCGGATCGGATGTCGCATCGCCTGCGCTCCCTGCGTCCAGGTCGCGCCGACGTGCCTGGTGGCTCGTCGCGGTCGTGCTGGCGCTGGGATTGATCGCGCAACTCGCGTATCTGCTGCGCGATCAGGTCAGCGCCCTGTGGCCCGCGACGCGTCCGCTGTACGAGCAGCTGTGCGCTCGAACCGGCTGCGCCCTGTCGTTTCCCCGGCGCAGCGAGCAGCTCGCCATCGAGTCCTCGGACCTGCAAGCCGATCCGGCTCGGCCCAGCGTCGTCGTACTGACGGCTGCGTTGCGCAATCGGGGTCGAACGGCGGTGGCTCACCCCGCGATCGAACTGACGCTGACCAATGCGCAGGATCAAGCGGTGGCACGCCGCATCTTTCTGCCTGCGGACTATCTTGCCAATGCCGCCGACAGCGAACGCGGCATGGCCGCGCTTGCCGAAGTCAACGTGCGCATCGCGCTGGACACGGGCGATCTGAAGCCCGCCGGTTATCGCCTGTTTCTGTTCTATCCTTGATGCCAGTGTCTATCTCGGAGATGTCATGACCACACCCGCGGATCTGAAGTACAGCGAGAGTCACGAGTGGATTCGCTTGGAGCCGGACGGCACGGCCACGGTCGGTGTCACCTTCCATGCGCAGGAGCAGCTCGGCGACGTCGTCTTCATCCAGGCTCCGGATGTCGGGCGCAAGGTGAAACAGGGTGAAGAATGCGGCGTGATCGAATCCGTCAAGGCCGCGGCCGATCTTTATGCCCCGCTTTCGGGCGAGGTGACCGCCATCAATCAGGCACTGGATACCTCGCCGCAGAACGTGAATGAAGATCCCTACTCGGCTTGGTTGTTCAAGCTCAAGCTGGACGACCCGGGCGAACTGACGGATCTGCTCGATGCCGCCGCGTACGAGAAGGTGGCCGAGGCCGACAAGGCCTGAGCTCGCGAGTCGGCGATCCGAGTCGGCGCTATCCGCTGGCGCTCGCCTTGCTCAAGCCGCCCGGGCAGTGGGGCAGGCGGGGTTCGGACATCGCCGTCGGGTACGGTCAGCCGCTCGGCATCCCGCTGTGCGCTGGCCGACCTTGCTACGGCTTCCTGGCGTGTCGTGAGGCGCTGTTGCGACGGATGCCGGGGCGCGTCGTCGGTCGTACCGTCGACAGCGAGAGCAGGCCCGGGTTCGTCCTGACGTTGCAGGCGCGCGAACAGCACAGACGCCGCGCCAAGGCGGCGTCGAACGTTTGTACCAACCAGGGGCTCATGGTCGCTGCTTCGACCATACACATGGCACTCATGGGGCTGCAGGGACTGCAGCGAACAGCCGAAGCATGTCATGGCAACCTCATGCGGCTGCTCGGCAACCTCAGTGCGGTGCCCGGTTGAAGCGGGCGTTTGCCGGCGCTCATTTCCACGAAGCCGTGCTCGAGCTCGATGCGCCGGTGGCGGATGTGTTGCGGGCGCTGCGCGAGCAAGGCATACTGGGCGGGCTCGACTTGACGCAGGCATATCCCGAGCTCGCAAGAGGGTTGCTCGTCTGCGTGACCGAAACGAAAAACGAATGTGACTTGATGCGCTACGCAGCGCAGCTTGCGCTCGTATTCGACGAGCGGTCGGCTGGAGGATCGTGCGAGGACAGGCCGAGGCATTGAGTGCTGCGGTCGATCGCAAGCACGGTGTCGCGCGCAAGCGACCGCAGCATTCCGCCTGCAGCGTAGGAGGGGCTTGATTCAGCGGCACGCGCAACCAAGCGCGCGCCGAGCACGCCGCTTCGGTAGGCGCCTACAACAACATACCCAGGAGATGACATGGCTTCAGTAACGCTACGCGGCAACCCGATCACCGTCGGCGGATCCTTCCCCAAGCAAGGCGATGCGGCGCCCGACTTCAGTCTCACCGGCAACGACATGAAGGACGTCAGCCTGAAGGACTTCGCCGGCAAGAAGAAGGTGATTTCGATCGTGCCGAGCATCGATACCCCGGTGTGCGCGAAATCGACGCGGCAGTTCAACGAAAGCGCGGCGGCGATCGCCAACACCGTCGTGCTCGTCGTATCGGCGGATCTGCCGTTCGCTCAGAAGCGCTTCTGCGGCGCGGAGGGCTTGAACAATGTCGTCACGCTGTCGACGATGCGCGGGCGTGATTTCCACCAGAAGTATGGCGTCGACATCCAGGACGGCGCGCTCAAGGGCGTGACCGCGCGCGGCGTGGTCGTGCTCAATGAGAACGACAAGGTCGTGCACGCCGAGCTCGTTCCCGAGATCGCGCAGGAGCCCAACTACGAGGCGGCTCTGAACGCCTTGAAGTAGTCCGGCGAGTGCGGGGCGCGATGACCTTCACCGCGCCCTCGTCTCCCGAGTCGGCCATGCGCCGCACGAACGATGTCGGGATTTGACGCCATGCCGTGTCGCGGCTTCTCACCCGGGGTTCGCGCGAGTTGCGGATCGCCGCCCGTGCGGCGGTCTTCTTCACCCGCTCTCGCATGTCGCGACGCTTTCGGATCGAACCGCTCGACGGAGCGGCCGTCTTGCTGATCCACGAGTTGTCGCAGCGCGGACGGGCCGCAGCCGCCTAGTATCCCGAAGGCTCCGAGCCGCCAGCCGGAATACCGAAGGACCTGCTCCGCGCGCAGCGTCCATGCCTGCCCGAGGTCTCGGAACTCGACGCGGTGCGCCACTACACGCGCCTGTTCCAGTTCAACTACTCGATCGACACGCATTTCTACCCGCTCGGCTCGTGCACCATGAAGGTACAACCCGCGCGTGTGCAGCGCCGCCGCCTCGCTGCCGCAGTTTCTTGCGCTGCATCCGCGTGCTTTGCACGAGACGGGCCGAGGGTTCCTGGCCTGCATGTTCGACCTGCAAACGATGCTGCTCGAGTACACCGGCATGGCGGCAGTCGGCTCGGCGCCCATGGCGGGTGCGCAGGGCGAGTTCGCCGGGGTGGCGATTATCCGGGCTTATCACGATGCGCGCGGCGACCATGCTCGGCGCGAAATCCTGGTGCCCGCCGCGGCCCACGGCACCAACTCTGCCACGGCCACCATGTGTGGATGCACGGTGCGCGAGATTCCGACGGACAGCCAAGGCGATGTGGACATCCACGCCCTGGCTCGCGCCGTCGGTTCGCACACGGCTTGCCTCATGCTCACCAATCCGTCGACGCTGGGCGTCTTCGAGCGGCGCATTCAGGATATCGAGCGGGTCGTCCATGGCGCGGGCGGCTTGCTGTACTACGACGGCGCGAATCCGAACGCCGTTCTGGGGCAGGTGCGGCCGGGCGACATGGGGTTCGATGTCTTGCACTTGAATCTGCACAAAACGTTCGCCGCGCCTCGCGGCGGTGGCGGGCCCGGGGCCGGGCGGGTGGCCGCCGCCGAGCGCCGTTCCTGCCGGTGCCGCGCGTCGCAGCCGAGGGCGCCCGCTATCGCCTGCTGACCGAGCGCGACTGCCTGCAAAGCATCGGACCGCTCTCGGCGCACATGGGTCAAGCGGGCGTCTTGCTGCGGGCTTGTGTCTACGCCTGCATGCTGGGCAGCGCAGGGGCGAGACGCGTCTCGCAGTTCGCGACCCTGAACGCGAATTACCTGATGAGCGAGTTGCGCAAGGCGGGATTCGAGCTGGGATTCCCGCAGCGGCGCGCCAGTCACGAGTTCATCGGCACACTGCGGCATCTGAAGGAGGCCACCGGGTTCGGCGCGATGGACGTCGCGAAGCGGCTGCTGAACAAGGGCTTTCATGCGCCGACGACCTAGTTTCCGCTGCTGGTGCCCGAGTGCCTGCTCATCGAGCCGTCCGAGACGGAATCGAAGGAAACGCTCGATCGGTTCGTCGTGGCAATGAAGGAGATCCTGCAGGAAGCCCGGACGCAACCGCAGATCCTGAAGAGCGCGCCGCACACCACGCCCGTGCGCCGCCTCGATGAGGCCCGAGCCGCCCGAGCACCCGACCTCGCCTGGCGTCAATAGGCGACAGCCCGGGTTTTTGCGCCCGACATTCATGATTCGCGGCGCAAGGGCGCCGCTATAATGCGGCCCACTCAACCGAATCGATTGGACTCGTTGTGCGCACTCTCATTTGTGGATCGATGGCCTACGACACCATCATGGTGTTCCGCGATCAATTCAAGAACCATATCCTGCCCGAGAAGATCCACATCCTCAATGTCGCCTTTCTGGTGCCGGATATGCGGCGGGAATTCGGCGGGTGCGCGGGCAACATCGCCTACAGTCTCGCCATGCTCGGCGGCGACCCGGTCATCATGGCCACCCTGGGCAGCGACGCGCAGCCGTACCTGGACAGGCTGGCGACCCTGAAGCTCGGCGCCGAACACGTGCGCCTCATCGACGAGACCTTCACCGCACAGGCCTTCATCACCACCGATCTGGACGACAACCAGATCACCGCGTTTCATCCCGGGGCGATGAATCACTCGCATCTGAACAGCGTCAAGGACGCGGGCGCCATCGGGCTCGGCATCGTTTCCCCCGACGGACGTGACGGCATGCTGCTGCATGCGCGGCAATTCCACGAGGCGGGCATTGCGTTCATCTTCGATCCGGGCCAGGGCCTGCCGATGTTCAACGGCGAGGAACTGCTGGCGTTCATCGATCAGGCGACCTACGTGACCGTGAACGACTACGAAGCGCAGTTGTTGCAGGAACGCACCGGGCACAAGCTCGGCGAATTGGCCAAGCGTGTGCGGGCGCTGATCGTCACGCGCGGCGGCGACGGCTCCTTGATCTACGCCGACGGACGCGAGATCGAAATTCCCAGTGTCACGCCCAGCGCGCTCGTCGATCCGACCGGTTGCGGGGATGCCTACCGCGCAGGGCTGCTATGGGGAATCGCCCGCGGCCTCGATTGGCAGACGACGGGGCGTCTGGCCTCGCTCGTGGGGTCGCTGAAAATCGCCCATCGCGGCGGACAGAATCACGTCTTCACGCCGGCGGAAATCGGCGAGCGCTATCGCGAGGCCTTCGGAACGAGCCTCGGGTAATGGGTGTTCGGATCTGGCGCACGGCCCTGTTGCGGCATGCAGGCCGTCGCGCCTCACGCGACGGCGTATCGAGCTTCAGTCTTCGGGGGAGGTGGTGCCGCGCATGCCCGCGCAGTCGATCTGAAAGATCTTGCGGTCGTGCAGACGCATCGCGCTGAGCGCGTTGCCCCATAAACAGCCTGAGTCGAGCGCGACGACATCCTTGGAAGCGTGCAGTCCCAGGGTCGACCAGTGCCCGAAGATGATGGGATGGCCCGCGCTTTGCCGGCCAGGAATCGCGTACCACGGAAAGTAGCCCTCGGGCAGCGATCGCGGTGCGCTCTTGTGCCGGAACTCCATCCGGCCCGAGCGCGAGCACAAGCGCAGGCGCGTCATGGCGTTGATGATGACCCGCAGCCGGTCCATGCCTGCGAGGTCGTCCCGCCATTCCTCGGGCTGGTTGCCGTACATCGTGCTCAGGAGGTCGAGATAATCGGGGCCCGCGAGGGCGCACTCGACTTCTTGCGCCAGTGCCAGCGCCTGCTCGACGCTCCATTGCGGCAGCAAGCCCGCATGCACCATGGCCCAGCCGTCTTCGGCGTGCATCAGCTTGCGGGTGCGCAGCCAGTGCAACAGATCTTCGCGGTCCGGCGCCTCGAGAATCTCGCTCAAGGTGTCGCCGCGGTGCAGGCGGGCGAACCCCGCGGCCACGGTGAGCAGATGCAGGTCGTGATTGCCGAGCACGCTGACGGCGCCGTCGCCCAGATCCTTGATGAACCGCAGCGCAGCCAGCGAATCGGGGCCTCGATTGACCAGGTCGCCGACGAACCAGAGCCGATCTTGCGTGGGCTCGAATTCGATCAGCGCCAACATGCGCTGCAGCGCCTCGAAGCAGCCTTGGATGTCGCCGATCGCGTATGTCGCCATGAGTGCACTCGCCAAAAAAGAAGGCGCAGCCGGGCTGCGCCTTCGGTTCCGAGACTACCGTCGCCGCACGGGGGCCTTACTTGCTCTGCCCCACCAGATACTCGACCGCAGCCTTGATCTGCTCGTCGGTGAGTTGCGCCGCGCCGCCCTTGGGAGGCATCGCGCCCTTGCCCTTGATCGTGGAGGCGTACATCGCATCCATGCCTTGCTTGATCCGGGGTGCCCATGCCGCCTTGTCCCCCGTCTTGGGCGCGCCAGCCACCCCGGCCACGTGGCAGACCGCGCAGGTCTTCTCGTAGATCGCTTTGCCGTCGACAGCGGCGGCCGCCTTGGTTTCTGCTGGGGCGGGCGCTGGCGCGGATGCTTCGGCCGGCGCCGGGGCTGCTGCTGGCGCTGCTGGCGCTTCCGGTTCCTTGAAGCTCGCGCCCGAGCGATTGGCCATGTAGACGACGGCGCGGCGCATCTCCAGGTCGGTCAGATTCGGGTTGCCGCCCCGAGCAGGCATTTGGCGGATGCCCTTGATCGCGTCTGCGGTGATGCTGTCCAGTCCTTGCTTGATCAGCGGCGCCCAGGCAGCGTTGTCGCCGGTCTTCGGCGCATTCAGCACACCGGTGGTGTGGCAAGCGGCGCAAACCTGCTTGTAGACTTCCTCGCCGCTCTTGCTGACCGGGGCCGCGGCGACGACGTTTGCGCTCGGGGCTTCGGCATCCGCTGTGACCGGGACCGGGCC
>LNFM01016274.1_pt1 | contig 36578 bp, 38 predicted proteins | sample 596031 | NCBI WGS metagenome assembly LNFM01 (sample SAMN04254537, study PRJNA301005) | activated carbon metagenome | isolation source: dual media filters at the Ann Arbor, Michigan drinking water treatment plant | place: USA: Ann Arbor | reverse complement strand
CGGTCATGCGCGGCATCTTGAGATCTGTCAGCACGAGCCAGGGACGAAACCGCCCGACCCGTTCCAGAGCATCGGCGCCGTCCACCGCCCCCTGTACGTCATACCCGAGGCGCCGCACCGATTCCATCAACGCGGTCCTCATGGACGGATCGTCGTCCACAACCAGAATCCGCTCCTCTGTATCCGGACTGTCTGACGCCCTGGCGTCCGTGTCCCGCTCACTCATGGACTGCCTCCTCCACCAACACCGGTTCGCCGGACTCAGTGCCGATCTGTTCATGCTCTATGTACGTCAAGGCCCGATTGCCGCTTACACAAAGGGAGGTCACCGGATGCGGCAGCACAATCGAAAACGAGGCACCGTGGCCGGCCACACTGTCGACGTCGATGCGTCCGTGATGGGCTTCCACGATCGCATGCACAATGGCAAGGCCCAGTCCGGTCCCCTCGTCTTTGGTCGTGAAAAACGGGTCGAATAAACGGGACCGGTACGCCGCATTGATGCCGGGACCTGAATCGCGGACGGTGAGGCGAACGGTTGAATCGCTGAAGGATTGTGTCCGATCTCTTTCGAGACTGACCATGAGTACGCCTCCGGCCGGCATGGCTTGCGCCGCATTGATGATCAAATTCAGCATCACCTGTTTCATCTGCCCCTCATGACACCAGATCGCCGGAATCCCCGGATCAAGATCGATCCGTACATCCACCGGAGTTTTTGCGATCGCATGCGCGGCCAGACTCAGCGCGTCAAGGATCAACGGCTCCGCCGCACACCAGGCATGCGATGATCGCGCCGGCTTGGTGTACACCAGGAGATTCTCCAGCAAGCGATCCATGGCATGGACCGCCTGGGAAATCTGCTCCGCATAAATTTTTGAGGCCGGCTGCTCATGGAGATCCCGACGAAGCATGGAAGCAAAGAGTTCCACGCTGCCCAGCGGATTTCTGATTTCGTGCGCGATCCGCCCGATCATTTCTCCCATGGCCGCCAACCGGTCTTTGCGCTGCACCCGCTCTTCAAGCTGGCAGAGTCGGGTCACGTCCTGAATGAGCACAAGACTGCCCGACCGGCATCCCGAATTTGTTTTCAGCGGCGTCTGGGTAATCGTCACCACAGACTGTCCAATGCGCTGCGGGCGATCGCATAGGCTCAGGCCGACCGCATCTAAAATGGCGGTGGCATGGCGGCCGCATAACTCTGCGGCGGTCATGCCGAGCGCGTCAGCCGCTGGTGCGTTGCTGCGAGTCACGATCCCGGCATCGTCCAAAACCAGGATGCCGGTCGACAAGGACTCCAAGATCCCGTCGAGATGCGTACGCATAGCCTCGTTATCACGGAGCTGCCGGCGAAGCGCATCATTGCTCTGCGCCAATTCCAGATCCATTTGTTCCACACGAGCCGTCAGCGCGCCGTACGACTGCTGCAATGTCCTGGCTGCTTGATCAAAACTTTGAAACGCAGTCTGAAGCACATCCCGTTCTTCCGAAAGCGGGCGGCGCATGCTCTGCAGGCTGCCCTTGAACGATGCTGCAAACCGGTTAATGAGCGGATCCTCTGCTTCTCCCACTTCGGCCAGCGCCACAGTCGCCCGCTCATATTGCTTCAACGCTGTCCAATGCCTGGCGGTTTGAAGATACATCCACTCTGCGTGGCGCGCCGCCGGTTTCATATCCAACGCCTCGCGATAGACGGTAATGGCCTGCTCATGCCGATTCAGCCTGGAGAGTGTGTCGGCATAGGCCATCATCGTATCAAGGGAACGAACAGCTCCGGCCTTGAAGGCTTCCTCATAGGCCAGCGCCGAATCTGAAAATTTCTCCAGTTGTCCCAACGTCTCCGCCAATTGAAGATACATCGCAGGACGTCCCCTATCTTGTGGATGATGAAGCAGCCACTGGCGGCACAGACGGAGAAGCCCTTCAAGATCGCCCTCGCTCCGCATCGCAGTCACGAGAAGGTGCAACACTTCTGGCCCGTACCGGCCCGCTTGGAATTGAAACCGGTATCGTTCGAGCACTTTTCTGGCCGCCGGCGCATCCTGTTGATCCAGATAAATGTTGCCGAGACCGACTAACGTCGATTCGAGCAAGGCCGGATCTTTGGCTTTAATTAGTTGCTGATAGAGGCGTCCGGCCTCCGGCAAGAACCCCAGCCGCCGGTGGGCGTCGGCAATCTCGACCAGGAGCGGCGAGTGCGCGTACTGTTGTTCGGCGTTCGGCCCATGTCGATGGAAGAGACTGACCACCGTGAGGTCGTCGCGGGAATTCGCAGCCGCTTCGATCCAAGGCTTCAAGATCGCCGCGAGCCGCTCCGAGGCGCTCAGCGGCCATCGATCGTTCTCTATTCCAATTCGAAGCGCGGCCTCCTTGTATGTGCGCATCGCACGGCCCATGTCGTTCGTCTGTTCATAGTGCTTCCCAAGATAGAAGAGCGCCTCGCTGCCCAGCGGAGTGTCTACATGCCGGCTCGCGACCGTTTCCAGCATCGCCCGATAGATCTTGTCGGTCTGATCAGGCACCGGCGTCTCATGCATGATGGCGTCGACCGTCAGTCCCACCCAATTGTCTCCGGCCGGCTTCATCCGCTCCGCGCGAAGCGCAGCCACCCGCATGCCAGCCAGCGTATCCTGCACGCTGTTTGGATAGTGCGCTATCACCAGCGCATAGAATAATTCTGCGCGCGATGGTTGGGCCGTCGCCGCCAAACTGTCCGCCACATGCAACAACGCCGTCGGAGCATAATCATGCCGCGGATAGAGGTTGTAGAAGAGCAGCATCAGCTCCCGCGCGGAGGCGTCGTGATGCAGCGTAGCCTGCGTCAGGGCGTATCGTTGGATCGCCAGAGGATCGAGCCGAAACGTCTCCGGCCATCGGCGATAACTAAGTTCAAAAAAGGTCTGCGCATCTGTAACCCGGCGCTGCGCATACACCGTATGGGCAAGCCCCAGGGTAGCGTGCCGGAGCAGCTGATCATGGCTGCTCCGTTTCCTCAGATTCATCAATGCGTGTTCGGCCTCGCTCCATTTGCGCATGGCCATGAATGTGTACCCAAGCCCCAGCAACGCCCGCTCACCGTCGAACGGCAGATGCAGCGAGTGCGCCATGGCCTGTTCATAAAGGGATTGCGCTTCCTGTAACCAGCCTTGTTCGAGATAGAGGTCTGCGAGACGCCATTCAGCCCGCCTCGCGTTTGCCGATTGCGGATAGTCGCGCAACAGTATCTTGTAGAGATGAATCGCCTCCGGACGGTTCCGGAACAAGGGATCTTCCTGAAGCGCCAGCTCTGCTCGGCACGCCTGTGCGGCGGGGGCCTGTGGACTATCAGGGTGCTCTGTGATAATCCGCTCGAACAGTCGCCGCGCTTCCGGCCACTCGCCTTTCTTGTATGCAGCGTAGCCTTCATGCCAGGTAAGATCAGCAATTCCCTGCCCCTTCCCTTGAACCTGTTCCTCCACGCGAGGGCCGTCGTCAAGCATGGATGGCCGGGAGGGTTCGGAAGATTCCACCCCCTGTGCGATGGCCTGCGCGGGCGTTGACTCGGCTCTTTGATTTTCTGAAACTGTCGCGAGTGGCTCACCCAATGCCGATGCGCATGCGGACATCCAGGCGATGGCCACGAACAAGAGCCAGCGGTATCGCAAGAGAATAGAGCGCATGGTGAGGGAGCATCAGCAAAGACCGTGCCCTAAATAATTGTGCGGATCTTGAGGAAAAGCGAAGGCTGGACAGCCAGAGATGAGCACACTGTCAGGATTGACGACAACGGGAATGACAGGTCGTCAAGAGATTGACGAGGAGACGGCAGAGGCGACCGTCAATTCGGAAGACTTTGCGAGTGGATCCGCGGGTCAACGCCCTTACGCTTGAGTTTTTCGACAAGCGTGGTGCGGTTCAGTTGAAGCAGCTGCGCGGCCTTGGTGGTCACTCCGTTGGCTTTGCGCAGCGCCTCGACAATGAGATGCTTCTCGTACTGCTCAACCTCTCTGGACAGATTGATGCCGTCTTCGCTGAACCGAATGAACTGTTCATTGATTTCGGGGGCCGCCGATTGCCGGTAAATCTTTTCAGGGAGATCGCCAAGCGAGAGTACCCCCTGTTTCTTAAGCACAACCAACCGCTCGACCATATTTTCCAGTTCGCGAATGTTGCCCGGCCAGTCATAGCTGGTCAATAAACGCATCGCATCGGGCTCAATCCCCGAGATGGCCGTATGTTTGGTCTGATTGAAGCGCGCCAGGAAATGATCGATCAAGAGCGGAATATCGCTGCGCCGCTCTCTGAGCGGAGGAATCACGATGGGAATCACGTGCAGCCGATAGAACAGGTCTTGGCGAAACCGCTTCTCTTCAACCAGCGCTTCCAGATCCTGGTTGGTTGCGGCCACGATGCGGACATCGACCTGGATCGTACGATTCCCTCCCACCCGTTCGAAGGCCCGCTCACTTGGAGCGGCAGGCTCATCTCCCCGATCTCATCGAGAAAAATCGTGCCCCCGTTGGCCATTTCAAATCGGCCCATCCTGGTGTGTGTCGCCCCCGTGAACGCGCCCTTTTCGTGCCCGAAGAGTTCCGATTCGAGCAGAGTCTCCGGGATCGCCCCGCAATTCACCGGAACCAGCGGGCGGTCCCTTCGAAGGCTGTTGAAATGGAGCATGCGGGCTACCAGTTCTTTTCCGGTCCCGCTCTCGCCTTGAATCATGACGGTGCTGTCGCTATCAGCGACTTTCCGCACAAAATCCAGCACCTGCCTGATCGGCTCGCTGACCCCGACCAATTGTTCCAACTGATACTGGTCACGCACCGTCTTACGCAGCAAATGATTCTCTTGCCGCAGCCGGTAAAACTCCACCGCTTTGCGCACAATCACCGCGACAGTTTCCGGATCGAACGGCTTGGTGACGAAATCGAACGCGCCGGACTTCATCGCGCGCACCGCGGTTTCGATGGTGCCGAAACCCGTCATCATGATGGGAATAATCTTCGCGTCGATCCCGGCAAGGCGATCGATGACGGCAAGGCCGTCGATGTCGGGAAGCTGCAAATCGGTGACAACGATCTGGACCGGCGCATTCTTGGCGGCCTGAATCCCTGCCGCGCCATCGGCGGCAATGGAGACAGCGTAGCCTTCCTGCACAAGCGTCTCGTACAGAATTTCCCGAACAGCGGGATCATCGTCGATTACGAGAACATGCATCTGGCTCATCGGTACGCCCTTCAGAAGCTGCAGGCTGCGTGGCGCACAGGATAATGATACGCGGCGGTCAATGCAAGTCAAACTCTCACGGATGTCCACCCACTTTAGAAGTGTCCGCTTCTTCCCACCGTAAAAATGTCCGGTTTACATTCTTGGTGACGCCGTCTGAGTTCTGCGTTCGGGCAACAGGCACTTTTGCCACGGATGCGTCGCCGAGGGCTTGACCGGACGGTGAAAAGCCCGAACCCGAGGGACCGCTACTATCTTCTTGAGCCGCTCAGGGATCACGCGATACCGGAGCAATTGGCCCTGATGGCGAATCCGCAGGGTCCTATCCAGATGGTCTTCGACTATGAGCTGCGCCGTGTGGACCGGCTGATCGGTTTGGTACAGCTGGCCGTGATGGGCCACGGCCCAATCACGGCGCACGAGGCGGGTGGTCTTGAGACACAGGATCGGTTCGAGCCTGCGAGCAGCGGGCCTCGGCCGATGCAGATCGGCTGCCTGCAAGAGTCGGCAGCCTATCGAGGACATTATCATTGTCGGATTACATGAAGAGATCTGAAAACGCAAGAAAATGACCGGAGGAAATCTCTGTGGAATCGCTGCGTTATGTGTCGGCGAAGACCTCGTTCGAGCAGGGGCCTTCGATACCGTTATAGGCGCTTACTGCAAAGTAATAGCGACTGCCTGCCCGTAGTCCTGCGACAGTTCCGATAGAGGTTATCACGAAAGTGGAGTCTTCATAGGAACAGGAGCCAGGTCGACCTGAGGATTGTTGCCCATAGTGGATGTAATAGCCAAGGATTGATCGATCCCCTGCCTGGGATTGTACCGGACTCCAGACCAACGTTGCCATGGCCCCACTTGCGGTAGAGGTTGTAGAAATCGTCGGTTCCCCGGCACCCCCTGATCCACAACCTGAGAGGGAGAGGAATAGGAGGCTCAAGGTGATCGAACAGGCCAGGCCAATGGGGGATTTCTGAAAATGAATGTTAGCCGAGTTGTTCATTCTAAGAAATGAAGCATTCGTTACAGGAGTTCCACCGCTATCGCAATGCCCTCTCCGCCCCCGATGCACAGGCTGGCAATGCCACGCCGGCCCCCGTGACGTTGCAACGCGTGGATCAATGTTGTCAGAATCCTCGCGCCACTGGCGCCAATCGGATGTCCGAGCGCGACAGCACCTCCATGAATGTTGACGCGCTCACTTTCCAATCCCAATTCGGCCATTACCGCCATGGGTACCGCGGCGAACGCTTCGTTGATCTCGAACAGGTCGATGTCATCGACCTGCAAGCAGAGCTTTGACAGAATGTCTCTGATCGCGCTCACTTGGGCAAGGCCAAACAGCTTGGGCGCGGATCCTTTCCGTGAATAGGCGAGAACCTTCGCGACCGGCGAGAGGTTCAGAGAAGAGGCCCGACCTTCGGAAAGCAGCACCAACGAGCTGGCTCCGTCGTTGGTTCCGGAGGCGTTCCCTGCCGTGACAGTGCCCTCTGGAAGAAACGCCGGGCGCAGCTTCCGCAATTTCTGCTCGTGAAACCGCCTGGGCCGCTCATCTTCACGGACCACTGATTTTTCATTTCCTTCAGACGTCACCACTTCGACGATCTCCGCATCAAACGCCCCCATCCGCCACGATTCCAGGGCTCTTGTATAACTGCGCACACTGAAGTCATCCAGCGCCTCCCTTGAGAACCCATACTGTGCAATCATCTCCTCGATGCAGACCCCCATATGCTGATTACTGCTGACATCCCAAAGCCCGTCGCACACCATGCTTTCCGTAAGATCCCCGACTTGCTTTGCCAGTAGATACGGCGCCTGGCTCATACTTTCCATGCCGCCGGATACCACCACCTCCGCCCCTCCCGACTGAATCGCCTGGCATCCAAGAATGACGGCTTCCAATCCTGATCCGCACACTTTTCCCACGGTGGTGGCAGGAATCTCGTCACGGAGACCTGCGGCCCTCGCCGCTTGACGGGCAGGAGCTTGCCCGACGCCCGCAGTCAGCACATTGCCCATCAACACTTGATCGACCGTGGAAGGATCGATGTGGGATCGATGAAGCGACTCGCGAATAACCTGCCCCCCCAGCGTCGTGGCCGGGATGTTGCCGAGCCCGCCATTCAAATTTCCGATGGGCGTTCGGACTGCGCCGGCAATGAATACCTGTGGCTTGATCATGTGGTCTCCCTACACCGCAATTTTCTGTAGATCACTCAGCAGATCACGATCTTGCTCACAAACCTCACCCCATGCCGTGACTCGAACACGAGGTACTCCTCCCACCTGCAAGTAGTCCATTAGCGCCACTTCGCGAAACCCCGCTTTCAAGACCGCCCGCCTCGAGGGCACATTGTCTACCTCCACTTTTGTCATGATCGTTCGAACCCCCTCCGCCTTCAAACTTTGAGCGATCAAGGACCACGCTGCCGGCGCAATACCTCGCCCTCGATAGTTTTCGCCGGTCACCGAGGCCTCCAAACACACCGTGTCCGGTGGAAGCCCCTTCCACCCGCCGCGTGCTGCGATGACCGGCATGCGGCCGCGAAATATCCAGCAGCAAAACGCGGCCCGTTCGCCTTCCCATACAATCCAAAGATCGGCGCCCGCTTCCAGAAATCTTGCTGCTGCGCTCCGCCCGCAGAGATTCAACTGCGACAGCACGTCCAGGTGTTCAGGACCAGCAGGCTGCAAGTCCAACTCCGAGGACAGCGGCCGCTCGGCTCTGATCGCCGAGGTCGCGGCTGCATACCAGACGTGGCGTTCATGTTGGTAGAGAAGCCTGAAGAGGTACCGGCCGATAAGGCTGGCGGCAAGGGTCAGGCAGCCCGTGAGGCCATGCCGGAGGATTAGACGTCTGAGCCTGTCCATCTTACATCCGTTCTTGTGCTGCGGGCGCTCTAGGAACCAAACGTACGCGAGGAGCGACTGCTCCTCGCGTACGCGCGACTGCATGGTGCCTGCGCCTAGAAGTTGGTGATTCCAAGGCCGCTGGGCCCATCGAGATCAACCACGGTCGGATCGGGGAATGTGCCCGACGGACTGAATCGATCGCAAGCCGTGAGATGTTGTCGGATGCATAATTCGCCACATATACAAATCCGCCTCCGGGATGCATGGTGAGATCGTTCGGCTGAAGACCCGTTGGGAATGGAGAACCCGGCAACGGCACCAACTCACCCGTCGCTTGCACAATTTGATACCCGGAGATGTTATTGCTATCAATATTGCCGACATACAAAAAACTTCCCGTCGTATCGATCGCGATGGAGTGCGGTCTGGTCCCGTTGGTGCCAATCGTAGCTCCCAACGCATTCGGCGTCAGGGCTCCCGTCGTTTGATCGATGTCGAAAATCTGAACGATGTCTCCCTCATTAACGACATACGCAAACCTGCCTAACGGATGCACGGCGACCGCCGCCGGTCGATCGTAGCCGGCCACCGGTGCGCCTACTGCCGTGAGAGCACCGGTCGCTGGATCAATTGCATACACAAAAATGTTGTTCGAGGTATCGCTCGCGACGTAGACGAATGTATTTCCCGGGTCGACCGTCAGGTTGTGCGCATGCGTGCCGGCTGATAAGGGAGCGCCAATCGCCGTCAACGTGCCGTTCGCATTGACGGTATGGGTGGTGATGACGCTGTCCGGTGTGGCGCCCCCGGGAAGCCCGTTGATGACGTAGAGAAAGCGCCCTGTGCGATCAAATACGCTGGCATGGACGGAATCGCCGATCGTGAGGGGACCCGGGACGGGCGTCAAGATTCCCGTTCTAGAATTGATCCTATATCCGGACAGAAAATTCTCTTCATGATTCGAGACATAGGCGAACCTGCCCCTGGGATCGACATTGATGGTATGGGGCAGCCGACCAGCAGGAAGCGGCGCCCCTAATGACACCAGCGCACCAGTGGAATCAACCCCGAACATCGAGACATTGCCGGACTCAAAATTCGCCGTGTAGGCGAATTGCGAGTAACTTCTTCCCGTTGGAGGAGCGGTCGTCGTACCGCCACCATCGCCATCTCCACTGCTACACTGAACCATAGTCACGACCGAAGCGATCGCGAGTCCAATCAACAAACCCTGGCGGATTCGGCCCCCAGTTGGTACACCCTTACGGTTCATGATGCTATGCCCCCCTTCGTGTAATGCCCTCCTATCAACACCACACTCGTGGGAACGCCGTCCCAGCGAGGATGGAGTGAGATACAGAGGTCCTGTGTTGCAACGCCTGAACACAACCTTGCCTAGCAAGATATGCACCGACGTTCGGTTAGAGCGTTTCGGAGAATTTTCAGGGGTAATCGCGAGCGCCGACGAAGGTGGGAAGGACAGTCTGTCCTGAAACCGCGATGGGCAAGACGACTTGTCCGGTAACAGGCCTGAAACGGAGGTGGGGTATGGAAGAAACCCTGACATACGGACGAAGCGGGTTCCGGAGAGAGCAGACGATAATCACGGTCCGGCTGCCCCTGTCCGGACCGAACCTACGATCTTAGAAGGCTCTGCCCATGCCGCGAGTACATTGTCGATATCCGGATGGCGCCAGGCACGATGTTGGAGCTATACCGAACACACGACGGAGAACAGCCATGCAAATGCGGATCGTCGGGATCGCGCGGATATCTCGGGAAACGCCTATGGCCATGGGTTGGTGCACCCACGCTGCACACGCGCCGGGCTGCTTCCGCACGGAAGATCACGTCGGTTGCTGACGCGCAATGACACCACTGCCCCAGACGTGTAATTGTCGTCGCCAATCCGTCGCCAGCACGATCGCGCAAAATCTAGTGACGTGCAGTTCATCTGGGCACACAGCTCGAAAACCATTCGCGTGCGTTCAACCACATCACATTACATTGCGTTGGCACGCTCCGTGCTCCCAACCAGGCGCGTGACCCGGCTCCGCATCGGGAGCTTAACCGCCTATGCCGGACCGGAGGTCGCATCGCTGCGCGACTGCGGATTACCAGACGCCCCGGAGCAGATACAACGACTTGTCGGCCTCAACTAGGGTCATCCCTAGCACTATAATTCCGGCATGCGTGCGCTTCAGGCTTGAACGTGCCGGAGAAAGGCCGGTATAGTAGTAAGAGCACTCGAGCGTTCTCTTAAATTTTAGGATAACTGATGACTAACCCGTGCCGCGTGTTACTGGCAGCCGATCATATGCTTGTTGCTGAAGGCATTCGTAAGCTTCTTGAACCGACATCGTGGCTGACGGCCGTTCACTCGTGGCGGCTGCGAGCGCGTTACAACCCGATATCGCCATCGTCGACATCTCCCTTCCCTTGTTGAACGGGCTGGACGCCTCGCGCCAAATCAAGAAGGCCGATCCCAACATCAAAATCATCATCCTGACCATGCATTCAGAACCAAACTTTGTCACACAGGCGTTCCGCATGGGTGTTTCGGGGTATGTGTTGAAACAGGCCGCAGGATCCGAGCTGCTCCAGGCAATCGACGAAGTGCGGAAAGGGCGCGCCTTCGTGTCGCCCTTGGTCACCCAAGGCCTGGTCGATCAGGCGGTCAATCCAACGAGTTCTGCGTCACCACAGGGCGGCGATGATTTCGCGCAATGCCTGAGTTCACGCCAACGGGAGGTCCTGCAGTTGGTGGCCGAAGGTAAGGCCACCAAGGAAATCGCCTCAATTCTCTCGGTCTCGATCAAGACAGTGGAGTTTCACAAAACGAGAATCATGAAGGAACTGGGCCTGAGGAGTGCTGCGGAATTGACCAAGTATGCGATCTCTGCAGGATTAACCTCCATCCACTGATTGTTACTTCCCTGCTTCGCCCGTGATTCCACACGCCTCAACCCCGAGCAGCAAATAGTGAATCGGCCCTCGTGCAGGAACTAGAGCGTGGTGATGCCGTGAGCAGTTGTTATGGACGCCCAATTTGCGGGTAATATTCGCTTTATGAAAATCGACGGTCTTCATAGAAATAGCCAGAGCCTGCGCTATATCCTTGGTCGACCGTCCATTGGCTAGCAGGACGAGAATCTCGCGCTGTCGAGCAGTAAGCTCGCTGGAATATCCTTCGGGCCGAGACCATTTGTGCTCCACCGATTCCCGTACCTCCGCATGAATCTGCCGCGACACGAAGTTTTTATTCATCATGACGCTCTCGATCGCCTCGTACAGCTCATCGGGCGCCGACTGTTTCAGTACATAGCCGCTTGCCCCAGCCTTGAACGCTTCACTCACGGCAATCGCCTCCGCCAGCATCGTGACCATAATAATCTTGACCGATGGCAGGATGGTCCTGAGCCGACGGGCCGCCTCGAATCCGCTCATCCCCGGCAATGATGCGTCAAGCAGGACGACATCGGGGTTCAATTCTTTCGCACGATCCAAGAGTTCGTTGGCGTCGTGGACAGAACCCACAATCGTAAAATTGGGCTCAATCAGCTGCCGCAAACTATCCAAAACCAGCGGATGGTCGTCGACGAGAAGCACTCTTGTTCCGGACCTAGTCATACGCGACTCCCTGACACCCAACGAGCCTCACCAGCACAAATACAGGGCCTCGCTGAGATAACTGCTTATCATCATACAATCAGCTTGAACAATTCAACCGGATTGAACAGATGTCCGGCATATATCTCCGGTATCTTGCACAACAGACACTATAAGAAGTGCACAACACCCGCCATAACTGGGGATAACCCTGAGTGAATACAACAGCTGCTTCGCAGTATCCGGCCTCAAACACCCTCTTCACATCAAGGGGCACAACCCTCAAAACGGAAAAGGCCAGACCAAGCGAGAACTCAAATGCCAATGAAGCACATTGAAGGACAATACCCCCCTGCAGCCGCTCGTTGACTAGGGCTCATGCTTCTGCAATCCAGGCAAGGATCTAGTCAGCTAACCAAGGCACTTCTAGTAGACTGAATTCATGGATAGGGACAATCGTGAAGACAAACAGATGGTCAAAGCGCATCAATGGTTGGATCCCATAACGATTATGGCGCGATTGGGGGAGATACCTGCACAGACATCTACCGGCACCTTGTAGTCTCTATCGCGATCATCTTAACGATTGCATTTACGGGAGGAACGGTCTGCGCACAGGACACCTTGTGGCATACATGGCGCAACGGCGGGATTCTCGCGATGCAAGAGGGTCGGTTAGGGGATGCCGAACGGTTGTTCATTGCTGCGATGGAACAAGCGGAAAAGTTTGGAGCCGACGACGTGCGGGTATCCGAGACCGCCAATGACCTCGCCGTGGTCTATGCGACAACCGGCAGATCAGTGGAAGCGGAATTATTGTTTCAACGGGCCCTTGTGATCGCCGAACATACCATGGGAGCGGATCATCCCGGCGTGGGGACGATCAGTCAGAATCTAGGAATTCTGTATACGACACTGCAGAGGTACCACGATGCCGAACCGCTTTTGAAGCACGCCCTGGAGATCAACCTGAAACGATTCGGAGCAGACCATACACGCACAGCGCTGACGCTGAAGACTCTCTCCAGCTTTTACGCCGCACAGGGTCAATTGGCAGAAGCGGAACACTTGATCCACAAATCTCTGGCCATTCTGGAGGCCAGACAGGTCAAACGAGACGATCCGCAATGGACGGCAACCATGGAAATATTCGCCGCCATTCTAAGGCACACCAATAGGGAGCGTGAAGCCAGGGAGGTCGAACAACGCCTTCAGGCGGGAGAAATCGTATACCAATAACTCTCTCAACCGAAAGGAGCCGATCATGCTGAGTTGGGCAATTACATTTCTAGTCGTGGCCATTATTGCGGGAGTGCTGGGCCTGTCCGGAGTAGCGGGTACGGCGACTCAAATCGCCTACGTCTTGTTCGTCGTGTTCCTGATATTTGCCGCCGTCGGCTTCATCAAGGGCCGGCGCCCTCCCGTGACGTAACAGGAGATGTCCTGGCTTGAGGGCGTGAGGGATCGGCACGCCTCAAGCCGACACGGGAACCGGCCCACCGGGAACCTTCAAGCCGTATCCTACGGTGCAGGGGTAGACGGTCAATTGCTTGATTGTCACCGCAAGAATGGTACAGGCCCATGCTCGCCACGCTACTGATAACGGTTGTCATGATAGTCGGATCGGCTGCGCTCTGTCGGGCGAATATGCCGCAGCAGGGCCAAGTGGAAGGCGATGTCGTACAGGTCTTCCCGACAATCATCGTCATCCGAGATGGTCGCGGCAACATCACTATTTTGCAATTGAACCCTCGGACACAGCTGGGGGGCCCATTGAAGGCCGGGGACAAAGTGGTCGCCTTCATTACTCCCTACGGGGTCACATCCGTGCAGCTGAAGCTGAACATGGCGACTTTCCCATGACATTCTGGATTGTCTTTGAGCTTCCTCCGGCGGGCCTCAATTCTCGTCAGCCCGAAAGAACGCACGCCTGAACACGTCCGTCGCCGCGCTGCGGATCTCACCGTCTGTGTCATCAGCGTTGCGCCAATGCTTCCTTCTCCCCATCCCTCACCTCGCCGGTGACGAAGCAAGACGCACCGCATACAGGCCGTTGCTCTTGCGGAGCAGTCGAAGCGTCCCCGTTCTGCTCAGATGGTCCACTTCCAGAAATACTTGATTCCACGTGAAGGACGGGCAAACACGCACCAACTCCTCCAGGTCATATTCGTTCTCGCGCCGAACAGCCTCAAGAATATGGTCACGAACATCCGCGCGAGGATCATGATGAATCTGGGACGACTCCCTGAGCATGTTCATCATCACAACCTCCCTTTGTGTTTATGACCGTTATGCGAACCGGTTTGTCCTGAACTCTTGGCGAACGTACAAAAACAGGAGAAGCTTCGCCACTGGGAATCCCCCTGGGTAGAGATAAGAGTTGCGTTCATCGTATGGCAGGGCAACTCTCCGGCTAGGGTTTATCCCAGTGTACGCGCTGCCGGCATTGGGGCAGACTCCACGTCGGGATAGGACTCCAGCACGCTCCGCAATCCCTGCCGCACCATGGCGTGATCGTCCACCAACAGCACCCGGATGGCTGTGGAACGCAAGACTCGCGAGGCAGGCGAGTGAGGCACAGCTGAACTGAGGGATACTTCATACTCCTCTCCTTTAGTTTGCCCATCCCGCCCGCCGAGATTTGCCAGTGGCAGCACCAGCGTCGCCATCGTGCCTTGCTCCGGCACAGATTGCAGGTCGAACCAGCCCCCTAGCGACATCATTCGTTCACGGATACTGAGAAGTCCGAGCTTGGAGGACATGGCTGTATTACTGGAAACAGCTACCAAAGCAGCACAATGGAAGCCGACTCCGTCATCGCGCACGGTGATCTGCAGTTTCCCCCCGCCCTGTTCCAGCCGAACCGTCGCCTCTTTGGAGCCGGCGTGTTTCAGGACGTTCATGAGCAGTTCACGAACCGATTGGAACAGGAGTATCGCCCTATCTTCAGGAAGCCACCAGTCGGCGCCGGTGGCGACGTCAACCGTCACCATGAGACCACGGCGCTGCATCTGCTCGCCCAGCCATGTAAGCCCGGCAGGAAGGCCATGCTCAAGCAGGACTGACGGGCTCAGCTCCGCCATCAACGTGCGGCTGTATTGCAACGCTTGGTTCAGGACCTCTTCAGTCTCTTTGACTATTTCATTCGTTTTCCCGGGCAGACCCATCCGTTTCACCTGACCCAGATTGAGGCGGCAGAGCACCAGCAGTTGCGCAAGATAATCGTGCAGTTCGCCCGCCAACCGCTTACGTTCATACTGCTCGGCAAGATTCAGCTCCTTGGCCAGCCCCCGCAAGCGAGCCTGGGACTCCATCAGTTCCACTGTTCGTACTTTGACTAACTCTTCCAATTGGCCGGTGAAGGACCGCAACTGTTTCTCACTTTCGCGTAGGGCAGTCTCTGCCTGTTTGCGGTCGGTAATGTCCCGGGTAACGGAGAGCATGCCGATGAGCCGGCCCGCTTTATCCCGCAAACTTGTCTCATTCGACTCGACCTGCAGCTCGCGTCCATCGCGGGTGCGGATGGTATATTCCGTCCGCGAGCGGCCACTCTCGCGGGGGGTGGCATGATCCAGGGAGCTCGAGCGGCAATCGTACAACTCGGTCAGATACCGGCCCATGACCTCGGCGGCATTGAGGCCGTAGAGACTTTCGGCAGCGGCATTATAAAACGTAATACGGTGGTCGAGATCCACTGCGCAAACGGCATCGCCGACCTGTGCGAGAATTTCGCCGCGGAAGCGGTTTGATTCACTATCCACACCTTGCAATGTGAAGATGCGCTGGCCTTCGGCACCGTCGACAATCAGTGCATCCACTTCGCCGGCGCGGATGGCGCGGAATATCTCCTCCGATTCCACCAACCGCTTGCGCAGTTCGGCCATTTCCGCGAACAACGCCGCCCGGGTGGTCGTCTTTGTGGCCATCAACCTACAAGTCCTTCCTCCAAAACGGCTGTTACTAATCCACTTTCCGCAGGTCAAGCCCCAGCAGAATGCATTCGGTCTGCGACATGTCACCGATGAAGCGGCGCAGGGGTAGCGGCAGCTTTTTGATCAAAGTCGGCGCCGCGAGAATCTGCTCGCCCTGCGCGAGCGTTGGGTGCAGGGAGAGGTCCACAACTTCCAGGTCGTACTTACCTAATAAATGCTCCTCGCAGATTTTTCGGACATTTGCGATCGCGCGATTGGAGTTCGGCGTGCTGCCGGTGACGTAGAGCCGCAGGACATAGTGGGCGGTCGCGGCGGTGGCCTTTTCAAATGTCTGGATACTATGCCCGGCTCGAGCGCGCTTCTTCATGACCGGATCACCCCCTCACTCGCTGCACTTCGAGGCCGACGAGGACACGTTCTTCGTTGGATAGGTCGCCGATGATTTTCTTGATTGGCTCCGGGAGCCGGCGCACAAGCGTAGGCAAGGCGAAAATCTGGTCGACAGCGGCAAGCTGCGGGGCCCTTACCAGGTCGATGATCTCGATCCGATACTGCCCGGCGAGATGCGCCTCGCAGATGCGCTTGAGGTTTGCCAGAGCCATAACGGACTTCTCAGTCTGTCCTGCGACGTAGAGCCGCAGGTCGAAAACACAAGCGGCTTTGGCGCTCTTTCGTTTTGCTGGGAATTCCCTGAGCTTCATTGTTTTCCTTTCGTTCGGCCGTTGTCGCCGATGCGGCCACCGCGCATCCTCGCCATGGCCATGATGTTACTCTGTGAGGTCTCGGCCTGCAGCGTTTCCTGTGCGATGGCAAAGTCCACCTCCGCAGTTTCCGATTCAGCCTGCGCGTGCAGAGCCGCGATCTGCGCATCGATCGCCCTTCGTTTACTCGTGAGCTGTTCCACTTTGCGACGATGGTCACGCACCCGCAACTCTGTCGCGGCGCGCTCCTGCGCTTCCTGCGCCGCACGCGCCGTGCCCGTGAGCACACGATCCCCTCCGAGATAGACGTCCACGAGGTCGATACCCTTGTCGCTCAAGATAAATTCGCGCACTTGGTTCGAGTGCGCCATTCCGCGCGATTTCAGCACGTAGATGGTGCGGTTGCGCTCGCCGTTGAACTCCACATTGCGCAACAGCAGCCAGGTATCCATGAGCGAAGATACGCCGAGTTGCGAATCCTCCGGCGTCGGGCCGCCACCGATAGCGAGGCTGGTGAACAGCGAAGTGATCTGCTGCTGCTTGAGGAAATCGATGAGCCGCATCAACATCGGCTTCACCTCCGTCTCGCGGCTGTCGAGAGTAAGATTGCTGATTGGATCGACGACCATCACGCTCGGCTGAAACGCTCGCACCAGATCATGCATCACGACCAGATGCTCCTCGAGCCCCTGCATTGTGGGGCGCGAAGAATGAATTTGCAGCAAACCTTTGGCGACCCATGGCCCAAGATGTATGCCGATGGAGCGCATATTGCGCAGAAGTTGCGCGGGCGATTCCTCGTAGGCGAACACGAGTGCGCGTTCGCCGCGCCGGCACGCGGCATCGATAAACTTCGCGGCGAGACTGCTCTTGCCCGTGCCCGACGAACCCGTGACGAGCACGCTGCTGCCGCGATAGACCCCCTTGCCCCCGAGCATTTCGTCCAGCCGCACGATGCCCGTCAGGATGCGATCGGCAGACGCTTTGTGATTGAGCTGCAGGGACGTAATCGGCATCACGGAGAGGCCGCGCGCGCCGATAAGAAACGGGTATTCGTTGGTGCCATGCACGCTGCCGCGATATTTCAGCACGCGCAGCCGCCGCGTACTGATCTGCTCCTGCACTCGCTGGTCGAGCACGAGCACACAGTCGGCCACATACTCCTCCAGCCCGAATCGCGTGAGCGAATGTTCTCCGCGCTCGCCGGTGATGACCGCGGTCATGCCGCGATCTTTCAGCCAGCGGAACAGGCGACGCAGTTCAGAGCGAAGGATGGCGTGATTCGGTAATCCTGCGAACAACGCCTCGATGGTATCGAGCACCACACGCTTCGCCCCGATGGTATCGATGGCGTGCCCAAGCCGGATGAACAGCCCTTCCAGATCATATTCGCCTGTCTCCTGGATTTCGCGTCGCTCGATATGGACGAAATCGAGTCGAATCTGTTTTTTGCGCTCGAGCTTCGCAAGATCAAAACCGAGTGAGCGCACATTGGCCGTGAGGTCCGATGCATTTTCTTCAAACATCATGAACACACCAGGCTCCCCGAACTCCGTCGCCCCGCGCACGAGGAACTCCATGGCCAGCATGGTCTTCCCACACCCGGCCTCGCCGCAGACAAGCGTCGGCCGCCCGGCCGGCAGGCCACCGCAAGTAATTTCGTCGAGTCCCTCTATGCCAGTGGGCGCCTTGGGAATGCCGGGCTGCACGTCAGTCGGCTGAATCGTCTTCTCCATAAAGCGTCCTTCCTTCACTAAACATTGCACTCTTCACTTTTGCATTGCATCTGTTTCGGCGAATCGTCGTCATACCCAGCGCATTCTGAATGCTCTGATAAAGTTCCTCCACCGCCGCTTCCTTGGTCAGCAGGATTGCCGCGCCGGCATCCCTCATGGCAGCCTCGTTGGCGCCGTCCGCATTCACCGACAAGCCGATCACGACGATGTGAGGATAGCGGGATTTAATCTGCGCGGTCGCTTCGATGCCGTTCAGCTTCGGCATATTGATGTCCATGAGCACGACAGTCGGCTGCAGATGCTCGACAACAGCCACTGCCTCTTCTCCATTACAAGCCTCGCCTACTATTTCCACGTCGGGATAGGATTCCAGCACGCTCCGCAATCCCATCCGTACCATCGCGTGATCGTCCACGAGAAGAATGCGAATGCCTGAGAGGTGGGGCATATCGGGTGTGCGGCAGTTGAACCGTTGACCGTTCACCAGCGACTTTTCATACGTGACCTCTGCCCCATTTTCTGTTGCCTCTGTGTTTCTACCGACGTAACCATTTGCCTCTTCTCCACCGAGTGGTAACGCGAGGACGACCGTCGTGCCCTTGTCTGGCGAAGACTGCAACTCAAATCGACCACCGAGCGCCCGCATCCGTTCACGGATGCTATACAGGCCGAACCTCGACGATAAGGCGGTAGTGCCCTCAGCAGCAGCAGCAGCAGCAGCAGCAGCAAGATCAAATCCAGGACCGTCGTCTCTGACGTTGATCACAAGCTCTCCGTCGAGCTGCGCAAGCACAACGGACGCGCGACCGGACTTGGCATACTTCCCAGCGTTCATCAACAATTCGCGGACGGATTGAAACAAGAGGAGGGATTGATTCTCCGGGAGCTTCAGATCATCGCGCTCGATTTGTACGGTCACGGTCAACCGATGCTGCTGCATCCGCTCACCCAGCCACCTGAGCGCTGCCGGCAATCCCAGGTCGTGCAACACCGGCGGGCTGAGTTCCACCACCAGGGTGCGCGTGTACGTCAGGGCCTCGGTCAACATCTTGTCGGTCTGATCGATACACTCAGCACACTTCGGCGCCGCCCCGGCCAGGCGCTTGCCTTGTTTCAATTTCATTTTGCCGAGCACCAACAATTGCGCCAGATAATCATGCAGCTCCATCGCCATGCGCTTGCGCTCGCGCTGCTCGGCCAGATTGAGCTCGGTTGCCAACGCCCGGAGACTGGCTTGCGACTGTGTCAATTCGTCGGTACGTTCGGCCACCCGCACTTCCAATTCCTCGTTGAAACGGCGCAGATCCTCTTCCGCCTGCTTGCGCTGGGTAATGTCCGCCACGATGCCGAGCATGCGAATGGCTTTGCCTTCCTCCGACCGGTAAATGCTCCCGTGCTGGGCAATCCAATGCACGTTGCCGTCCGGCCACACCACACGGCACTCGACACGCCAGTCTGACAACTGAGCCACCGCCGCCTGAAAATCCTGTGCGACTCGCGCTCGATCCTCCGGATGCACGTGCTGCATGAATCGCTTGAAGCTCCAGTCCACCACCGGTTCGTTGTAACCGAAACACTGGTCGTGGCGCAGGGAACGGCGCCAGACATCGCGAGGTAAATCCAAATCCCAATCGCCGATTTCCGATGATTCCAGCGCGAAGTCCAGCGCAGCCTTGGTCTTGCGAAGGCTGGCTTCAGCCATTTTCCGCTCAATACCCAAGGCCAGTGTTCCGGCAATCGCACGCGCAAGACTGATATCTTCATCGTTCATCGTATAGGGCCGGTTGAAATACACCATGAATTTGCCCAGAAGGCGCCCACCGTAGGTCAAGGGAATAAAACTGAGCGCCTGGATACCTTCTTCCTGGATCAACATTTGTAACTGTCGATCGAGTCCGGCCTCGGCAATATTACCGATCACAATCGGCCGGGGTTCGACCGTGCCCTGCTGCCAGGGAGAATGTCCCTCAACCTCACGGCGATAGCCGTCGGAAATTCCTCGCCAGGCCTTAAACCGCATCACACCGTCCTCATCGAAAAGCAAGATTGACGCCCGGTCGGCATTCAACGAGATGATGATCGCGTCGAGCGCCTTACTGTGCAGATCGGAAAGTGCCTCGGCCCGGCTCACCGCATTGGCCAGTTCATAGAGCAGCGCCTGTTGCCGACCTTTCCGTACCTGCTCCTCTTCCTGACGAATGCGCTCGGTGATGTCGATGATCGAGCCGGTATACCCCGAGAGCACACCGTTCTCTTCAACAAATGGCACGGTGATATCCATGATCCAACGATATTCACCGTCTTTCCGTCTGAGCCGGTAATCCAATTGAACCCGTTCCGCTGTTTCCTTTGGCGCTTGAAATATCGTGGCTATACGGGTCCTATCTTCGGGATGCACCACGTCTACCCATCCGAGCCCCAGGCCGGCCTCGGGACTCTGACCCGTAAAGTCGTACCAGGATTTACTCAGGAAGCTACAGCGGCCGTCGACGTCCGTCACCCGGACCATGCCCGGCGCATGGTCCGCCATGTGGCGAAATCGCTGCTCGCTCTTGCGAAGGTCTGCTGCCGCCTCGCTTCGTATGCGCACCAGCGTCAGATGCACTCCGACGCGAGCCAGTAATTCCCTTGCCGTGAATGGTTTGATGAGATAGTCGTCGGCGCCCTGCTCCAGTCCCTCAATGCGGGTTTCTTCCCCTGCGCGAGCAGAGAGCAACATAACGGGAATGGTCTTCGTGCAGGGATCGTCTCGCAAGGCACGCAGCAGAGCGAATCCGTCAAGGCCCGGCATCATCACATCGCTCAAGATCAGGTCCGGCCGCCGCGCCCGCGCCGCCGCCAACGCCGCTGCGCCGTCCCGCGCGGTCTCGACCTCGTAGTGATCGGTCAGAAGTCGCCGGATATATCCCCGCATGTCGGCGTTGTCGTCGGCAACCAGTACCCGCGGTTTCGCTGAATGTTGAGTATTGCATTGTGCATGTTGAATCGAGCCTGGAGTTGCGTCCGATTCAGCCTGCAATTGAAAACCTGGGGGCTGCTCATCGAGAGAACTGGGGAGCCACTGCTCCGCTTCTTCGACGAATGAGGTTGCGGTCAACGCTGGTACGGACACCAGCGTGGCCGGCTCACCCATCCGCTCCGGCGGCAGATCTCTTGGACCTGTCTGAATGGTCACACGAAATCTACTGCCCTTACCGGGAGCGCTGTCCGCCTGCACAGCCCCGCCATGCATCATTGCCAGCTCCCGGACGAGCGCGAGCCCGATGCCGGTTCCTTCGTGCGTGCGGCCTTGTGCCCCTTCAACGCGGTGGAAGCGATCGAATATCTTCGGCAATTCTTCCGGCGCAATACCGATGCCCGTGTCGCGAACACTGAACTCGACTTGCCCGTCATCGGACCGCAGACTGACGGCGATCTCCCCTGTAAAGGTAAACTTAAACGCGTTGCTCAGGAGATTCAGGACGATCTTCTCCCACATATCGCAATCGACGTAGACCGGCTTCGGCAGCGGTGGACAGTCCACAAGAAACCGCAGTCCGGCCTGTTCGATGGCCGAACGGAACACCCCTGCCAATTCGGATGTGAAGGTCGCGAGGTCGATCGGTTGATAGCTCGCCTGCATCCGGCCGGCTTCGATGCGCGAAAAGTCGAGCAGCGTATTGACGAGCTTGAGCAGACGGAGGCTGTTGCGATGCGCGATCTCCAAACGTGGCGACTGCGGGCGCTCTCGCAATTCTTCTTCGATCGGTCCCAGCATCAGCGTGAGCGGCGTCCGGAACTCATGGCTCACATTGCTGAAAAACGCCGTCTTCGCGCGATCCAGTTCGGTTAGCGCCTCGGCGCGCCTTCGCTCCTCCTCATAGGCATGAGCATGCGCGATCGCCGCAGCGATGTGGCCGGCCAGGAGTTGCAGAAAGCCGTTATACTCCTCGTCTAACGACCGGCACGGATTGATACCAACTACCAGGACCCCCGTCACTCTCTCCTGTCCCGGCGCTGCGAAAGGGAGCACAATCGCCTTATCCGTCTCCACCGACCACGGCCCGTTCGGGAGCGGACCGAGACGCCTGTGAAGCCCTTCGAGCACAACCGCCTTGTGCGTCCTGACTACCTCCGCCAGTCGCCAGCCATCCTGACCCACTACGACGGACTCGTCGAATTTCTGCTGACACCAGGCCGGGGACCCATTCTCAGGTATTGACCCGCTGAGGGTGGCACGCGCGCCGTCCGGCGATACGCGGTACAGCAGAGCAAACGGCACGTCGGTTGAGTGTTCTAGGCTTCATCCACCGTTTTCGCGAGCCGCGCCTGTGCACCGAGATCCCGCAGCACCCGCAGCCGCCGTTCTCCGATCACGCGGCCGGTCGTTTCGCTCACGGCAGAAAATGCGCCGCCGACCGTTCCATCGGAGAGGTAAATGGGACTATATGAATAGGTGAAATAGGCTTCCTCCAAATAGTCGTTGCGATCGAGCATCAGCAGTTGATTGTCCTGCCACGTTGCCTGACCGGTCGTCAGGACCGCTTCCAACATCGGTCCGATAATGTGCCACACCTCCGGCCAGACCTCCCGCCCGGGCTTCGCAATCGCAGGGTGTTTGGTCCGTCCAAGAACCGGCCGCCAGGCATCGTTGTAAAGCATGAGCAGGTCCGGTCCCCACCACAGCACCATAGGAAAACGCGAGGTCAGACAAATGGCGACGGCGGTCTTTAAACTGTCCGGCCAGGTAGAGACTGCGCCGAAGGATGTCTGTGACCAGTCGAGCTTACGCATGAGGCAGGCCAGCTCGCTGTTACCAGGAAACATACGCTCCAGGTCACAATAGCGCTGTCGAGAAGAAAGCATGGTTGGTGGCTCTCGCTCCTCTTATATGTATGCGGCTCGCAGACGGTCACGGGTCACCTGCCACGCACTGGCTTGAAACTGTGGATGGCTCGAAGCAATCTAGAGTATTCCCTGCCGTTCACCTACTAGGAAAACCCCTGGTTCTTCAATGAAGTTCCCGCAGCACCCTGCGGGCATTAAGCGAGGGATAACAAATAGATGAGCGAGATGAGCCTGGAATTGGGGCGCATAGTTCAGGACGAACCGGAAGGTGACGGTGAGATCGCATGCGATGGAGTTAATGGAAGGGTGAAGCAGAAGGTGCTTCCCTTGCCAAGATCTGAGGTGCTTCCACGATCGACCGGGAAATAAACAGCCCAAGCCCGAGGCCATGTCTGTCGTTCGTGGTAAGCTGCGAAAACTTCTTGAAAATGTGCTGCTGTTTATCCTTCGGAATTCCCGGCCCATTATCGCGTACGGAAATTTCTGCTTCGGTGGCCTGTTTCCGTGCCGACAGCTCGATGGTGGTGCCCCGGGGAGAAAATTTCAGTGCATTGCCGATCAAGTTGGATAAGACTTGAAGAATTCTGTCGTGATCGACGTCAACGAACATTCCTTCAGGGCAGGTTATCGTCAGAGACAATGACTTGCTTGACACCATCGGGGCAAAGAAATCCCTGCACTCCCGGAGCAACGCGCTCAGTTCGACGCTTTCAGGCGTAACCACGAGCTTGTCGTTGGTCATTCGCTCCACATCCAACAGATCACTGATCATGCGGTTCATGAACACAACGCCCTGCTCGATGATCCCGAGGTTTCCCAGAAGACTCACGGTATCCACCACGCCCTTGGACAGGTGTTTTCGCATCAATCGCGTGGCGATCGAAATCGAAGCGAGAGGGTTTTGCAAATCGTGACTGAGAATCCCGATGTATCGATCTCGCGTAAGAAGGGCGGTCTTCGTTCGACGATGAGACACTTGTTCATGCGCCAGCAGCGCAGATTTCCGCGCAGCCTCTGCGTCCAAGCGGCCTCGCTCCTCGAGAAGATTGCGGTCTGTTTCTTCACGCTCACGTTCAAGAACCGCGTCGGCGTCCAATCGGTTTTGCACACGTTCATTCTCTCGCGCACGATCATCCGTTTCCCGTTCGGCAGATTGCGCCTTGTCGGACCATTCGCGCTCCTGGACCAACCTTTCATCGTCCATCGGTGACGGCTGAACAGTCGTATCGGCATGCCGGTGCTCCATTTCACCGGTGGCGGTTTCCGCGCGAAACGTCTCACGATCAGCATCAGCGGCAACCCGGTTCTCACGGATTGCGTCTAGCGCCTCCTCTTCGGCCTCCTTGCTCTTCCGAATGATGAGTTCGTCGGTTTTGCCTCGTTCATCCTTTAGGCTTTCGTCGGTTCTTTCCCGAAGCTCCGGAGAGGTTTCTGTCTTGTCAGTTTTCATTGAATGAACCTCGCACCCTGTTTCAGAATTCAGATTCATCACCGCAAGCCATTATCATTCCAAGCGCTTTGAGAGAATGGCTCCAACCATAAATATGGGTGTGCCCTAGTGGCGGTTGAACTCGGCATCCCCCTGGTTCCTCATCCTCGACTGGGGAGGGTCCTAGTAGGATTTCTTCGCAGAATTCGCAATGATGACTCTTACTTCAATGAGCGGCACACACCTTTACGCGAGAACCCGCGCATGTGGAATGTCCTGTTGATTATGTTCCTCGCCCTCGGTGTCTATGCTTCCCCTTCGGCGCTCGCAGCTCCGGAGCACGGACCGGCCGGTGAGAGCCATCAAAAGGAATCGCCGCTAACAGAACATAAAAAGAAATCCGACGAAAAGAAGCCGGACACAGAACCGAAATCGACCGATGCCGGCCCCAAATCCGCACCGGACGAAAAGGCCGGAAAATCGGAAGAGCCGTTGTCTTCAGGACCGAAGACCGAAGAGGCCGGCGGGAAAAAAGCGGTCACGTCGTTGAACCTCACCATCAAGTTGGCCTTCATGGCGAATCCGTTCTTGTTCCCGTTCGAGATAGAGGTGGAGCTGGACGGCCAGAAGGCAGTCCTCACAGGGGCGGTATCGTCTGAAGACGAAAAACTCCAAGCGACAGAGGTCGGCCGAAAGGTAGAGGGCGTCGAATCGGTGGTCAACAAGTTGACCGTGGCGCCGGTGCTCCGATCCACCTTGGCCAAAAAGCAGGACGAGGCGATCATACACTACGTGAAAGATCGCCTGAGCAGGAGTGAGACACTCAAGGCCGTCGGGTTCGATGTGAAATCGGAGAACGGGCTCGTCTCGCTGAGCGGCAAGACCCGCTTTCAAGTCATCGCTCTTGAAGCGGCAGAAGCCGCTCGCCACATTCCCGGTGTGCGCGCTGTGAATACCGATGCCGTGCAGATCACAGGGAAAGAATAAGCAGATGGTTCAGAATACCGACTAAGGGTCAGGAAGAGGGGACCGACTCACGCGTGGGAGAGGATCGGGCACAATGGCTGTGGACACGAATCCCAATGACAGCGAAGCGACACCGGTTGCTCACGCGGGACTTCTCTCTGGTCTGGTGGGGCCAGGTCGTGGCGCAGGTCGGGGACGGCGTCTCCAAACTTGCGTTGCTCTGGTTCGTCTATTCGGTAACCGGCTCCCCGCTTAAAACCAGCATCATCGGAGTATTACAAACAATTCCTAGCATCGCTCTGGCGCCCCTCATCGGCGTCGCAGTGGACCGCCTCCCGAAGAAAACGCTCCTCATTGCGTCAGACCTTGTCCGGGCCGTCGTCATCGGCCTCATTCCCTGTTGGATTTCAGGCGAAACCTTTACGGTTGAGTACCTGTACATCCTGGTCGTGCTCCATGCGGTTGCCACCGCCGTGTTCGGCCCGGCACTCACCGCATCCATACCCTCTCTGGTGGCGCCCACGCAATACACCGCGGCCAACGCATTGCTCCAGAGCACGACCAGCCTCGGCATCATTATGGGGCCGGCGCTCAGCGGGGTCGGGATCGCATTTCTCAGTTCCAAGGAAGTGTTGTGTTTGAACGCCGCGACTTACGTTATCTCCGCTGCCTGTTTTCTGCCGATTCGAATGGGACAACCGGCAGCGCATGTGGCGCGCAGCTCCGTCGTCCTGTCGGCAGCACGCGACATCGCCGAGGGTCTCCGTTATGTCGTGACGGGGCAGCCCTTCTTTATGTTCCTGACCGCCATCGCCGCCATGTATACGTTCGGTACGGCCGCCTTTACGACACTGTTCCCTGTATTCGGAAGAACCCTGCTGGACCTTGGCCCCATCGAAGTCGGCTATCTATGGTCGATGCTGGGGCTCGGGCTCCTGGCCGTCTCGCTGGCGCTCACCACGATCAGCTCCTGGACGGTCCGGCGACGCATCGGTATCGTTGCCATCTCGAGCGCCGTCAGCGGCGCGGCACTCTTCGGCCTGGTATGGGTGCGGCACCCGGTGGCGACCGCATCGGGGCACTCACTCCGATCGCCTGGGGCGTCATGCAAGAGTTAACACCGCCGAATCTGCTGGGCCGCGCACTGGCGTTTTATTCATTGGGCGCAATGGGCGCCGCGATGGGCGGCATTACTTTTTTCGGATGGGTGACCGAACGGTTCGGCGGATCAACGACAATCACGGCCATCGGTGCGACCATGCTCCTGACAGCCGCGATGGCTGCACTCCTGGCCCGGTACCATCAGGAATGCCCCACACCTTCGCAGCTGAAACAATCCTCCTCAAATACAACGATCGTGGGGAATTACCCATGAAAGTGTGGGAAGTGAACCAGCAGTGGTTTCCCGTTGCAATGGTGAACGGATCTGGGGTGCCGGGGGACACTTTGTCCGCCACGTTACAACTCTATGCGATCACGCCCTGTTCCACCAGGGACAGAAGGTCCGATCGTCGAGGTATCCGGAGGATCCACCGTCAGTAATCGGAGCAAGGTCTGTGCAAGGTTTACAGCGAATGCAACAGGAGATCGGAACCATGTCGAGTGTGCTCCCCGGAGAGCCCGGGCGAATCCCCGGGCTGGCGGCTGCTCAAGACCCGCGATTTCAGCCTGTTATTTTGGGGACAACTCACCTCTCAGATCGGCGATAGTCTCAATCGCGTCGCGTTATTGTGGTTCGTCTATCAGATGACGGGTTCGGCCATGAAGATGATGGTGGTCGGCATCCTTCAAACAATCCCGCCGTTGGTGTTGAGTCCCTTCATCGGCGTCTTTCTCGACCGAGTGGACAAAAAATCCGTCATGGTCTGGGTCGATTTTGCGCGCACGCTGCTTGTGCTGCTGATCCCGGTCTTATACGCCTTTGACCTGCTGACCCTCAACCGGCTCTACGCCTCCATCTTCGTGTTGGCTCTTGTATCGACACTATTCGGGCCGGCGCTGTCGGCGGCCGTTCCACAGATCGTTCGGCGGGATCAACTGACCGCCGCCAATGCCTTGTTGCAGACCACGGCGAATATCGGCCTCCTGATCGGGCCCTTAATCAGCGGCGTCGGTATCGCTCTCGTCGGTCCCCAGAATGTGTTGTATGTGAACGCTGCGACGTTCTTGATTTCAGCGCTGTGCCTCATCCCGATCCGGCCTCGACCCCGGGCTACTCTTTCCAATACGGCGACGGGCAGCGGCCACTGGAGGCAGGAACTGCTGGCGGGAGTCCGCTTCATCGGTGTCGAGCATCCGACGATTCTGAACCTCATGCTGGCGACGGCCCTCTACAGTTTAGCCGCCAGTGCCTTTTCCTTTATGCTGCCGGTCTTTAGCGTGCAAAACCTGAATGCCGGAGCCCTGGAAATCGGGATACTCTGGTCCGCGTTAGGAGCAGGCATGTTGATCAGCTCGAGTTGGTTGGCATCACACGCACAAGGAGACTTGGCCGGACGATTTACGATCATCTTCCGGTCCATGGTTGTAGGGGGACTCGCCATGTGCGGGCTCAGCTTGGTCAGTGGTCATCGGTGGGAGCACCGCGCTCTTCATGCCGATTATGTGGGGTGTCCTTCAAGAAATCATCCCCGACCACCTCCTGGGACGCGTATTTTCCATGTTCAGTATCGGTAGTATGGCCTCAGCCATGGTGGGAATGGCTGTGTTTGGCTGGGCCACTGATACCCTGGGGCCGCATGTCAGCTTACTGGGAATCGGGCTGGTGCTGCTCATCGGCGCCTGCGTAGCCGCTTTATGCATCCGGCGCAGCCACCTGCTGGCCGAGGCCTCCTGTATTCCTCTGGGGCAGAAAACCCATATCGAGGCTGCGTAAGGGAAAAACCCGGTATGCATGAGCTGCCGAAAGGCACGCGGGAACTATCTGTGAGATTGCCCGCCCGACTTTCCGGAACCTACCTATGCTTACAACATTGCAGCGTCTTCTTCACACCCATTCGGTGTGGAAGGGATCAATCACAGAACAGGAGCATTAAGAAGGCGTCTCAGGGTATCCCCCAATACATGCATCGAGGAGGTGCCTTTCACGATGAACTCGCTCACTCCCAATGCCCGGACTTCCTGCTCCGTTTCCTGTCTACTGTCTCCCGTCATCACGATCACCGGCTGTGTCAGATCCGCACCGCGGATCCGTTGTAAGACTTCGATCCCGCCCATCTCCGGCATTGCCAGATCAAGCACAATGACATCCGGATGTTCCCGGCGATACAGCTCAAGGCCCTTAAGTCCATTATCAGCGAGGACTACATCGTATCCCAGATGCTTGAGCAACAGCCCGGTGAGCGTGAGGACATCCTGCTGATCGTCAATTACCAGAACCTTCGGCATGTATCCCCCCCTCTTGGTATGGAATGACGCGAGGTACCAGCCCGGCATGGTAACCACGATGCCCCGGATAGAATGATGCCTTAGATATGCGCTTCAAGGCTCTGGGAAAGCCCCTAGTCAAGATCACAGATTTCGGGGAGAGCCCACAGTGAGGTGAACGACGGACAGCAGGAAACCGCGTCCCCATCACACTTCCCACTTGCTCGGCGCTGTGGAAGATTACACGCAGACGGGAGAGAGCTGAGCCATATGCAAGAAAAGACGTCCGGAACACAATTGTGGAAGAGCCTATCGCCAGGAGAACAGGCCCGCAATACTTGACGGCAAAGAGGTGAGCAGGTAAAAGTACAACACTGTATAAGTATTCAACAGGCTGGCGTAGCTCAATCGGCAGAGCAGCGGTTTTGTAAACCGCAGGTTGGAGGTTCGATTCCTCTCGCCAGCTCCACACTGCACCACTGGCGAGCCTCGGCATCGAACCTCTAACCAGGGGTTTCGAAGGGGATGCGTCCCCTTCGTGGGGAGCGTGCGAGGGGGCTGGCCCCCTCTGCAAGAGCCGGTGAGGCAGGCTTCAGAGCCGATCCGGCGACGGTTGGACGGTTCGATTCCTCTCGCCAGCTCCACAAATTCCGCTGACGATTCAACCCCTTTGCGACTTACAGAACTCCTGCTCTCCCCTCTCAATTCAGCCAGTGTAACCGCGATTGTAACCGTCTGTTTCTCGAAATAAGCTGACAGCGACCGCGCAGCCTGTTCAAGGTCCTTCTCATTCACAATATTGTACCGGTCAAAGACACTCCTGGTCTTGTGACCGGATATCGCCATCGACACCTTTTCAGGCACGCCGGCCCGGACCATGTTGCGAACGGCCGTCCGTCCATCGGGGCGGGATTCGACTCCAAACCCTTAAACATTCTTGGCGGAAAGCCTGTGAGACGGAAAGATCGATCATGAGTGAGAGCCGCTATTTCTTCTTCCGCCACTCCCACAGCGGCACGGGATACGGATCAGCCTCAAAGCCTTTGCATTCCACGACGCGAAGTCAGATCACTAATGGTCGGAAACGAACACGAGCGGAAGTTCGGCGGCAAGATTGTATCGCCATAATGCGGTCCTCAATTCTGTCGCATTGACGGTTGAGTTAAGTGGCCCTGTTGGGTCCGCTTCAATGAAATGTTATGTGACACTTTCATTTCCCAACTGCCTGAAGACAATGTTGCAAGAACAGGAGCGTCATATTCATCATCAGCAAAGCATCAGAACTCGAGGTGTATCGTCCCCGCTGCCCAAGGCCTAGAGCTATGCTTACCGCGAAAAAATCTCCAGAATTTCCTCAAGTGAATGGATGGTGCCCAGCAGCGTCGGGCTTCCGAACTGCTTGTTGTGGCGGTTCTCATTGACCCTCTCCAGCCCGATAACCAGGTTGTTGAAATCCTCCAACTTGGCGGTCTCGAAATACGTGATGAAGTCGAGGTCGTCTAGCCCGCTTGAGTGATAGAGCTTGCGCTTGACCGTCCTGAGGTAGGTCACAGTCGCGTCCGCGTGCTCTTTCATCATAGTGCCCCGTCCGTCCTGTGCCGTGATCCACCATTCCGCGTCCTTTCGGATCGGAACGACGATCACATAGGACTTAGGACCGGAATCAGGCGGGGTCTTCATCGCCTCTTTCAGGTCGTCGGGAAAGGCCGGCACATAATTGGCCATTTTGGTAATGCCATTAAACGTATTGGTGTTTTGTAGGTATTTCCCGAACGTTGTCCCCATCAGATCCACGAGGAAGTTCTGGTTGTTCAGCATTTCCATAGAATGAACGCGGATGAAGAAGTCTGCTTTCTCGGAAAGCCCACGAAGCAGATAGGTATCGGCCGTGACCGTGTCGGCATGCTTCTGGAAGATGGCCTTCACTTCTGTCGCGGCCGAACCTCTCGCAGCCTTGTCCAGCTTCCACCAGTCTCCATCTACCTTGAAGACTGCGAAACTCCCATAGACGCCAGGATCTTTGAGCAGCTTCTCTCGATCTGCTGCCGCCTGGGCTGTAGCCGAACAAGACCAAGCCAACAGCCCGACCATGACAACTGTGAGAATACTTCGACTCCTCATTGGTACCTCCTTTTGACGAACGTAGACCGTAGTTCTATAAGCTATAGTCTTCCAATGGTCGATTTTCTTACAGGTTAAGTTTGTGATCGGGCTTTCCAGGTCCGGAATCGCTGAAGGAGTTCATCGCGGACAGCTGGCGGGATAGGCTCCGTCGGCAGAGTGCTGAAGGTACGGAGCATTAGCCGCATCTGTCGAAGGTACCGTCGGCAACCCCGGCAGAACCCAAGGTGCATCTGGAACCGCATCCGATCCACGAAGCCCAGGTTACCTTCGAGGTAGTCAGTGCTGGCTTCGATTACTGCCTTACAGGTTAGCTGCCCGGCCAGGTAGTCGATCATGCGGTTCTTAAGGTTGTCGTGGGTCATCACTGCAGGTCACCTTCCTCGAAATACTTCTCTAGGGCACGTCGGACATGGGACCGCGCACGGTGGAGCAGCACTCGCTGATTTGTCTCACCGATCGACAGAATGTTACAGACTTCCACTGCGGTTAACCCCTCCACGTCCCGTAGCGTGATGACCTGCCGCTGTGTCGAGGGAAGGGCACCAATGGCCTTCTCGATCTGTACAAGCCCTTCTTTGGATAAAAAGAGCCTTTCAGGAGTCTCATCATCCCAGTCAAACTCCCGTGGCTGACTGTCGATGTTTTTGCTAACGAACTTGGAGAGATACCGGGCCAGTTTGACCGGAGAAGAATGGTGTCAGGACCCATTCATTGAATAGGAAGCTGGAAATCTGACCGCGCAAAAATGATAAGCGTCGATGGAGCGATGCCTCAAGGGCTGGAACGCGAGAATGGTTTCTGACACCATTTTCTGCCTCCAGAAAATCAAAATGACAACGTTGTTTCGTCAGTCTTCGATCAGTTGCGTGCGCGCAGTTCGCGAACGCCGCGGCCGATCTTGCGTCGAATGAGTGTGCGCAACGTCACCCCATCTGCGTAACCGACCTGGGTGGCGATCTGGTCAATACTGGCGCCGCTAGTTTGAAGCAAGTGGACTGCACGCTCGACGCGAAGATCCTGAACGTACGCGAGCGGGGATTTACCCAGCACGGATTGCAGGCGACGCGCTAGGGTACGTTCGCTTGTCACGACTGCGCGAGCCGCTTCGCTGAGCGAAAAACCGACGGCCAGCTGGCGCCGTGCCCACCGCTCGAACCGTTCGACAAGCGGGTCTGAGTGCGCAAGATGGTCAGGAATTGCGAATGCCGCCTGCGATGGCCGTGGCTCAACCACCAGGTAGCGTGCTGTCAGTGCCGCCAGTGCCGGGCTTTTGCGACGCACCAGCCACAACGCCAGATCTAGGTGCGCCAGCGCGGCGCCGGCGGTGACGAAGCGGGATGAACTCACGAGCATCCGCGAGTCGTCTAGCACGACATGCGGGTACCGTTCACGAAAAAACGGGGCGAGCCACCAGGATGTCGTCGCATTCTGGCCATTGAGCAGCGACGTGCCGGCGAGAACAAACGTGCCCGTGCATGCCGCGCCCACCAGCGTGCCACTGTCAGACCAGCGACGCAGGAGCGCTTGTGCGTCCGTTACGTCTCGCCGTTCAAGCGCCACTCGCAGGGTCTCAGGCATCTTCGCCCCGAGCGCCGGCACGAGGGCGACATCTGGACACGCAAGTCGTGTCGCCGACCGTACAGGCACCGACAGCCCACGACTAGTGTGCACGCGGGTACGGATACCAACGACCGTCACGTCGAAACGCGTCGACGATGTCCCGGCGGATTCCGCCAGGTCGTTCGCCGTGCCGAAGGTGTCGAGCAGAGTGGTTAAGCCGGTGTCGAAGACTTCATTCAGAGCAAGAAGGTAAACTCGCATGGCGAGAACAGTATCATAATTGTCACTTCTGCCACTAGTACAGATTGGCACTCATGGCTAGAATTTCACTCACGTTGTTTAACCTCAAATAGGAGTGATTACCATGGTACGAGTTGCTCTGTTCGTGCGATTGAAAGCCAAGCCGGGGAAAGAAGCGGATGTCGCCCGCTTTCTCGAAAGCGGGCTCACTCTGGCGAATCAGGAAGCCACGACGCCGATCTGGTTCGCACTGCAGTTGGGACCGGCGACGTTTGGCATCTTCGATGCCTTTGCTGATGAAGCAGGCCGCAAGGCACATTTGGCTGGCCCGATCGCGGCAGCACTGATGGCCAAGGCATCCGAGTTGCTTGCCGAACCACCACAGATCGAGCAAGTCGACGTGCTCGGCGCGAAGATCCCGCACTGAAGTCTATCGAGAGATGAGGCCGGGTAGCGAGCAGTTCGGTCGGCGTGAGTGAATTGGGAAACCCGCTGCAGTGGCTCACTCCAGGGTGGCAATCGCGCCAGAGCTTAACGATCTGGCACGACTGCAGCCCCGTCGCTCGCAGCTAGGAACCGCAGGTTGGAGGTTCGATACCTCTCGCCAGCTCCACACCGCACCACTGGCGAGCCTGGACATCGAACCTCTAACCAGGGGTTCCGATCTGAACCCACGGAATACGGGCGAACGCAAACACAATGACTGCGGCAATAAGAATTGCGATGGGGATTAACATCTCCAGTGGATTTTCGCCGAACATTCCTGCCATGGTCGCCCTCCTTCGGGATTACGGGGCTGTTATGCTCTTGCCCCACATCTGCACCCATCGTCTGAATGTCACGACACGACGAAACACAGCCGCCGGTCGCGCAAGAATGAAAAGGCCCTGGCGCGACGTTGTCGCGCCAGGGCCTCAATGATACAGCCGTCGACGGCTGCCTTAACCTATCCGAAAAGTTCCGTACTTCTCACAGCCCTATTCATCATCATGGTCGTCATCGTCACCCGCATGAGGATTACGGCTGTGGAGCGGCCCGATCGGATTCCGCTGCGCTCTGGTGAGCTGCGCCTTATACCCGATTGGTAACTGCTGCACCCAGCCGTTATACACATTGGGGACGGCCAAAACGCCCTGGCCGCCCTGCCCTTTGTTCCCAATGATCTTGTCGTCCTTCGGAACATTGTCCTTCGCCAGCACCACTGCGCCGGCAATCACCGCGTCATCCACGTTGCCATCGTTGTTCGGATCATAGTCCAGAACAATCAGGCGGTTGGCGAATTTGCTCGTAACATAGGCATAGTACCCGCCACCCTTCTTGGCGCCGAAGTTCACCCCATGGCAACCCGGATCGCAGGGAATCATCTTCACCAGCGTATCATCTGATGTACGGATGATCGTGATCGTGCCGGTCAACGTATTCCCGGTAATCACGAACTTCCCGTCCGGGCTGACCGGCGTCTGAATCGGAAGGGCGCCAATTGGACCTCCGAGTGGTCCAGACGCCACATCGTAGTTGCCATTGAGCAACAGATCGACGTCCTTGATCTTCGTCCCTGGAACGCAGCTACCGGCTGGATTCGGATTGGGCCCACACATCACGGAGGTAGTATGCCCCAGGTAATTGGACACATAGTACTTGCTCGAATCCGGCATCATGCCTGCCGCAATCGGCAGCGCACCGGTCGGCTGCTTGTTGGTGATGACATACTCGTTGAAATTAAACAGCGTCGAATCGTTGGTGTTGGAGTTCGGCGTCGCCATCGACTTCCCATCAAAGCCCATCCAATGGGCATGGGGCTGGGTTTGTTTGTCCCCGTTAGACATGGGAATGAACCTGTTCAGCTCAAGTCGGCCTGACGGGAGCCGATTGTACTCAGCCACCGTATCTTCTCCGTTGCAGGTCACATGCACCTGCTGCGTGTCCACCCGGGTCATCACATGGGCGGGGTCGTTGCACTTTCCCTCTACCTCGAGTTCCTGCAGCAGCTTCCCGTTATGGCGATTGATCACATAGAGGCTCTTGCCATGCCATTCCGTCTGATAGATCTGCTTCTGGTCATGGCTGGCCCACATATTATGGCCGTTGTTCATGTCCTGTGCGGGCAACGCAATCTTCCGCTTGACATGCCACCCGGTGGCTGAAACGACGGTCATGGTGCCCGGAGTCCACTCCGGTTTTCCCTTCGTCAACTCATAAGCCGTGTCGATCCAGACCTCCCCGATTCCCTTCGTGCGAGGCTTCTCCTGCCTGGTGATCAACTGGCCGTCAATATGTAAGCCCTCAATCGCATCCTTGAGGTTGACGACAATGCCGGGCCCGGCATTGACATCTACCGAAGGATAGACCGGCTGGTAGATGGTGCCGACCTTCGTATAGTCTTTCCAATTGCCAGGATTCGTCACCACGAAAAATGCGCGCAACAGCCGCAGCCCAAGATCGGTCGCGGTGGGGAATGTTACCTGTGCAGCCGGCGTCGGCCCCAGGAGCGTGAGATTCGCACCAAGATCAAGTCCGGGTGTTGCAGCATCGTCCACAATGACACCGCCGAGCATATAGGGGTGGAGTTTGCAGACGAAGACATAGAGGCCCGGCGTCGTCAGTGTCACATGATGATTATCGGTGTTCGCCGCCTCCTGGTCGATCTTTTCGGTCGCGAGCGCAGGGGCCGGCCAGATCAGGCTCGTGACCGTGTGCTTGCTTTCCACATCACGCGGTTCGCCGTTTCTTTGGATGAAATGCACGGTGTCGCCCGGGTTGATAATCGCCAGGGACCGGGTGCCCGCAATATCGTTGCCGGTATCGAATCAATAGCCCGGCGTATCGGTGACTTTAAACGTGGCCTCAGCCGCGAACGCAAGATTCCCTGCGCCCAGCATCAACCCTGCCACCAGCGGCAGTACGCGAATCGACTTCATAGTGCCTCCTTACAACAGAATCATCATAAACACACCACAGCCATCCTGATACGATTCCACAGCCGCCCCCGTCCGGACTCAGCTCACAGCCGGACGACCAGACACCTCCTTAGTTGTTCTGGTTGCCATCCTCAACTCTTCTTACGCTCGTGCTCTGCGGCCCACCGTTGCTCTACGATGGCTGTCGCTTTGGCTCGCACAGCTTCGTCTTCATCCTCCATCGCCTCGAATACCGGATCAAGCGGTGCCGTGCTGTCTTTGGCCTCCCAATGATCCAAGGCTCGAAACCGGTCGCGGGCATCCGGCGAGTCAAGATCCTTGGCGATAGGCTCTGGAAGTTTTGGAGACTGCTGCCGGTGATTCTCGTTGTCGTTCCCGGCAAGAGGATTTTGCTGATTCGAATTGCCCGCGTTCCCCGCTGGGCTCGCCTCCGGGAGAAGTCCAGGCCTGTTGATTCCTTGATTGATATTTTGTGATGTCGCACTCTGGTTTGAACCTGCGATGGCCGCGCGTGACTCCTGGCCAGGAACTTTATCGGAAGAGGGAGCGCCGCATCCGACCATCCACATGACGGATATACAACCGGCAGTACGCACACCTCGACGAACGATCACACTCAAAGAATCTTGGTCCCAGAACGAGGCCGCGAACTCCATACACCGCCCACTACCTATGTGAGTAGATTGATGTCTGAGGAACTGCGTACCAAGGCCTTAGTCAAACTTTCAGCCGACAATAGGATCACGGCACCTTTACCAAAATCTCCCCATCCCATCTACCCTGCTTTCGTAGGGGTTAGCGGGGTGCCTGCTTCAGGAAAGTCTTTCCAGATGCCGATTTGCGACTGCACTGAATCAGGCAGACGAACATAACAGAAATTTCACACCTTTCAGATGTTCCATGCCCTGACGCGGCCGGCCGGTGCCGGCCAGCCGCACTCTGACAACCCTATGGAACTTCGACGATATCTTTTTTCATAGGCCCCAAGACTGCGAGCAATTCACCCTTCTCTTGCTCCGGTACGTTGAACGTATCGAGCGCTGCCACGAGATCCTCGACCAGCGCGTTAAACGCCGCGGTCGTGATCTTCATGCCTTTGTGCGTCGTTT
>LNFM01002707.1_pt1 | contig 36590 bp, 37 predicted proteins | sample 596031 | NCBI WGS metagenome assembly LNFM01 (sample SAMN04254537, study PRJNA301005) | activated carbon metagenome | isolation source: dual media filters at the Ann Arbor, Michigan drinking water treatment plant | place: USA: Ann Arbor | reverse complement strand
TTGACATCGCAGGGGTCGCAAGTTCAATCCTTGCTACGCCCACCATTTTCCCATAGCCCCAGTATGTCATGCCCCGCATTCATGCCTTGCTCGGGGCGATTCCGTACCATCTTTTGTGGGCGCGGGTGAATGCGCTCAGATCGCTATAGCCGAGCAGCAGTGCGATTTCGCTTAGGCTCCTTGTGTCTTCGAGCAAGTATAGCGCGCACAAATCCTGTCGCACCCGGTCGAGCAAATCGCGAAACGCCAAACCCTCATCCGACAGTTTGCGGCGTAATGTCCTCTCGCTCATGCCGAACGCGGTGGCCATTCGGTCAAGCGTTGGCGGTGTCTTATCAAGCGCATTCGTAAGATAGATATAGCCATTGGCAAGATGCTGGCTGCCATTCTCCATCCAGTCGGACGGCTGCCTAAGTTTGACCGAAGCTGCCTCGAGCAAAGCAGGATGGGCATGCGGAGATGGTCGGAAAAGCTGACGCGCCGCAATATCCATCCGCGTTTGCGGCATCGAAAAACGCACCGGACAACCGAATGCTTTTTCATATTTGTCGGCAGCGTATCGCGGTTGATGCTGAAAATCGAGGACACGCAGCAACGCCGGTTCCCCTAAGATCTGGCGCGATAGCCGCGCATAGGTCGCGACCGAAAACTCGATAAATGGCGCGTAAGCATCGACAAACTGCGGGTGGCATTGCCAGATCAAACGCGGCGGCTTTGCCGAAAGATCTATTGATGTAGCGAACATCGTCTGGCGCAATTTCTGGATATGGATGTTCGTGGCAATAACCGAGGCAAGATTCGCTTCGAGCCGAGTTGCATAGCCAAAATCGGAAAAATTCTGCATCTCGGCGTTGTCGCCAACGCGCAGTAATATCGCCGGATCACCAAAATGCTGTTCAATCGATGCCAAGAACCGCAATGCGAGCTGCGCGGAAAACCGGCCCAGCGGATTTCGCAGCGCCGACTCGTCGATTCCGGTCGCCATTATAATGGCACGCTTGTCTCCGCCGAGCGCAACCGCACCGCGCAGCAGCCGGACAAGCAGGTTCGCCGACACCGTATTGTCGGCGACTGCGTTGTCGCCGTTCCATAATCTCTCGACCCAATCGCTAATCTGCATTCTCCCAAGCTGCCGCCTCTGTTCATCATGGCGGCGGACAATGCGCAAGCGGGATTTTGTGCGGGTTGCCGCCGCAAATAAGTGACGCTAAGCGATTGAGATGAACCTTGCAGACATACTTTCCGGTTTTGATCCCGGTGCCGCCAGCCACCATATTTCAATTCCGCCGTGCTGGCATCAGGGCCGCACCAGCTATGGCGGTCTGAGCTCTGTACTTGCCTATCAGGCTGCGAAACTGGCGGATGCCGACCTGCCGCCTTTGCAATCGGCTCAGATTGCGTTTGTCGGCCCATTGGCAGGCGACGTCGAAGTTACCGCCAGCGTTCTCCGCCGCGGCAAGAACACCGCATTCGTCAAATCGGAAATCACCGGCGCGGACGGTGTCGGGTTGTCGTGCACATTCATTTTCATGAACCGGCGACATAGTCATCTCGATTATGAAGGACTGCAACGACCCGAGTTCCCGGCGATCCCGACAGCCGACAATGCGCGCAGTGGGCCACCTGAATTTTTTACCGGGCATATGCAATATCCGGACAAAAGGCTCGAACTAGGTCTTGCCACCAACCGCCTTGCCAGCTGGCACCGCTTTACCGAACATCAGGGGCTCGATCACATCGCAGAGCTGCTCTGTATCGGCGACGCGCTGCCTCCGTCTGCAATGGGGCTTATGACGAAAAAGGGCATGGTCAGCTCAATGAACTGGCAGGTCAATATGCTGACCGAGAGTCCCTCGACCAAAGACGGCTGGTGGTTCTTGGAAAGCGAAACGCACCACGCAGCCAATGGTGCAAGCAGCCAATATATGACTGCATGGAACAGCCAAGGGCTGCCGATGCTCACCGGAATGCAGTCGGTTGCAATCTTCGTTTAGCGCGCCAGCAAATCGCGCTCTGCCTCAGGGATATAATCCCGCGTGATTGGCAAGCTGCGGCGATTACGCACATATTGAACCTGGTGAATACACACGCCGCCCGATGGTAAGGAGCAGCATAACGCCGCCATCCATATTGGTCTCGCCCATGCCGAAGCACGGGTTGAGCAGGATGCGGCGGACCGAAGCGGGCGATAACATGCGCACTGTGACATCGGGCCAGCCGAACCGTGGTCGTCCCATAACGGTGCGTGAGCCTGGTCATCGCCGGGCGGCCCTCAGGTTTTAGGTTCGAGATGCCAACGCGGTGCCTCATCAAGCGCGGCCAACCGCGCGGTTTCCTGCTGGATGTAGTCGCGCGTCATAGGCAGGACGCCGTGCTTTTTGACGGTTTGGACATGAAAATTGACCAGATTGCCGCGGCGAAACCCTTGTTCTGCACCGACCAGATAAAACTGCCACATGCGGAACATGCGCGCGTCGAACATGGCGGTGATCTCTGCCTGATGCAGCGTCGTGCGGCGATACCATTCGGCGAGCGTATAGGCATAATGCATGCGCAGGATTTCGAAGTCCGCAACCTTCCAGCCTGTCCGTTCGGTCGCGGTGACCACTTCACTCATGGCCGGCAAGTAGTGGCCGGGGAAGATGTAGGTACGCGCCCACTTGTCGGTCGGTTTTGGTTCGCCCGCGCGGCCGATGGTATGCGTGAGCATCACTCCGTCGTCGGCCAGCAAACTGTGGGTTTTGGAGAAGTATTCGTTGTAGTGCGGCGCGCCGAGATGTTCGATCATGCCAACGCTGGAAATGCGGTCGAAGGTGCCGGTTACGTCGCGATAATCGATTAGCTGGAACTTGACCTTGTCGGACACGCCCGCCGCAGCAGCCCGCTCGTTGGCAAAGGCCACCTGATCGGGAGCAAGACTGACGCCGAGAACCTCGCAGCCGAAATGGTGGTGAAAGTAGAGCCCGAGGCTGCCCCAACCGCAGCCGATATCGAGCACGCGCATGCCTGGGCCAAGCTGTAACTTGGCCGCGATCAGCGCCTTCTTGTCGATCTGCGCGCGTTCCAGACTGTTTGCCGGGTCGCGGAAATAAGCCATCGAATAGACCCGGTCGACATCCAAGAAAAGCTCATAAAATTGCCGGTTCAGGCCATAATGGTGGAGGACATTCTTGCTGGCCCTGGAAATAAAATTGATCTGATCAAACCGGGATTCGGCCTTGTTGAACAACTGGCGCAGCAGCCCGCGCGGTTTGAACGCGCCGCCCTGACGATTGCCCTGACCCATGATGTACAGCACGAAATCGCGCACGTCGTGCGGCGGTTCGACCACCAGCCGCCCATCCATATAGGCTTCTCCGGCTCCGAGACGCGGGTTTTTGGCGATATGAAGCGCGGTGCCCTTGTCGGTAAGGCGAATCCGCATTGGTTCGCCGGAACCATCGCCATATTCGTAGTGCATGCCGTCATGGTCAGTCACGATAAACCGGCCAGTGCGCACCACCTGCCGCAGCATTTTATCCAATAACCACATCGTCTTCTCCTTATGCGAAGGATTGCCCGGCCAACCCAGAGTGGTGGTTCGAACCCATGCGCGCTCGGCAGCGCAGCACAGCGCCATCATGCGAAATGACAGTCAGGCGGCCAAGCTGAATTTTCCTGTGCAGCAGCCCGTACAGCAACGACATTCAGCAACTCCCCTTGTTCTGGTTGCTCCTTGTTTCGTTAATACCGTGATTATTGTTACGGGCGCAAGTTTTCCGCCGAAGCGGTGCTCGTTCCTCGGCGTGCAAAGCGTAAAACAAAGAAAACAAGCCCGATCACAATGAATGTGTCGACAAAGGTTGTGTAGAATAACCAGCTATCGGTCGTCAGCAATTTTGCCGCCGCATAATTCAGCGCCGCCATCACCAGACCCACACTGCCCATGCCGATCGCGAAACGGCCCGTGTCGATGTCCGAATAGGGCATATAGCGCGCCAGCCCTTTGCCGATATACGGTCCGCCGCGCAGGCCATCCAACAAGAAGAAACTAGCAGCGATTATACCAGTAATCGTGCCGCGCAACTTGATCCATTCATCATCAGCGAGCCACAGCGCTAGTCCCGCCGAAATACAAAGCATGACGATGCCGAATAGCGCCAGACCGCCGGTCACGTCGATTTTGGTGATGCGCTGAAACGCGACAAGCCCGAAACCGACCACGATGCCGACCAGCGCGGCGGTTTGCAGGTCGGTCAGTTTGGCGATGGCGTAGAATAGCAGGCCGGTAATCACATCAACAGCAAATGGCAGGCGGTTTTCCTTTGCCATAATGCCCGATTCCATCGGATTGGGGCCATCGACGCGCGCCGCTGTGGCGCCCTCGCCAAAGCTGCTGTGCTTGATAGCCTGTTCTCGATAGTCTTCGGGATAGGCTGGATTGCGGCCCTTATGGCTCTCATAAACAACGACGCCGTCAAGATACGCAACCAAGCCGGTCGTCCACATGCCCATATAGCCAAAATCAACTTCGACGGCTCGCCCATCAGGTAGCTTAGCGACAAGCCGATGGTTGCGGACCGATTCTGTTCCCAGCAGCGGCGTCTGGTCACTCGCCCGCTCCACCCCCTGCATTGTCAGCATCGAATGAAGTCCGTCGGTGCGCGCGCGGCTCGACACCGCAAAGGAAAGGCCGTCGACGATGAACCGCCGTGTCGGATATCGCCACCAGGTAAAGCTCATTGCTTCGCCTCGGCGGCAAAAGCCCAGCGCAAGGTGCTTGCCATGCCAAATGTCGCCGCATCGACCATTGGCCGTGCGAACATCGAGCTGTTTCGCCCGTGCATTTTTCTTGCCCATCGCGGCAGAAGATCGGTGGCGGCCTGCGCCATAACGGCCTGAACCGGCACTGCCCGAAAACCGGCGGATTGTGGATTGAGGATGATAGCAGCCACTTCACGCGAACGATTCGTTGCGCGCAGTTCACCTCGGAACTGGGCAATCAGCGCATTGGCTTCGCTGCGTGTCTCGGGAACTGGATCGGCGCCGAGCCTACGGGCAACATCTGCGACTTCGGTAAAATAGGCGTCCTGATCGCCGCGCGACATCTTTGGTTCGCCGAAACGGATCCAAGCGTTCAGAAACGACACCGCCCCTGCGACATGAATCCATGCAAGCAGGCGCGGATCGTTCGCACGGTAGATTGTCCCGTCGGGCATCGTGCCGGTAACTTTGGCATGGATGCGATTGACCCGTGTGATCGCCGTCTCCGCTTCGCTCCGCTCGGCATAGGTAGTAAGCGCGATAAACCGCGCGGTTCGCCGCAACCGGCCAAGCATATCGTTGCGAAAATTGCTGTGGTCCCACACGCCGGCGAGCGCCGCCGGGTGCAACATTTCGAGCAGCAACCCGGAAACGCCGCCAACCATCATCGTGGTAACATCGCCGTGAACCCGCCAGGCCACCGAGCCGCGCGGAAGGAGCGCATTGTCGGAAGGCTGCACCGATGTTTCGCGCTGCTCGCGATCATTGAATACATTGCGAACCTGGCCGACCAAGCCGCGCCTGAATGTTTCGATGATCATATCGCCTATCCGATCATCCCAACGCGGCCTGCTTTTCATCGGCCAGCCGGTCGAGTTCGGCACGGCTCTTCTTTTCGCTCGACGATTTTAGCTGCCCGCAGGCCGCCATGATGTCGCGGCCGCGCGGGGTGCGGATCGGCGCGCTGATACCCGCTTCAAATATGATGCTCGAAAAGCGTTTAATACGTTCCGGGTCCGAACATTCATATGGCGCGCCGGGCCAAGGATTAAACGGGATCAGGTTGACCTTGGCGGGCAGCTTATATTGCCGGATCAGGCTGACCAGTTCGCGCGCATCTTCGTCGCTATCATTCTTGTCCTTCAGCATCACATATTCGAACGTGATCCGCCGCGCGTTGCTGATGCCGGGATATTCGGCGCAGGCGCGCAGCAACTCGTCGATGCCATATTTGCGGTTGATCGGTACGATCTCGTCGCGAACCTCTTTGGTCACCGCATGCAGCGAAACTGCGAGGTTGACGTTAATCTCCTCGCCCGCGCGTGCCATCATCGGCACGACGCCGCTGGTCGACAGCGTAATCCGGCGGCGCGACAAGCCGAGCCCGTCGCCGTGCATCACGATCTTCATCGCATCGCGGACATTGTCGAAATTATACAGCGGCTCACCCATGCCCATCAGTACGATGTTGGTGAGCATCCGGCCATCGGCGGTGTAATGGCCCAGATCATCGTCTTCCTCATCAACGTCATTGGCGACAGCCATATTGCCCTTGGGCCATTCACCGAGCGCATCGCGTGCCAGCATGACCTGCCCGACAATCTCGCCAGGCGTCAGGTTACGAACGAGCCGCATCGTGCCAGTGTGGCAAAACCGGCAGTTGAGCGTGCAACCGACCTGCGAAGAAATGCACAATGTCCCGCGATCTGCATCGGGGATGAATACCATCTCGTAATCCTGCGCATCGTCGGTCCGCAGCAGCCATTTGCGCGTACCGTCATTAGACACCTGGGCCTCGACAACCTCAGGCCGCCCGATGACGAACCGGTCAGCGAGCCAGGGCCGCATTATTTTTGAAATATCGGTCATCTCCGCAAAATCGGTGACGCCGCGATGATAGATCCAGTGAAACACCTGCTTCGAACGCAGCTTCGCAGCCTTTTCATCGAGCTGAGACTCTTCAAACAGCTGACGGATTTGCAGATGGCTGAGACCCATTAGGTCGATACGGCCATCAATACGCGGAGTGATAGCGCGCGGGGTTACTACAGGGTCGATATGGCCGGGAATTTGCATGATAGCTGGGCATATAGGGTGGCCCGCGGCGAAATGCCAGCAAAGCCGCCGGTCAAATATGTGCTACGCTGACCTTAGTCCCCGGTGCCTGATCGGCGACGCTGACAACCGCATCCATTTGTCCAGCCAGCGCCTCCACAATGCCGGTGCCGAGCCCAGGCTTACGGTCAGCGGCGTCTTTGGGCATTCCGACGCCGTCGTCGGTTACGGTGAGCGCCCATCCATTGCCGTCAGACCTGTAATCGACCTTGATTGACCCGTGCTGGGTTCGCCCGGGAAACGCGTGTTTGAGCGAATTGATAACCAGTTCGGTCACTATGAGCCCAAGGCTGACCGAAACATCAGGATCGACGACGCTGTCATCGCAATGCGTGATGAGCTTGATCCGCTCCGGATCGCCAATCATCGACGCTCCGATGCTCGCGCATAAATCGCTGAAATAGCTGCGCAGACCGACATTTTCGACCGATGTCGAGGACAGATGCTTTTGCAGCATCGCAATCGACATCACGCGATTATGCGCGTCATGCAAATGTTCGCGCGTCTCGCTCGATTGCACCTTTCGTGCACTTTGCAACAACACGCTGGCGATGATTTGCAAGCTGTTGGCTACGCGGTGCTGGACTTCCTGAAGCAACAGCTGCTTTTCGCGGACCAGGTCGTCCTTGTGCTTTTCCGCCAGCCGTTGCGAGGTCACATCGGTGATGGCGAGCACCACCCGGATACTCTCGGCTTCGAAATAATCGAGCGTGTGCGCATTGATCAGCAGGCGAAGTGTTTTTTCGCCCGTACGGATCAAATCCATCTCATATACATCGATTGCCGCCTTGCCCGCAATTGTGGCTTGCAGCAGCGAGTTGAGCTGGCGCACATTCCATTCGCCTCTGCCCAATTGGGTAAATTTCTTACCGGTAACTCCGGTGTAATCTAGCCCGAACGCCAAGCAAAAGGATTTGCTCGCAGCGATCACCGTCAAGTCTTCTTTCAGGAGAACCAAGGGTGCGAACGACGAAGATATCAGCGCAATCGACATATTGTCGGCGTGTTCGGGTAACCGGGTCAGTAGTTTTTCCATGGCACATAGCCGTTATAAACCGGAGAATTCGCATGGCGCGAATCGTATCCCGATGAGTATTGCCCCTCCGCCCATGGACAGTGAGTAAAGCAATAGCACATGTTGCCCCAAAACCAGACTTTTATACGCTGAAGACTGCACCCTACTTCGGGCCGATGCACCCCAATGCCGCCGCATCAATCGCGCTTGGGGCGCCGCGCAGCGAGTAGGCATCGACTATCGAGCGCCCGTTGCGGCCGATGCTTTCGACGCTGAGCGAAGTTGCAGAGCGGATTGCGGCGATAATGGCGAGGTCCATACGGCGGTCGGTAGCCCAGCCGCTGCTCCCGTCTACCTTCAGGCGAAACCTGCGGCCACCTGCGCTCAATGTGATGCCGCTGTTTGACGAGCGTTCGCGCGAAAGCCGCACATAAATCTGATGGGTGACGCCGCGCTTTGGCCAGAAGCCGACCGACAAATAGCCATTGCGGGTGGGCGTGCCGACGGTTTCTTCCGGCGCGGAAATGGCGTAGCAGCGCGGTGTAGCGGGGTCACGGAAAGCGGCCCACCCTTGGTAGACGCCGAGACGGTCCTTGGCGGCCAGCGGCGCAGCAAGCGCGACGGCGCACAGCAACCACGCGGCGAATTTCACGCGCGCTCTCCCGCGCCTTCGCCGTCGATCACCAGTTCCTCGACGCCGTCGCGGATCATTACCATGCTACCTTGCGCGAGGCTCGGTGCTATCGGCGCATCGAACCCTTCCATCGCCGCGCGGCCCAGCAGCAATCCGCGCAAAACCCGTGCGGTCATGCCATGGCAAATAACCAGCATATCCTGCGTGAACGCCTGCTCGCCTATCCAGTGCGACAACCGCGCGGAAACGTCGGTATACCATTCGCCGCCTTCAGGCCTCACCGAAAACAGCTTGTGTTCCATATCGACAATCGGGCCGATTTCAGCCGAAATATCGGCATATGTCCGGCTGGACCAGCTCCCGACATCGATCTCAAGCAGACGGTCGTCGCGACGGGTCTGGTGCCAATCGGCATCGATCTCTTCGGCAACAATAGCCAGCGTCTGAAGCGCACGACCAGCGGTCGAAGACCAAAGCTGCGGCCGTGCATCACTCCCGAGATAATCTGCCAGCGAACGGCCCATCATCTTAGCCTGCACACAACCTTCCCAAGTCAGCGGCGTATGCACCTCCGCCTGCCCTTGCATCCGGGCGATCTTATTGAATACCGTCTCCCCGTGCCGCGCGATGAAAAGGCGTTTACCATTTGTCGAAAGTCCCATAATTTGTCTTATTCCACAGGATATTGCCCGAAGCAAAAGCTATCGGCTTGCCCTGATGGTCAAAGCCTTTAAGGAAGAATCGGCATAGAAGTAGGGATTTTTGGCGCGATTTTCGATTGCCATGCCCGATTAGGGGATAAGACATGAGAGCCACGATAGAACGCGCGACCCTGCTGAAAAGCCTGAGCCACGTCCAGTCGGTGGTCGAACGCCGCAACACCATTCCGATCCTGTCAAATGTCCTGATCGAAGCCAGCGACGGCGGGAAAATCAAACTGACCGCGACCGATCTCGACCTGCAAATCGTCGAAACCTTCGCGGCCGATGTCGAAACCCCCGGCGCGACCACCGTATCGGCGCACACCTTATTCGAAATCGCCCGCAAATTGCCTGAGGGCAGCCAGGTCCAGCTCCACGCTGCCGATGGCCGCATGGCGGTTAACGCGGGCCGTGCCAGGTTCAGCCTGTCGACATTGCCGCGCGATGATTTTCCGATGATTGCTGAGGGCGATTTGCCAACATCGTTCGAAATTCCTGCGTCGTCGCTGATCCAGATAATCGACAAGACGCGTTTCGCGATTTCGACCGAAGAAACACGATATTATCTCAACGGCATCTTCCTGCATGTGACCGAAGATGCCGAGCCGGTGCTGAAAGCTGCTGCCACCGATGGACATCGCCTTGCACGCGTGACCTTACCGCGGCCTGCCGGTGCCGAAGGGATGCCCGACATCATCGTGCCGCGCAAATGTGTTGCCGAAATTCGCAAACTGCTCGACGAAAGCGGTGATAATTCAATTCAGGTCGACCTGTCAGCGAGCAAGATCCGCTTCACCTTCGACCATGTCATCCTGACCTCGAAGTTGATCGACGGCACCTTCCCCGATTACAGCCGAGTAATCCCGACCGCGAACGACAAGCTGCTTCGAATCGACCCCAAAGCCTTCAGCCAAGGCGTGGATCGCGTCGCCACCATCGCTACCGAAAAGACCCGTGCGGTCAAAATGGCGCTCGATAAGGACAAGATTACTCTATCGGTAACGAGCCCCGAAAACGGCACGGCGGCTGAAGAAGTGTCGGGCGAATATGCCAGTGACGGATTCGAAATCGGCTTCAACGCGCGCTATTTGATGGACATATTGAGCGAGATTGAAGGTGATGTAGTCGAACTCCACCTCGCCGACGCCAGCGCCCCGACGTTGATCCGCGAGAATGACAAAAGCGCGGCGCTGTATGTCTTGATGCCGATGCGGGTTTAACAAGTTTCGATCAAAGTATTATTCTGGTCGAGTATTCTACTCCGCCGCCTCGGCCATCATTACGCTTTGCGGACCCCGAACGACAATCCCTGGAAGCGCGCCGGTCATCACACCATCACGGAATGTCACAACTCCCGACTTGATTGTTGCAACATAACCGGTTGCCTTTTGCAGCAATCTTTTGCCGCCCGCTGGCAAATCGAACGCCAACCAAGGCTTATGTAATTTCAGTTCGGCAAAATCGATTACGTTGATGTCGGCCAGATAGCCCGGTTTTAAAACGCCGCGATCATTCAGCCCGTATAACCGCGCGGTGTCGTGGCATTGGCGTTTCACCGCCAGTTCAAGTGGAATTGTCCCCGTCTTGCGGTCGCGGGCCCAATAGCTCAGCAGGAACGTCGGTGACGCCGCATCGCAAATCGTGCCGCAATGCGCGCCGCCGTCGGACAACGATGCAACGATATCTTCCCGCTGGAGCAGCTCTTTGGTGAAGTCGAGATTGCCGTCCATATAGTTCAGGATGGGAAGGTAAATCATGCCATTGCCATCATCGGCCATCAACTGGTCATAGGCGTACTCGGCGCTGTCTTTGCCCGCGGCTTGAGCAAAGCTGAAAACGCTTTCCTCACGTGTCGGTTCGTAACTGAACGAATCCCCCAGCGGAAATTGCATTGCCCACGCGGCAGTTACGAGCATGAAGAACGGCGCCATATCGACCGACGGCGGCGGCATATTTTCTTCCGCCAGCATTGCCCCCTTGAATGCCGGATCGGACAGCTTGGCCTTCTGTTCATCCCATGACAGCCCGGCAATTTTTTGCCAGCTTGGCTTGCGCATGAACGGATGAACGGTGCCGCGCCAGTTCATAATCACGCCGATGCCGCGCAGACCAATTGCAGCAACCAGATTGGCGCCATTGTCATTCGCCGCCTGCATCGCCGCCATCTGCTCGGTCCAAGGCATTTGCTTGATCGGCGATTGCAACATGGTGAAGGCGATTGGCAGACCGGTCTCACGGCTCAACCGGCTCATCCAGCCGAACTCGTCCCATTCCTCCATGAAATCCGTGGTCAGTTCGAACACCCCGTGCCCGACCTTGCCCATGGCGCGGCCGATGCCGACCAGTTCAGGCTCGGTTGCAGTTGTTCCGGGGACCAGTTCACCTTCGATGGATTTGTGCAATATCGTACGAGATGTGGAAAAGCCCAAAGCGCCTGCGCGCAGGCCTTCCTCGACCAGCCGCGCCATTTCGATGATATCGGCCTCGGTAGGCTCTTCATTATCCGCGCCGCGTTGCCCCATCACATAGGCGCGCAGTGCGCCGTGCGGGACATGCGTTCCGATGTCGATGGTCCGTGGTAGCCGTTCGAGCGCATCGAGATAATCGGGGAAACTCTCCCAATCCCACTTCATGCCCTCGGCCAAAGCGGTGCCGGGGATGTCTTCGACGCCTTCCATCAGGCCGATCAGCCAGTCGTGCTTGTCCTTTTTTGCGGGCGCAAAGCCGACGCCGCAATTGCCCATGACAACCGAGGTGACGCCGTGCCAGCTCGACGGCCCCATCTCGCTGTCCCATGTGGCCTGACCATCATAATGGGTGTGGATATCAACAAAGCCTGGTGCGACGATCTTGCCAGTCGCATCGATTTCCTCCCGGCCTTTTGTCGAGATATGCCCGATGGCGGTTATCAGCCCGCCGTCGACTGCCAGGTCAGCGGTAAAGCGCGGCGCCCCAGTTCCGTCGACCACAGTTCCACCGCGAATAACCAGATCATGCATATCGACTCTCCTCCATCCTCGCGAAGAACCTAACAGACTTAATCGGGTGATTAAAGTAGGCGCTGAGGACGCAGGCTTATTCGGCTGGTTGGACTTCGGAAGTCTTGCGTAAGCGGTTGCCAGCAATCCCGCGCAGTGTCGCAAAGAAGCGAGGGACGGCCGCATTACGCTGCATCCACTCGGCATAGTCGACATAGGCAGGGTCGGCCATCAGATGCTTTTCCTCTGTCCTGGCTCGCCAGTAATAGATGCCGCTGACGAGCGCCAGGATCGCAGTATTACGAATCATATCCGCCGTGCTGCCGCTGGTGACAAGGAACGGCATCGTTGCCAGCCACCAATAGGCGTTCTTGCTTAGATAGGCGGGATGCTTGCTGAACGCGTATGGACCATGAGTTAAAATGCCTCGATGGGTAAGGTTGGAGAAGCGAAGGCCGAAGGCGACCGTTGCCCAGGCATAGATGCCGGTCAGCACGACCAACAGTGTGCCCCATATCCAGAGCAATGCGGTCTGGCCTTCGAACCAATAGGCCCAGTCGCTGGTCCCGATATGGTAATCGAGCGGTCCGCCATTATTCATCAGAATGAAGGGTGGGTAACACATCAAAGCCGCTACCCATCCGGCGAGATAGGGGTTCGCGGTTCGAATATGTGCATCGAGCGGTTTCATCGTCAGTATGTAACCGACCGTGGCAAACTGAACATCGACGAGAAACATCGCGGTAATTAAAGCATTGGCGAGCCATATCGGATTGGTCACCACCTCGGCGAGGTTTATGTTGACGATATCGCGCCAACCTCCGGGTACGATGGAGATCATGAAAGCGAGGAAAAATCCCTTTACGGCCCATGCGCGAAGGTGGTGGAAAATCTCCTGCTTATCCCAATCCGCACGACCAGCGAGCCAGGCCCCGAGATGCCAGGCACCATCGCGCTGGTTCAGCAGATTTCGGTCAAGCCAGACCACATAAGGCACCGACAATATGATCAGTGGAATGGCGGCGGCCTGAAACATATTCATCGAGAACAGATAATTGCCGTCCCAATAAAACCGGCAAAGCCCGTAAATGGCGGCGATTGTGGCCCAGGTCGTCCACAGCCCGGCAATCTTGACGATGCTGTTGTCTAGAACATCGGCAATCGGACGCTTCAGCGACCAGTCAATTCCTGTGGACGCGCGCAAATGCACCTTATCCACCAACACCGACCAGAGCACCATCGGCAGACCACAAAAAACGAGCGCAACCAAAGCGGAATAAGGCCCATCGGCCAATGCAGGCCAGCCATCAAAGCCGAATGTGGCACTGATGTTTCCTAAATTACGCGCGATCATGACAGCAAGCGCCAGTCCAAACAGCCCCCACAAACCAACAGCAGTGCTGACGGCGGACACGGGCCGGGGATCGGCGGCTTTGACGGCGCTGGTTTTCACGATGCTCATCTAGCGGGAATTGGTTAAAAAAGCGGTGAGATTTGGAGATGCCCGATCAACAGTCACCGTTTTGAAATTAAACTTTCCGTTGTCCCAACAACCGCAGACGAAGCGCGTTAAGCTTGATGAAGCCTGCCGCATCTTTCTGGTCATAAGCACCGGCGTCATCTTCGAAAGTTACGACCTTTTCGCTATACAGGCTGTTTGAAGATTTGCGCCCGACAACGCTTGCAAGCCCCTTATAAAGCTTCAAGCGGACGGTGCCCGCGACATGCTCCTGGCTCAGGTCAATCGCCGCCTGCAACATCTCGCGCTCGGGGCTGAACCAGAAACCGTTGTAGATGAGTTCGGCATATTTCGGCATCAGCTCGTCCTTGAGATGTGCCGCGCCGCGATCGAGCGTGATGCTCTCGATGCCGCGGTGTGCTCGAGCGTAAATTTCTCCGCCGGGTGTTTCGTACATCCCGCGCGATTTCATGCCGACGAAACGGTTCTCGACCAGATCAAGCCGGCCAATGCCGTGCTTGCGGCCAAGTTCGTTCAGCGCCGCTAGCAACGTTGCGGGCGACATCGCCTCACCATTCAGCGCAACGCCATCGCCCTTTTCAAAATCGAGTGTGATATATTCTGGCGTGTCGGGCGCGTCCTCGGGATTGACGGTGCGCGAATAGACATAATCAGGCGTCTCATCCCATGGGTCCTCAAGTACCTTGCCTTCAGACGATGTGTGCAACAGGTTCGCATCAGTCGAGAAGGGGCTTTCGCCGCGCTTGTCCTTGGGCACGGGAATCTGGTGCTGTTCAGCCCATTCGATCAGCCGCGTGCGGCTCACCAGATCCCATTCGCGCCACGGCGCAATGACCTTGATTTCGGGGTTGAGCGCATAAGCCGATAACTCGAACCGTACTTGATCATTGCCCTTGCCGGTCGCACCATGCGCAATCGCATCCGCGCCGGTTTCTGCGGCAATCTCGATCAGTCGTTTCGAAATCAAAGGCCGCGCAATCGATGTGCCGAGCAGATAGTCGCCCTCGTACCGGGCATTGGCACGCATCATCGGGAAGACAAAATCGCGCACAAATTCTTCGCGCAGATCGTCGATGTAGATGTGGTGGTCGGGCACACCCATCAGCACTGCCTTTTCGCGCGCTGGCCCGAGCTCCTCGCCCTGCCCCAGATCAGCGGTGAAGGTCACGACTTCGCAGCCATATTCAACCTGCAACCACTTCAGGATGACGCTGGTATCGAGACCCCCCGAATAAGCGAGGACGACTTTCTTGATATTGTCTTTTGACATGGCATTTTCCGATGCTGAAATTCAGCCGGGCGCCTATCAGCTTAGCCTCGATTCCACAACTCCCACAGCTGCCAAAGCCCTAGAAACAGGAACAACGACGCCGCCAAACGATGCACAATTTTCAGCGAAACCTTTTCGACCAGCTTGTCGCCGAAAAAGACCGCAGGGATATTCGCCACCATCATTCCGAATGTCGTGCCTGCAGCAACAGCTATGATCGAATGATATTGCGCCCCGAGCGCAATCGTCGTCACCTGGGTCTTGTCCCCCATTTCAACCAGAAAAAAGGCGATGGCCGTTGCCACAAACGCGCCGCGCTGGGACGGCATTTTCATATCGTCATCGACCTTGTCGGGAATTAAGGTCCACCCCGCCATCACTATGAAACCGAAAGCAATCGCATAGCGAAAGGCGTCGCTTGCAAAAAACCCGGCGAGCGCGCTCCCTGCCCATGCAGCCAGGGCGTGGTTCGCAATAGTAGCCGTGAAAATGCCCGCAATGACCGGCAGCGGTTTTTTGAACCGTGTCGCCAGCAAAATGCCCAGCAGCATCGTTTTGTCGCCAATCTCTGCAACCGCGACGAGCAGCGCCGACGCAAAAAAGATTTCCATCCGAAATTCCAGGGGTCAGGCAGAATTTAGACGCAATGCCACCCGCAACCCCGCCCGACCGGAACGGATTGCCGATGTCATTGGTCTCGCCTTGAGCCGCCTCAGCGGCCCCACATGCACCACGACCTCTCGGCCAAATATGTTGATGCATGTCCCATTTCTGTCAGGAAATGGCTGGCTACTCCCCAGATGAGTTGATATTCTCTAGGCCGCTATCGAGGGAGAAGCAAGATGGCCAATGCTGAATCTAAAACCCAACCAACCATGGTCAGCGTCGACGAATTTATCGGCGCCGTTGCCGATGCGCGCCAGCGCGCTGACGCGTTTAAAATAGCTGAAATGATGGAGCGTCTTTCCGGCCACAAAGCGAAAATGTGGGGACCGAGCATCATCGGCATTGGGAGCTACCATTATAAATATGACAGCGGCCGCGAGGGAGACATGTGCCGGATCGGTTTCAGTCCGCGCAAGGGCCAGACCGTGCTATATCTGGTGGATGGCTTCGAGGGCCACGCCGAATTGATGACGAAGCTTGGCAAGCACAAGACCGGCAAGTCTTGCCTCTACATCAAGCGTCTGAGCGATGTCGATGAAGGGGTGCTGGAGGAGCTGTGCGCCGAATCTCTCAAGTGGATGGCGGAGAAATATCCAGAATAGTTCACGTAACTTTCAGAAGCGCAGACACGAACTGGGGAGTGCGCAGAGGGTTTAGACTCCCTTTCGCCCTGTCCGTACCAATTTCAGGATACCGCTGATGAAACCCTATTCTGCCTCCATATTTATCCCATTCAGCATCGCGGCGTCGGCGTGTCAGCAGCAAGCCGATGCCGCTCCACCGACCCGGGCCAAAACCGCGGCCACAATTTCGGTCGTTGCAAACCCCGTTGTTGTCGAACTGTACCAGAGCCAGGGTTGCTCATCCTGCCCGCCCGCCAATGCTGCGGTGAATGCAGTCGCCGACCAGCCCGGGATTATCGCATTAAGCTTTGCCGTGACCTATTGGGACCGGCTTGGCTGGAAGGATATATTTGCCGACAAGGCTTATACTCAGCGGCAAAATGATTATGCCCACGCATTCGGCAATCCCAATGTTTATACGCCGCAAATCGTTATCAATGGCAAAACCGCGCTGACCGGCATCAAACGTGGAGAGCTAGAAAAAAGTATAGCCGCCAACCCGCCGATATCGGGCGGCCCGTCGATAAGCGTCGACCAGGGTTCATTGACCATCGGCAAAGGCTACGGCGCGGCGAACATCTGGCTGGTGCAATATGATCCGCAAACACATAATATTGCGATCCGTTCGGGCGAAAACGATGGGCGGAGATTGCCGCACAAAAACATCGTGCGGAAACTGACAAAACATGGTGAATGGCGGGGTGTTTCGGCGAGCTTCAAATTACCATCCATGCTGACTGACCAGCTCGAAAGGGTAATATTGGTGCAGCGCCCGGGTGCCGGGCCCATCATTTCAGCCAGAAAGATTTAGTGGAATATCATTCCACCGGAATTTGCTCTATCGACTTGCCACGACCCTGCTGGCGCAGCCGGAATTTCCGGCGTTCCTGCGCTTTGCGTGTTAGAAACCAAACTGCGACCATCACTATTGCTGCAATAAGTAACGCAGCCAAAATATATCGTTGTTCCATCAGTAACCATAGTCCCGAATTATCTATACTTTATTTATCACTGCTCGGCTATGGTCTGTGTCGTAAATAACTTGCAACAATGTTGCAACAATGTTTGCGGTCAACCGAGTATTTACCATCAATTTTTCGCAAGTTTATGTGTACCTAAAGTGCAGCAACCAGCGCCCGCGAGCCCGGCGATGGAGGCGGCCTCTCCCCGTGCTGAACATATACACAGTCTCCAACTGTCGCGGTTGCGCCATCAACCATTATTGATCCATCGATCGGGATTACCCAATAAGGCATGGCGTCGGGCAGGTTAGTCGGAAGCTCGCCATCCGACACCAGCCAGAGACGGAAATGCGGTCCATCGACGAGTTGCATATTACCGGTCGCAATACCTGAGCGCCGGTCGATATATGGCGCAGCAGTTGAGACTGCGACGCCGTCATCCAGATGCAGTTCGCGCGTGACGCCTTTGTCGAGCCGTCCATAGTCGTACAGCCGGTAGGTGATATCGGCATGTTGCTGTACTTCGACAAGCGTTATGCCCGCGCCGATCGCATGCACAGTGCCCGCAGGGATGTAAAAATAGTCGCCTGCCTTGACCGGACGCCAGTCCATCAATTGCTCAATCTCGCCCGATAGAGATGCAGCGCACAATTCGTCGGCATCCAATGGCTGATTCGTGCCCATGCCCAACACCGCACCGGGTTCGGCGTCGACGATGTACCAACATTCTTCCTTGCCGGAAGGTAGGCCTCGCGCTTGCGCTTGCGCGTCATCCGGGTGTACCTGAATCGACAGTTTTTCCGATGTAAACAGCCATTTGACTAGGATGGGCAGCGCTAGCTCATCGCCGCATTCATACCAGACTTCGCCGATCCGGCGGCCACCCATATCGCCGAATTCGGCAGGAATATCGGTTCGACCCCAAGGCTTTTCGACGAGATGTTTGGTCAGTTTCATTTGTTTGCGCCTATCAGTAAAATTAAGCTTTTGCACCGCACAAAGTCCCGCTAGGGCGTTGCAAATAATAAACCTCTCCCCAGGCACTTAGGGTCCAGACCCATCAAATGCGCCTTCGAGGTTTGAGGCCATTTTGCTCAGTGCAAGGCGGCAAGCGCTGGGCATAGCGAGTCTATCTCCGAGCTTGCCAACGTGGCAATGGGCAAAATGGGTCAAATCCGTAGGACGCCAAAATGGCTTCGATCTCGAAGCAAAATACGCTTGCAGGCAGAACAACCGCCTGACTGCGCGCATTTTGCTCCGATATATTTGCCATTTTGACGCCTCGAAGGCGCATTTGATAGGTCTGGACCCTGATTTCACTGGAGCCGAAATAATGACCGAATATGTGACCCGTGCCGGCCTGCAGATTGCAGAAGAGCTGGCGTTATTTGTCGAAACCCGCGCACTGCCGGAAACAGGGGTCGGCACCGATCATCTGTGGCAGGGCCTGGCGGATATCCTCGCGCATTTCGTACCGCAGAATCGCGCCCTGCTGGCAAAACGCGATGAAATTCAGGCCAAATTGGATAAATGGCACAAAGCCAATCCCGGCCCGATTGCTGACATGAGTGCCTATCAGGCCTTTTTGCGAGACATCGGCTATCTCGTTCCCGAGCCCGCGCCCTTTGCCATCGGCACTCAAAATGTCGATGCAGAGATCGCAACTATGGCGGGCCCGCAACTTGTGGTGCCAAGCCTCAACGACCGCTTCGTTCTTAATGCCGCCAATGCGCGTTGGGGCAGCCTGTATGACGCGCTCTACGGCACCGACGTTCTTGACGCAGCGCCTGCCAAACCGGGCGGCTATGATGCGGAGCGAGGCGCGGCGGTGGTGGCTTATGCTCGTCAGTTTCTAAATGACACAATCCCGGGTTGGGAAGCGGTGTTATCACACGGAACAACGCCGCATTTCGTCTCAAAATCGGTGGAAGGCGATATTCGGCGTTATCTGTTCAAACAAAATGGTCTGCATATCGAGATATTGATCGATCCGGAAAATCCGGTTGGCGCGACTGACGCACTCAATATCGCCGACGTCATCCTCGAAGCCGCACTCACCACGATCGTCGATCTTGAAGATTCGGTCGCTGCGGTCGATGCGCAGGACAAGGTCGCGGCTTACACGAACTGGCTTGGCCTGATGCGCGGTGACCTCGTTGCATCGTTTGACAAGGGTGGGCGGACAATGATGCGCGCGCTCGATGCCGACCGCGAATATCGCGGCCTGACGCTACCCGGACGCAGCCTGATGTTCGTGCGCAATGTCGGACACCTGATGACCAATCCGGCAATCATATTGCCCGAGGGCGGCGAGGCGCCCGAAGGCATATTGGACGCGATGTTCACCTCTTTATGCGCTCTGCATGATTTGATGGGACTAGGCACGCACCGTAACAGCCGCACGGGCAGCATCTACATCGTCAAACCCAAGATGCACGGGCCGGAAGAAGCCGCGTTCACCAACTCTCTGTTCGACGCAGTCGAAGACGCGCTCGGTCTGCCGCGCCACACAATCAAGGTCGGGGTGATGGACGAGGAGCGCCGCACCAGCGCTAATCTTGCCGCATGCATCCATGCAGTGAAAGACCGGATCGTCTTCATCAACACCGGCTTCCTTGACCGCACCGGCGACGAGATGCACACCGCGATGCAGGCTGGCCCAATGATCCGCAAGGCCGACATGAAGACCTCATCATGGATTCAAGCCTATGAAACGCGCAATGTGCAAATCGGATTGGCTTGCGGGCTATCGGGTAAGGCGCAAATCGGCAAGGGCATGTGGGCCGCCCCTGACATGATGCGCGACATGATTGCGCAAAAGATTGGTCACCCAAAAGCGGGCGCAAATACCGCATGGGTGCCATCGCCCACCGCGGCGACATTGCACGCGATGCACTATCATCAATATGATGTGTTCGCCCGCCAAACGGAGCTAGCCAAGGAGCCGACGCCGGATCTCGACCCGTTGCTGACGATCCCTGTTGCACCGGTTGGCCATAACTGGTCCGACGAAGAGGTCACGCAAGAACTCGAAAACAATGCGCAGGGTATCCTTGGCTATGTTGTTCGGTGGATCGACCAAGGGGTTGGTTGCTCGAAAGTACCCGACATTCACGACATCGGCCTGATGGAAGACCGCGCCACCTTGCGAATTTCATCGCAGCATATTGCCAACTGGCTACTCCACGGGATTGCGACCGAGGCGCAAGTCGACGCCGCGCTCTTCAAGATGGCGGCAAAGGTCGACGTGCAAAATGCGGGCGATCCGCTTTATGAAAAACTCACGCCCGACGGCATCGCCTTCAAAGCCGCCCGCGCGCTGATATTTGAAGGCCGTGCGCAGCCCAATGGCTATACCGAGCCGCTGCTACATAAATTCCGGCTGGAGAAGAAAGCGGCGGCCTAGTGCGGCTCCGCTTTCTTCATCTGCGCCGCCTTCCATTCCATCGCGCGCCAGACGCGGCGTTCGACCGAGGGGTGCGAGTAAAAGGCGATCTCTTCAAACGCAGATGGGCGCGGATAACGGTATTCTGCAGTCTTCACCAAGGCGCCCGCCAGCGCATCGGGCAAGTTCACGGTGCGCAGCGAATAGGCATCGGCTTCGCTTTCGCCGAGCCGTGTGATGCCGTTAAGCGCTGGTTGCGCCAATACGGCAATCACCGAAACGACGAACAGCAGGATCGGCAAGCCTTCGGGATCGCCGACCTGCGCCTTGCTCCCAAATAACGCTGCGGCCCGTTCAAACAGCCGGTCGGCGAGGAAAAAACCGATCATGGCAAGTGCTGCGATCACGAAAACGATTCGCCAGACATGGCCCAGAACATAATGGCCGATTTCGTGGCCTGTGACCGCTTTGACTTCGTCGAGCGACGCCTGCTTCATTGCGACGTCAGATATCGCGATCCGCGCCGAGCCGAATACGCCTGAGACATTGGCGGTAAAATTATTCGATTGCCGCGAGCCGTCGAACATGAGGACGCGGTCATGCGGAATTTTCGCTTCATCCGCCATTTTGAGCAACGCGGTCCTGACCGGACCCTCGGGCACAGGCTTATACTCGTTGAAGATCGGCTCGATCAAAATCGGCGCCAGCAAAATCGTTGCAGCCGCGGCAAAGGCTGCGAGCCCGCCCGACCATAGCCACCATTTCCTGCCAGTCCGCCGGATCAGCGCATACACACCGAGAAAGAACAGCCCGCCGAGGATGCTCGACATTGCAATGCCAATGGCATCCTGCGCCAGAAAGTCGGACAAGGGCTGGCCCGTGCGGCCATAGGATTTCTCGAACCCCCATTCCTGATAAATTCCCCAAGGCAGGCTTATCAGCGCTGAAATCAGGAAGAAGGCAACGCAGACAAGGAATGTCCGAAGTGCCCAGCCGCGCTTATCCAGTTTCGCTGAAATACGTTCGAGCAGGCCCAGCCGCACAACAATCAGGGTAACGGCCGCCGATACGATCAGCCCCCACAACAACATCCAGTGCGTGGCGGATGTATAGGCCGCCGCCTTCGCCAAAGCCTCAGGTCCAAGACTGTCGATGTAACGTGCAGTTTCAACCGCTGGATCAAACACCATATAGATTCCTCCCAATCGGCTGTATTAGCTAGTTGATACAGTAGCAGGATGCAACAGCATCTTGCTTGAATGGCGGTCACATGATTTAGTGCGCCGATGTGGAGGTTGATTTTCGCGTATGGACTAACGCTTGCTGCGCTTGCGTTCCTTCTGGAATGGCTAGACTATAAACATGCGGTCCACGCATGGACCACCGAATTCTACATTGCCTGCATCGCGATTATATTTGTTGCGTTGGGTATCTGGGTCGGCAACCGCCTAACCGCGCGGCCGCGAGAGGCCTACGCCCGCAATGACGCGGCGATTACATCGCTCGGCATAAGTGGCCGCGAAATCGAAGTGCTGGAAATGCTCGCCGCTGGCCATGCCAACAAGGTCATTGCGCGCCGCCTCGATATCTCGCCGAACACTGTCAAAACGCATGTTGCGCGGTTGTTTGAAAAGCTTGAGGTCGCGAGCCGGACGCAGGCAATCAACAAAGCGCGCGAGCTCGAAATACTTCCATAAATTTGGGCGGTGCGTGGCAAATCACCCGTTTGGGCGATGGATTATCGCGATTGCCTCGCTGTAATCTGCATGGCATCCACTATGCAGAGGGAGAAGGAATATGGGCAGAACAATCTTGGTGTACGGCGTCATCGCTGGCGTCACCGTTGCACTGCTAATGCGCGTCGCAATGGCGTTGTTCCCAGAGGGCGGCACCGGCGGCATGGTCGCTGGATTTTCGTCGATGATTATCGCGCTGACCTTCGTGTTCATTGGCATGAAGCGCTACCGCGATGTCGAGCTCGGTGGTGTCATTCATTTTAGCAAAGCGCTCGCGGTGGGTTTCGGGATTGCTGCGATTGCGACGGTACTTTATGTCGCCGCGTGGGAGCTTTATCTCTATTTCACAAACTATACTTTCATGGATGAGTATACGCGTATCGCTTTGAAGCAGGCCAAGGAGGCTGGTAAAACGGTGGGCGAAATTGCAGCGTTGGCTAAAGAAATGGATGGCTTCAAGGCACTGTATGCCGACCCAATCAGCCGGATGGCGGTCACCGCTACGGAAATTTCGCCAGTCGCCATTCTGATGCCACTCTTATCGGCGACGTTACTCCGCAATAGCCAGTTCATGCCGGCAAAGGCAGCAATCGTTTGAAAATGACTGCCACCTTATGCACAAAGCGACATGATTGAACGTCTGGCTTGGGCATTGCTGGCGCTGGTGCACTTTACACCAGCGCTGGCGCTGTTCGCGCCTTCGTTGCTTACCAGGCTTTACGGCATGAATGCAGGCGATCCATTGTTCCTGCTGATGCACCACCGCGCGGCATTGTTCTTTGCCATTGTCGTTGCGTGCATATGGTGCGCATTCGACCCGGCGCCGCGACGCCTCGGCGTCGTTTTCGCCGCCATCAGCATGTTAAGTTTTCTAGCGCTCTATTTTGCGAACGGCAGCCCGCCTGCATTGAAGCAGATTGCGATTGCCGACCTGATCGGCTTGCCGGCTCTGGCCTATGTCGCATGGAAAGCCTTCACCTAGGCTGGATCAAGCCCGTCGAGAAACCGCTCCGCATCGAGCGCGGCCATGCAGCCGGTGCCTGCGCTGGTGCAGGCCTGGCGGTAGATATGGTCCATCACGTCACCGCTTGCAAAAACGCCGGACACGCTGGTTTCCGTTGCTTGTCCTTCGAACCCTCCGCGCACCTTGATATAGCCATTTGCCATATCGAGATGCCCTTCGAAAATGCCGGTGTTGGGCTTGTGGCCGATGGCAATGAATACGCCGTGAAGCTCAATATCTTCTGTGCCGCTGCCGTCAGTCGCTGCAATTCGCATTCCGGTTACACCGCTCGCATCGCCAAGCACTTCGTCAAGCCTGTGGTTCCATTTGATCGTCACCTTGCCCTCGGCCTCGCGCGCGAACAGGCGGTCTTGCAGGATTTTCTCGGCCTTCAATTTGTCGCGGCGATGCACCAATGTCACATGGCTGGCGATGTTCGCGAGATAGAGCGCTTCCTCGACCGCCGTATTGCCGCCGCCGATCACTGCGACTGGCTTGTTGCGATAGAAAAATCCGTCGCAGGTTGCGCAGGCCGACACGCCCTTGCCCATGAACGCGGTTTCGCTCGGCAGGCCAAGATATTGCGCACTCGCGCCGGTCGCGATGATCACCGCGTCGGCGGTATAATCGCCCGCACCGCCGGTCAGCGTGAAGGGCCGTTTCGAGAAATCGACCTTCTCGATATAGTCGTTCTTGATGCGCGTGCCAAAACGCTCAGCGTGCTTGCGCATCCGCTCCATCAATTCCGGTCCCATCACGCCCGCGTCATCGCCCGGCCAGTTATCGACCTCGGTCGTGGTCATCAACTGCCCGCCGATCTCGACGCCGGTGATGATCATCGGCGACAGGTTCGCGCGCGCGGCGTAGACTGCGGCGGTATAGCCTGCCGGGCCGGAGCCGATGATGATGACGGGTGCGTGGCGATTTTCGGTCATGGATGCGCTTTCTGATTCTGTAGCGCACGACATAGGCATTGCGCCTGTATTGGCCAAGGGCAGCGGGTGACTTATCCCCACGAAATTAAGGCTTCACAACGCGCGTGCGGCCACTTATCAGGCGCTTAAATAAAGGCTTCAGGGATATTTTCATGACAAAAATCACGGTTATTTCACGCGACGGCGAAGGCCGCGAAGTCGAAGCAGAAGCTGGCCTTTCGTTGATGGAAGTCATCCGCGACAATGGTTTCGATGAACTGCTCGCTCTGTGCGGTGGTTGCTGCTCATGCGCGACCTGCCATGTGCATATTGACCCTGCGTTCGCCGACCGTTTGCCAAAAATGGGCGAGGACGAAAACGACCTGCTCGACAGCACCGACCACCGCAACGAAACGTCGCGCCTGTCGTGCCAGATTCCGGTCAGCGACGCGCTCGACGGGCTGATAGTGACGATCGCACCCGAAGACTAAACGGCGGTCACCAACCCGATCATCGCCCCTGTCATCGCGGAGGCGAGATTGCCCGCGACCCAGCTTTTCATGCCTAGTGATGCCGCTTCGGCGCGGCGCGCGGGACATAAGGTGCCGATGGTTGATACCAGCAACCCGACGCTGGCAAGGTTAGCAAAGCCGCACAAGGCATAGGTAACAATTAGCTTGCTGCGCGGACCCAGCGTTCCGTCGGCGAGCGCCGCCATGTCGAGATAGGCGACATATTCGTTCAATATCGCCTTGGTCCCCATCAATCCGCCAGCCGCCCCAGCCTCGTTCCACGGCACGCCGATGGCCCACATCAACGGCGCGAATAGCCAGCCGAACGTCCGGCGCAGCGTCAGCGGATCGCCGTCGATTAATGGCAACACGGTGAGCATCTGGTCAACCAGCGCCACCAGCGCAAACACCACGATGATGATGCCGATGACCGCAAGGAACAATTGAACCCCGTCCATCGTCCCGGTGATCACCGCGTCGATGCTGCTTTCATATTTCAGGCTTGTGTCATAGGGGTCCATCTGCGTGTCGCCGTCACCTGGCACCATCAACCGCGCGATCAGGATCGATGCGGGCAGCACGATCAACGAAGCTGAAATCATATGGCCAACAGCGTCGGGAACGGTTTTGGACAGAGTTTGGGCGTACAAAATCAAGATCGCGCCCGAGATTGTCGACATCGCCAGCACCATGACCATGAACAATTCACTTCGGCTCATTTTTTCAAAATAGGCGCGCACGACCAGAGGCGCTTCGACGACGCCCAGGAAGATATTGGCTCCCGCGCTCAAACCCACGACGCCGCTCACACCCATGGTCTTCTGCATTGCCCAGCTCAGCCCGCGCACGACGAAGGACAATATTTTCCAGTGCCATAGCAACGCGGCCAGCGCGGAAAACACAATCACCAACGGCAAGATCTGGAACGCAATGACGAGAGGCGCTTGCGCTCCTTCCTTCAAAACAAACGGCAACTCGCCGCCGCCGGTATAGCCGAACATGTAGCTGGAGCCGACTAAAGTCGCTTTTTCAATCGCAGTCACGGCGTAGTTGGCGAGCATGATCACGTCCCAGACAAAGGGCACGCGCACGATCACCAATGCGATCAGGATTTGCAAAAGCAACGCCCCGCCGACCCAGCCCCAGCCGGGGAACGCCTTGCGCTGCTCGGACAATCCCCACGCCATCAGCAGGATCGCCGAGATCCCAATCAGCCCCTGCAATTGCTGGAGCAAAGCCATTAACCGCGCATGGCCTTGTCGAACGATTCCTCAAGCACCGGATAGCCATGGCCATCGGGAATGCACAGCCAGTTGCCGTCCTCGCGTTTGTCGACATAGGTCAGCACGGTGGACACCGGATGTTCCGCAGCATGCGCTGCCGCTGCATCGAAGCTGCCAAACATTGCCAGCCGCTCCAAATTGCGCCGCGTTGGGAAGATTAGCTTTATCTTTCCTTCATCGGCACAATCGAGCGCCTCCGCCGCGCTAGCCCAGAACAGCGCGCGGTTTTCGGTGTGGTCGACAGTCGCCAACGGCGTCGTATTGCCTGCATCGACCAGATAGAAACGCGTATCAAAAACGCGGCTAGCGCCCTCAAAAGCCGGAGGCCGCCAGCGCGACCAAGGCACGAGCTGTTCGAAATCAGGCGTCCAGTTGTGGCGGGTGCAAATCACCTGCAGGCTATCGCCATTATGCAGTTCGGCGCGCGCATCGCCGCAATCGGCTGGATCGGTCACACCCTTCAGCCCCAACGCCAGCCCCGCTTCTTCAATCGTCTCGCGGATCGCCGCCAGCCGCGCCGCCGCTTCATCAAGCGGCAATGGCCCGCCCAGCATTTCGGCATAATCGAAATCGGCTGGATCGACCTTCCCACCCGGAAATACCGCAGCGCCGCCAGCAAAAGCCATCGCTTTGATCCGCTCGACCATCAGCAGCAACGGCGCGCCGCCATCGGGGTTCTCGCGGAATATCACCATCGTGGCGGCGGGGGTAGCGACGGGTTGGGGAATGGTTTCTGAAGGCATGCCGCCTAACAAGCATGATTAGGCGGCGTAAAGAAGCGGAAACTTAATCCGGTGGTTAAACTGGCTGCGAAATTTTTTCGAAGGGTTTTTGTGCTACATACGTATTATCAGTGAACTTCGGTTTTTCAGGTGTTCCGAATGCAGCAGGCGGTCAAACCGGCCATAGAGAATGACGATGATCTGGTTGATCGCATAGCCGCGCGCGACCACGCCGCGATGCGTCTCGCCGCCGACCGTCATGCTGCATTGGTGTGGCGTATCGCCTACCGGATGCTCGGCGATGCGACCGAGGCTGAAGATATCGCGCAAGAGTCGCTGCTAAAGCTCTGGAATCATGCTGATCGATGGCAAGAAGGCGGGGGGGGAATTGCCCCCTGGCTGAAAAAGGTTACGGTCAACCAGTGCCTCGACCGCTTACGCCGCAAACGCTTTGCCAGCGACGAGGAAGTGCCCGAGCGCGAAGACGACAGCCCACTCGCTGACCGCCAGATCGAAGCGGTCGAAACCGGACAGGCGGTGAAGGATTGCATCGAGTCGTTGCCGGACCGGCAGCGTGCTGCGGTGATCCTGACATATTATGAAGAGCAGCCAAACCAAGGAGCTGCGGAAAGTTTGGAAATGCAATTGAAGGCCTTTGAATCTCTGCTGTTCCGTGCGCGCGCTTCGCTGAAGGGCTGCGTCGAGCGCAAGGGCGTTTTGGGGGCCGGGCGGTGACCGAGCCTGCATTCTCCCCCGAAATGGAAAAGGCGCTGGACGCCTATGTTGTGCCACCAGTTCCCGCCGGATTATCCGACCGCCTGATGGCGCGCATTGCCAGTGGCGACACCGGACCTGTCGATACAGCCACACCGCGGCCAATGCCAAGTCGATGGACAGCCAGCCCATGGCGGCGGACGAGCCGGATTGTCGGCTCGGTCGCGTTGTTCTCGCTGGCCACGGCGACGGCGGCGGCATCAGGGGTCTTCGGCCGTCCAGTCTATGTCCCCGGCGTCAGCGAAGCTTTGATCGAAGCGAAAATCGTTGAAGCACCTGCACCAAAGATCAAACCCAAAGTCGAGATGGTTGCCAAACCGAAAGCCGTCACTCCCGCCACCGCGCCGCTACCGGCCACTGGCAGCGCCGCGATTGTCAGCCGCGTCACCGAACTGCGGAGTGACCCTGAATATGCCAAGCTGCCCCCGCGCGAACGACTGAGGGTGGCGGGCAAAGAGGTCCGCAAAATGGTCCGCTCAGGCGAAGCGAGCCGCGAAGACGTCCGCGCCGCCGTTCGCGAACTCGCCGAGGATGCGGATCCAGCGACTAAAGAAGCGTGGCGCAAAGCCGCCGCCGACCGCCGCGAAAAACGGCTGGAACGGCGCGAAGCCGTACGCAAGGCCACGCCCGAAGAACGTGCAGAGATGCTGCAATCCTTGCGCGAACGGCGGCAAGTGCGGTTGAACGAAACACCGCCCGAATAATTTCGAAGGGTTTTGCACTGTCGTCCGTTTCGGTTTCAGGCGCAGGGAAAATTTCCCTCCCTCACAAAATCGCAAGGAGAATGGACATGAAAACTCTGATCATTTTACCGCTGGCGGCGTTAGCAATGACTGCATCGGCAAACGCCGAGACTAGCCGGACAACGACCATCGAAAAGCCCAAGGGTACCGCGACGAAGGCGGTAACCCGCGACAATGGCAACCTGACCGTTGATGCGTCCGCCACGCGCAAAAGCGACGGCGCGACCGCCGCCCGCAACCGCGAACGGACGCGGACCGAAGACGGTATCAGCGGCAGCGGCTCGCAAACCGGCTTTGGCGGCAAGACGCGCAGCTACGACTATGACCGGACGCGAACCGAGGACGGCTGGACCACCACCGGCAGCGCCACCGACAAGCAAGGCCGCGCATATCAATATGACGCCTATGGCCGCAAAACCGACACCGGTCGCGAGAACAGCCGCAACATCACCCGCGACGGCGCGCAGGTCTACAACCGCACCGGCAACATCAGCCGCACCAACGGCCAAATTCAGCGCAACGTCAATGTCACCCGCGATCCCAGCTTCAAGCCGCGTAAGGCACCGCGACGCCGCTAACCCGAGTTGCTGCGCGCCGCCCCCGCACTCACCGGCGCGCAGCATACCCGATGTAAAGTCTGGCCCACCAATATTGCGCCAAGGCGCATAACGTGGCAGCCTCTTGCCTCGGAGGCGCAATATATGGGCATTATCGAAATACTGGGCCTCGCTGGAAGCCTCAGTCTCTTATCAGGCTGGCGGTTCTACTTGACGATTTTCGCTACTGGCCTCGCGATGCATTTCGATATCGTGCCATTGCCGGAAAATCTCGCGATGCTCGATGTCCTTGCAAGTCCTTGGGTGCTCGGCATCAGCGCAATTGGCGCAGTCGCCGAATTCTTCGCCGACAAAATCGCCTGGCTCGATTCGATATGGGATGGGCTTCACACGCTCGTCCGCCCAGTTGGCGGCGCTTTACTGGCGCTTGCTGTGGTCGATAGTTCCGACCCGACATGGCAGGTCATCGCCTTTCTGCTCGGCGGCGGCGCGGCGCTGGCCAGCCATGCGACCAAATCGACTGCTCGTGCAGCGGTCAATACCAGCCCCGAACCATTCAGCAATGTCGTGGTCTCGACAATCGAGGATGTTGCCACCGGCGGTCTGCTCGTGCTCGCCTTTGCCAACCCCGTCGCGGCGCTGGTTATTGCGGTGAGCCTGCTGGCGCTGGCGATATGGGGGCTGTGGGCGGGTTACCGGGCGTTTCGGCGTGTGTTTCCAAAGCCAGTTGCAGGGCAGACGCGGCAGTAGTGCCGGTTCCTTGTGCAAACGTCACATTCGCATTTGGAACCGGGATGATCGGCTTGGGCAATTCACCGCTATATCCCGCATAAATAAACCCGCCATTTTCCAGCGTTTCCAAGATCATTTCGCGCTTGTCGGGTTCCACCACAAAGCAGCCTTCGCTCGAGCCCGGCCGGCCCTTATTCGCGATATATTCGGCGTTGAAATAGCGTCGCCGCTCGGGCTGATAACTGTGCACCACGATATCGCGGTACCGCATCTGATTGTTCGAGGGCTCCAACCCGTCGAGCCGAAGTGACAGGCCGTTGATGCCGATATAGCGCTCGGCCCCGATTGCCGCGCCGAGCGAGGATGACAGGCTGTTATAGACATTGCTGAATATCGTCGCATAGCCGTCATCATCAGGGTCCGAACCGATGCCATGCGCGACCACTATCGGGCTGTCGATGCCATCCCCATCCCTCAAATCGACGCGATACAAGCGCGGCTCGCGGCTATGCTTGGCAAAATCGACGACGACGATAACGGCGGGACCCTTTGATCGGCCATAAGAACAATAATAGTTGCGATATTTTTCGACTGCGGTGTCGAACAATTTGCCATCTAGTCGCCGCGATGGCGACCCTATTGCGCCATAATAGCCATAGGAAATCGCCTGGGCCGATAGCCCGAGAGAGGCGCAGTCAATCTGCGGCCGGGGCGGCTTGACATAAACAGGGAGCGCGGACGCACCATCACCAGTGCCCGATGTAAAGACAGGCTGAGCAGCAGGCACAGGCGGCGCGACCACCTCCTGCGCGAAAAGCGGCGCGGCGGCGAAAAGCAGTGATAGTAATGCAAAAACCTTGGTCAAAATCTCGTCCATCAATCCGTTCAGATGTATAACGATGCGACCCTGTCTTTTGGTCCATTATGCTGCATTTGCGAGATTCGGCAAGATCAGGCGAAACCCTGCCTTGTAAATCTTTGCCGTAAGCGCCATTTTCCTCCCACTTGCGCGCTCTTGCGTTTATAGAACAAATCTGGAACAACGCCGAACATGTCCCTCACCCACATCAAGGTGCGCGGTGCGCGCGAGCATAATCTCAAAGGCGTCGATATCGACCTGCCGCGCGACAAGCTGATCGTGATTACCGGGCTGTCAGGGTCGGGCAAATCCAGCCTCGCGTTCGATACCATTTATGCCGAGGGGCAACGGCGCTATGTCGAATCGCTGTCGGCCTATGCGCGGCAGTTCCTCGAGATGATGCAGAAGCCCGATGTCGAGCATATCGAGGGCCTCAGCCCCGCCATCTCCATCGAGCAGAAAACCACATCACGCAACCCGCGTTCGACCGTGGCGACCGTCACCGAAATATACGACTATATGCGGCTGTTGTGGGCGCGCGTAGGCGTCCCCTATTCGCCTGCGACCGGCCTGCCGATTACCGCGCAGACCGTCAGCCAGATGGTCGACCGCGTCATGGCTTTGCCCGAGGGCACGCGCGCCTTCCTGCTCGCGCCGGTGGTGCAGGGCCGCAAGGGCGAATATCGCAAGGAACTCGCCGAGTGGCAGCGCTCGGGCTATACCCGCGTGCGCATCGACGGCGAGCTTTACGCCATCGAAGAAGCTCCTGCGCTCGACAAGAAGTACAAGCATGATATCGAGGTTGTGGTCGACCGCATCGTCGTCAAGGACGGCATCCAGCAGCGGCTCGCCGAGAGTTTCGAGGCGGCGTTGAAACTGGCCGACGGGCTGGCGTTTGTCGACCTCGCCGACACCACAGTCGCCGAACTTGTGCCAAGCGCATTCGGCGAGGCGCGCGCGACGTTCACGCCCGCCCCAACAAACGTCACCGGCGGCACGATGAAAGGCACCGGGCTCCCCGCCAACCGAATCGTCTTCTCCGAGAAATTCGCCTGCCCGGTCAGCGGCTTCACCATCGCCGAAATCGCGCCGCGGTTGTTCTCCTTCAATGCCCCGCAAGGCGCGTGCCCTGATTGCGATGGCCTCGGCGAGCGGCAGGAGTTTGACCCGCAACTCGTCGTCCCCAACGAGCATCTTAGTCTTAAAAAAGGCGCCGTCGTGCCGTGGGCGAAATCGAACCCGCCGTCCCCTTATTATATGCAGGTGCTGTCCAGCCTCGCCAAGGCCTATGACTTTAACCTCGACACACCGTGGGAGGACCTGCTTCCCGACCAGAAGCTCATTATCCTCCACGGCACCGGCGGGCTTCCGGTTGCGCTGACCTTCAAGGACGGACGCAAGGAATATACGGTCAACAAGGCGTTCGAGGGCGTCATTGGCAATCTCAACCGCCGTCTGCTGCAAACCGACAGCGCGTGGATGCGCGAGGAGCTCTCGAAATACCAGACCTCGCAGCCCTGCGAAACCTGCCACGGCGCGCGGCTCAAACCCGAAGCGCTCAGCGTCAAGATCGCTGGCGTCGACATCGCCACCCCTACCAAGATGAGCGTCGGTGATGCGCTCGTGTGGTTCGGCAATGTCGACCAGACGCTGACCAATCAGCAGCAGCAGATTGCCAAGGCGATCCTCAAGGAAATCAACGAACGGCTCGGCTTCCTCAACAATGTCGGGCTCGATTATCTCAACCTCGACCGCACCAGCGGCACCCTGTCCGGCGGGGAGAGCCAGCGTATCCGCCTCGCTAGCCAAATCGGCAGCGGCCTGTCGGGCGTGCTCTACGTCCTCGACGAACCAAGCATCGGCCTTCACCAGAAAGACAATGACCGCCTGCTCGCGACGCTCCGCCGTCTGCGCGACCTTGGCAACACTGTCATTGTTGTCGAGCATGACGAAGACGCGATCCGCACCGCCGACTGGGTGGTCGATCTCGGCCCCGGCGCGGGCGTCCACGGCGGCACCGTCATGGCCGAAGGCACGCTCAAGCATATCCTGAAAGCCAAGGGCAGCCTGACCGCCGATTACCTCAACGGCACGCGCGAAATCGCGGTCCCGAAAACACGGCGCAAGGGCAACAAGAAGAAGCTGACCGTTCACAATGCGCGGGCCAACAACCTCAAAAACGTCACAGCGTCCATCCCGCTCGGCACCTTCTGCTGCATCACCGGCGTATCGGGGTCGGGCAAGTCGAGCTTCACCATCGACACGCTCTACGCATCGGCGGCGCGTAGCCTGAACGGCGCGCGTGTCATCGCAGGCGCGCATGACAAGATCACTGGCCTTGAGCATTGCGACAAGGTGATCGACATCGACCAGTCGCCCATCGGCCGCACGCCAAGGTCCAACCCCGCGACCTATACCGGCGCGTTCACCAACATCCGCGACTGGTTCGCTCAGCTGCCTGAAAGCGCGGCGCGCGGATACAAGCCGGGGCGTTTTTCGTTCAACGTCAAGGGCGGCCGCTGCGAAACCTGTAGCGGCGATGGGCTTATCAAGATAGAGATGCACTTCCTGCCCGACGTCTATGTGACGTGCGAGGAATGCAACGGCAAACGGTACAACCGCGAAACACTGGAGGTCAAATGGAAGGGCCTGAGCATCGCCGACGTGCTCGACATGACGGTCGAGGACGCGGTCGAGGTCTTCAAGGCCGTCCCCCCGATCCGCGACAAAATGGCAATGCTGGCCGAGGTCGGGCTTGGCTATGTCAAGGTGGGGCAGCAGGCAACGACATTATCGGGCGGCGAAGCGCAACGCGTCAAACTCGCCAAGGAACTGAGCCGGCGTAGCACCGGCCAGACGCTCTACATATTGGACGAGCCCACCACCGGCCTGCATTTCGAGGATGTGCGTAAATTGCTGGAAGTCCTCCACCGCCTGGTCGAACAGGGCAACAGTGTGGTGGTGATCGAACATAATCTCGACGTCATCAAGACCGCGGACTGGGTGATTGATTTGGGGCCGGAAGGCGGCGTCAAGGGTGGAGAGATTGTTGCGGAGGGGACGCCTGAGCAGGTGGCTAAGGAGCCGAAGTCGTATACCGGGCATTATCTGGCGCCTATGCTGGCGAAGGCGAAGTAGCTTATTTGAGATCTATCGAATCCCAAATTTCGTCCACTGTCGAGCCGTGGAACGATATTTTCTCCATTGTGAATATTTCGCGCAAAAGTTCAGGTCCATAGCTCTTCGACAATCAAGCTAGGTAAGTGGGTTCTGCAGGTACCAGAAATGCTAAAAGGCCTTTTGTGCGCATCAAATTTGCTGGATCGCGTTCCCCCTGTGATATTCGATGAACGAGTGAGCGAATTTCGCGTTTACGATCCCGTCCAACAGAAATCTCACCGTTAGGCGTAATTATGAGCCCCGTGACGATGCGACGATCGCCGCGTCCGTAAATGCCATTGCTCCGCCGCAAAAAAAACAAATTTCCTCGGGATTTTTACACGGAGTTTCGACCGATTGATGTCTTGGAGCAAAGTGTCAAAATCGATGCTCAATGCCTTTTACCTGTAAGGCTGCATGCAGCTAATAGCCCCACAATAACATAGGGTCTGGCGAAACGCCCGACACATTGGCTTAGTCACCAAACGCGTAAAAAGCATCGGTAGTTAATGAGGATTGAGCGGCCTATTTAACTGAAATATGAGAATGCTGAATTGCGGCGACACTTTACTTGACGCTCAGACTTCTCCTCATCTCCGCGCCTGTGCGCGAACCAAAAGCCCTTTCGAACCCGCCGAGAATTCGAAGCCGTGCTGCGCGCCTACCCCACCCTCCATCCATCTCCCGTTCATCCGGACTATGCTCTCCTCACCCCGGTCGCAGGAAAAGGGAGGAGTTTCCTTATGACTATCCACGCATATAAAGATGCCGCTTTGTCGGCGCTGGCCCTGACCATATCGACTGGGGCCGCGTTGGGTTGGGCCGTACCGGCGCAGGCGGCGAGTGACTATCTGCTGCAACTCAACGGCGTGCCCGGTGAGAGCAAGGCGACCGCCGCGCGGCACAAGGGCTGGATCGAGCTTGAATCGGTCCAGCTTGGCGCCGAACGTACCGCTGGCGGTGCCAATGTCGCCTCGGGCGATATCAACGGCGGCGGCGCGACGGCGGCCAGCGGGCAGGCCACCGGCAAACGCCAGCACGCGCCGGTCAGGACCAATAGAGAGGCGAGTGCGCCTTCGATCAGCGAGCGGAAGCTATCGGCCGGCGATACGGAAACCGCCGCCTTGTTGCTTCCCGCGGTACAGAAAGTCCGCGAAGCCGCCGCGCGCATGACGCCGTGGACTGGCTGCGCCGCCGGACAGCGCATCGGTTCGGTCACGATCAAACAGAAATCCACCGGCAAGGAAGGCAATATCCTCGATCCCGTGGTGGTCAGCTGCGCCACCGAGTCGGTCAGCTTCAACTTCACCAAGATTGAGTGGAAATAGGACTCGAAATAACAAAAGCGGTCCCCACATAAGGCAAATGTACAGACCGCTTTTGCCCCTGCTCGCGCTCCCCCTCGCCCTTGCCGCCTGCGGCGAAGGCGGGGTGGTCGACGCCAACCTCAAATCCACGCTGCGCCAATCGCTCGTCGCCAGCTGCACCGCGACCGCGCAGGGGCAAATTCCCGAGGGCGTTTCGGTCGATGTCAGCAAGATCTGCGAGTGCGCCGCAGACAAGGTGATCGCCGACCACAGCGTCCAAGACCTGATCGCAAACCCGCCGACACCGTCCGAAGCGCTCGACAAGGTGAAGGCCTGTGTCAGCGAGATCGGCCCCGTCAGCATCGCCCCGCCCGCCGAATAGCGACGCGGCAAGGTCCTGCCTGCGATGTAGGATTTGGTCTGTCAGCGTCGTAAGGCTGCATCGCTAGCCGCCCCAATGGCTGTAGGGCGCATGCAATCAGCCAGCGATAGGCACCGACTATCCGGGCGCCTCCGGAACGTGTTTAAGGTGAGACCTTAGTGTGAATTTCCGCGTTAGCGCCAAACCGCCGGTGTCCCGGTCAGCGTCTCGGTCTCATGCTCGCTTGCATGTTCGGCTATCCAGCGGATGCGTTCAACCTGTTCCAGGCCAAGCGGCTGCGCGAACTTTACGCCGCATCGCTCTCCCCTCGCCCAGCTAATCGTGCCCAGCGCCTCGACCTCGGCAAAGCGCGCCAGCGTGGTTGCGCCGACACGCGGTGGTTCGGCCAGTTGCAGGCGGCAGCCCAACCGCGACACATTCTCGACTTTGCAACTTGTCGTGCGGTCGGGCATCACCAGGCTCGCGGCAAGGCCCGCCTGAAGCCGGTTCATGCTTCGGTTGCCGAGCTTGCCGAATGTGCGCTGAATGCCCATGTCCAGCGCGTAACAGATCTAGGTGAAGGATTGGTTGATAAGCGTTTCCGCCCCATGGAGAAACGAAAAACAAAAACCCCGCCCGGGGGAGGAACCGGACGGGGCTCTGATAGTCCTCTATCGCCTGCTAGGGGGATTTTCGAGGACTCGATTTCAGGCCCTGAAAGGACCCGAAAATCTTATGGCATGACCACGGCGTCGATTGCGTGGATGGTGCCATTCGAACCGATCATGTCGGCTGCAGTCACGGTCGACTTGCCACCCTTGGCATCGGTCAGGACGATCTTGTCACCGTCCATGCTGGCCTTCAGGCTGCCGCCGTTTAGCGTCTTGACGGTCGCGGTGCCGTTACCGGCGGTGATCAGCTGGGCAAGGTCGCCCGACTTGATGTTGCCGTCGACGACATGATATTTGAGAAGGCTGGCGAGCTTGTCCTTGCTTTCAGGCTTCAGCAAGCCGTCGAGAGTCGCCTTGTCTACCTTCGCAAAAGCGTCATTGGTCGGCGCGAACACTGTGAATGGGCCAGTGCCCGACAATGTTTCAGCAAGGCCAGCTGCGGTGACGGCGGTCACGAGCGTCGATGCTTGCGGGTTGCTTTGGGCCAAAGCGACGATTGTTTTATCGCCCGATGCTTCGGCGGCCACCATAGTATCGCCAGCGGTTGTTTCATCCGCGACAACTTCGGTTTCAGCGGTTGTATCTGCCGGTTCAGTGCCCGAGCAAGCGGCGAGCGCGAGCGCCGAAAAAGATGCTAACAAAGTGAATTTGACTGTTTTCATAAAATAGTCCTCTTGGATTTTGG
>LNFM01003791.1_pt1 | contig 36613 bp, 28 predicted proteins | sample 596031 | NCBI WGS metagenome assembly LNFM01 (sample SAMN04254537, study PRJNA301005) | activated carbon metagenome | isolation source: dual media filters at the Ann Arbor, Michigan drinking water treatment plant | place: USA: Ann Arbor | reverse complement strand
CCATTCTGCCCCGCGTTCCCGGTCGGGCGCGCTCGTATGGTGAGGATCATGACGCTCCCGCTTCGTCGTTTCGTCTTCTGGATGCACCTGATCGCCGGCGTCGCCGCAGCCGCGGTGATCCTCCTCATGTCGGTCACCGGCGTGGTGCTCGCCTACGAGAAGCAGATCATCCGCTGGGCCGACGGCGTCTCGGGTCCGCCCGCCACCCCGGGCCAGGCGCGCCTGCCGGTCGACGACCTGGTCGCCCGGGCTGCCGCCGTGCATCCCGAGGCGGCGCCCGGCCTGGTCACCGTCCGTCGCGACGTGAACGCGCCGGTCGAGGTGAACTTCGGCCAGAAGGGCTCCGTGTTCGTGCATGCCTACACGGGCGAGATTCTCGGCACCGGGTCGGCCCGCACGCGCGCCTTCTTCCGCTCGACGATGGAGTGGCATCGCTGGCTGGCGCTCAAGGACGCCAGCCGCCCGGTCGGCAAGGCCATCACGGGGATCAGCAACCTCGTCTTCCTGTTCATCGTGATCAGCGGCTTCTACCTGTGGTGGCCACGGACCTGGACCTGGACGCAGTTCCGGCAGGTGCTCTGGTTCCGCGGGGGGCTCTCGAGCAAGGCCCGGGACTTCAACTGGCACCACGTGATCGGCTACTGGAGCCTGGTGCCGCTCGCCGTCATCGTCTGGTCGGGCGTCGTCATCGGCTATCCGTGGGCGAGCAACCTCACGTTCCGGATGGTGGGCGAAACGCCGCCGCAGGCAGGCCCGGCCCGGCCCGGCGGACCTGGGGGGCCCGGCGGTCCCGGCGGCGCACCGCGAGGTGAGGGCGGCGGGGCGCCGAGTGGCGAAGCCCCTGAGGCGCGCTACCTGACCACCGACGCCCTGTTCGCCCGAGCGGCGACACGCGACGCGGCGTGGACGATCCTCAGCGCGCGGGTGCCGACGCCGCGCGACACGACGCTGCAGGTGACGGTGGATACGGGCACGGGAGCGCAGCCGCAGAAGAAGGGCACGCTGCAGCTCGATCGCGTGACGGGCGAGACGAAGAAGTGGGAGGGGTTCGAGGCACAGAGCCGGGGCCGGCAGTGGCGCTCCTGGATGCGCTTCGTGCACACCGGCGAGTACTACGGCCTGGTGGGCCAGACCATCGCCTGCGTGGTGACCGCCGCGTCCGTGGTCCTCATCTGGACCGGCCTCGCGCTGACCTGGCGCCGCTTCCGCGCGTGGCGCGCCCGCGCCGCCGCCCCCAGGAAAGCCCCCGCGGCCGCCTAGAAGACCAGGGCGGCGCGAGGACGGAGGCGCGAGGACGGAGGAAAGAGGAATGAGGACGGAGGTAGGACGGAGGGAGGAGGTTGGAGGAGATTGGAGGAGGTTGGAGGAGGTTTGAAGAAGCGCACCTGCCCTCCTTCCTCGTACCTCTGAGCTACTTCCCTCCTCTTTCCTCGGTCCTCCGTCCTCGTCGAGGTCTTACGACAGGGCCCACCCCTGACGGTACTGGCGGCGGAGGAACTGCTCGGCCTCGGGCGCGTTGGTGATCTTCATGGTCGCGCCGTCGTACTGGATCTTCTTGCCGGCGTTCAGGGCGACCACGCCGAGCAGCATGATCTCGGTCAGCTTGGCCGCGTACGAGAACGGTGACGTCGTCTCCTGGCGACCACGGATGGCGTCGATCCAGTTGATCTCGTGCGAGGTCGTGATGCGCTTGTAGGTCTGGGGCGGCTTGGGCGCGTTGGCCAGCGGACCGAGCAACCGCGGGTTCTGCGCATACGTGCCGTGCAGCAGCTTGCCCTTGCTCCCGATGTAGAGCACGCCACCGCCCTTGTCGAACTCCTCGGTGCCCATCTCCTCGGGCTTGGGCGGCAGCAGACCCCCGTCGAACCACGTCACCTTCACGGCCGGCTTGGCGCCGCGCGCCGGGAACTCGTAGTAGGTGGTGGTCGCCATCGGGTACGTCGCCTTGTTGTACGGCGTGGACTGCGTCTCGACCGACGTCGGGTAGCCGAGGTCGAGCGCCCAGACGGCGTGATCGATCAGGTGCGCGCCCATGTCGCCGATCGCGCCGACACCCCAGTCCGTCCAGCCGCGCCAGTTGAACGGGTGGTACACCGGGTGGTACTCGATCTGCGGGGCGGGACCGAGGAACAGATCCCACGCCAGCTTGTCGGGCACGGCATGCGGCGCGGCCTGCATCGTGCCGGCGAGCTTGTCCATGACGAACCGCAGATTCCAGGGCTGCGAGGCGTCAGGGCTCGCCGTCATCTTCGACGGCTCGGGACGCGGAATCCCCTGCGGCCAGTACGCAAGCGGCCGGTTGGTCCAGATGTGCACCTCGCGCACGTCGCCGATGGTCCCCGACTGGATGTACTCGTTCACCAGTCGGGCGTCGTCGGACGAGTGGCCCTGGTTGCCCATCTGCGTGACGACCTTCGTGTCGATCGCCTTCTTCGCGAGCGCCCGGCACTCCTCGACCGACCACGCCAGCGGCTTCTGCACGTAGACGTGCTTGCCCAGACTCATCGCCGCCGTCGCGATCACCGCGTGCGTGTGATCGGGCGTGGCGATCATCACCGCATCGATGTCCTTCTGCTTCTCGAGCATCTCGCGGTAGTCGACGTACCGCGTCGCCTTGCCGGCCTTGGCCGCCAGCTGCTTCAGGCTCTCGATCTGTGCCTGCGCGCGCTGCCGCTGCTCGGGCGTCGGCGCCGGAGTGGCCTCCGCGAGCCGCTTCTCGGCCGCCGCCACCTGCTGCGGGATGCCGTCATAGGCCTTGCCGGCAAAGCCCCAGTCCACGTCGCAGAGCGCCACGATGTTCTGGCTCGCGAGGTTGGTCATGTTCGACCGGCCCATGCCACCGACACCGACCCCGGCGACGTTCACCAGATCGCTCGGTGCCGTCTGCCCCTTGCCCAGCACGTGGCGCGGAACGATGGTGAGGCCGGCGGCGGCCATGCCGGCGGCGCGAACGAACTCGCGGCGCGGAAGACCTTGAGGGGCGGTGCTGTTCTGGTCACTCATGCGAGAGCACTCCTTGATGGCGGCACTATTTCTTCGGCTTCATGCCCGGCGAGTTCCACTTGATGACGTGGTACGTCGCCGGCACGGTGCCGACATTGCGGATGGCATGCAGCTGGTTGGCGGCCTGGAAGATCACCGAGCCGGGGCCGACGACCTGCGTGCGATCGCCGAGGAAGGTCTCGACGGTGCCTTCGCGGACGATCAGGACCTCTTCGTCGGGATGCTTGTGGGGCGCATGTGGAGACTGCCCGGGTTGCAGCGTCGTGATGTGCAGCTCGAGCTCGTCGAGCGTGGCGGTGCGGTGCTCGAAGACCTGACGCACCTCGCCGACCTTCGTCGGACGGGCCGTCATGTCCTTCCAGTCCACTGCGCGCGATCCCATCACCTCGTCGGCGGCGCCCCGGGCGAACGTCGCGCCGGCCGCGCCGATGGCGATGCCGAGTCCGAGTGCCACTCCCACTGCCGTGTGCTTCATGACCGTCCCTCCGAAGCCTGCAGTGTAGTGCAGGGCCGGGGAGACGGCGCTAGTCGGCGTCTGCGAAGAGGTCGTGATCGACGGCTGGGCCGAACACCGCGCGACCATTCACCATCGCGCACGCGGGCTGGATGAGGTGCCCGTCCTCGGAGAACCGCAGCGGCACGCCCTTGTGGCCGTCGACGCGCAACGCCAGAAGGTCGTCCTCGCCGGCCTCGGCCCGCAGCGCCACGTCGACGGCGACCTTCACCGCCATCCAGCCGCGCCACGCCGCTTCGTCCATCGGCACACCGGTGCGACGGGCAAACCGGGTGGTCAGGGCGATCGCCTCCGGGGTGTCGAGCGTCGGGTGCCAGTCCAGGGAGCTCACCGGCCCGCGACGCGCGGACAGCGGGGACGCGACCGACCAGGCGTCGGGCCGCCACTCGACCAGTGGGCACGTATAGATGCGGGGTCCGGACGATATCGTCCCGTGGACGGGATGACGGTCGTCCTCGAGCGTCACGACGACCTGCACGGCCATCGTCGACGACGCGTCGGCAGCCGCCGCGGCGTCCGTCGTCCGATGAACCACCACGGACGTCTGCTGGGCCTGCGCCACCCGCGCCACGTCGTCGAGGCCGAGTTCGACCCCGGCGCGCAGCGACGCGGCCTCGTCGTCACGCGCCGTCAGATCACGCACCACGAGAGGGACCGGCCGGACCGCCGCCTGAGACGAGGCCCAGCCTGACAGGAGCAGGCCAGGCACGGCCAGGCCGACGGTTCGCAGATAGGCGCGACGCTTCATCCGGCGCTATCTGTGCAGCATTCCTGCCATGTGGCGGTGCGGACGAGACGGCCCATGAAAGGCCATTCCTCGCCCGCAAGGGTGTTCAATCTCTGAACAGGCGTCGCACATCCCTACGGATGAGGAGGCTGGTCAGGGTGTCATGACGACCTTCAGGCACTCATCCTCCTTGCCCGAGAAGGTGCTGTACCCCTCCGACACCTGATCGAGGGACAGGCGGTGCGTGATGACGAAGGACGGATCGATCTCGCCGCTGCGGATCCGCTCGAGCAGGGGGCGCATGTAGCGGTGCACGTGGGTCTGCCCCGACTTGATCGTCAGGGCCCGATTGACGATGGCGCCCATCGGGAACTTGTCGATGAAGCCCCCGTAGACGCCCGCCACCGAGATGGTGCCCCCGCTGCGGCAGTTCATGATGGCCTCGCGCAGCGCGACGGGACGATCCGTCTCGAGCATCATCATGGTCTTCGCCTTGTCGTAGGCCCCCTTCAGCCCGGGGGCATGCCCCTCCAGGCCGACGGCGTCGATGCAGTGGTCCGGGCCGCGTCCTGCCGTCATCTCGCGCAGCGCGTCGGACACCGACACGTCCTCGTAGTTGATGGTCTCTGCCCCGCCCTGCTCGGCAGCCACCCGCAGGCGGTACGGGAAGCGGTCGATGGCGATGACCTTGGCCGCCCCGAGCATGTACGCGCTCTTGATGGCGAACTGCCCGACCGGGCCGCATCCCCACACCGCGACCACGTCACCTTTCCTGATGCCGCAGGCTTCGGCCGCCATGAAGCCCGTCGGAAAGATGTCCGAGAGGAACAGCACCTGCTCGTCGGTCAGCTCCTCGGGCACCTTGAGGGGCCCGACGTCGGCAAAGGGCACTCGCGCGTACTCGGCCTGGCCGCCCGGGTACCCACCCATCAGGTGCGAGTAGCCGAAGATGCCGCAGGGCGCGTAGCCCCACAGCGCCTCGCCCATCGACGCATTCGGGTTGGAGTTCTCGCAGAGCGAGTACAGCTCGCGGCTGCAGGGCTCGCAATGACCGCAGGCGATCGGGAACGGCACCACCACGCGGTCGCCCTTGCGCAGGGTGGACACGCCCGTGCCCGTCTCCACCACCTCGCCCATGAACTCGTGGCCGATGATGTCGCCCTTCTTCATGGAGGGGATGAACCCGTTGTAGAGGTGCAGATCGGAGCCGCAGATGGCCGTGCTCGTGATCCGGATGATGGCGTCGCGCGGGTTGAGGATCCTGGGGTCCTCGACATGCTCGACGTGGATGTCCTGACGTCCGTGCCAGCAGGCGGCCTTCATGCGCGTCCTCCTTCGAGGCGCGCACCCGCGCCGACCAGTTCCGGAGACACACCCGCCATGGCGGCCACGTCCGCGACGTCACGCACGGGCTGAGCCGCGCGCTGCAGTCCGAGCCCCTCGGACAGCGGAATCTCTCCCGTCTCCATCAGCTGCTTGAAGCGGCGCAGGTCGTCCTTGATCTGCTGCCCCGGTTCCTGCCCGAAGAGCCAGGCGATGCCGCGGCCGAGCTGTCCGGCCGGTGGGCTGTACGTCAGGTGGACGTGCACCTCGGTGCCACGCCCGCCCGGCGCCTCCTGGAAGCGCACCGAGCCGCTGTTGTCGACGTCGGCATTCTCGAGCGACCGCCAGGCGATCCACTCGTTCTCGCGTTCGACCAGCGTCTCGGCATCCCACGACACACTCACCCCAGCCGGGCCGGTGGCCGTCCACCTGGTGCGACCCTCGGCCAGTGTCTCGACCGACGTCAGGTGTTGCATGAAGCGTGGGAGGTTCTCGTAGCCCTTCCAGAACGCGAACACCTCGGCGATGGGACGCCCGACCGTGACGGCCCGCTCGACGCTGACGTCGTGGCTGGGCTCGATGCCGAGCGCACGTCGGCTGTCCTGGTGATCCTGCAGCCCGCGGGCACAGATCAGGTCCAGCGCGGCGACGCCGGCGACCACCGCGGCAGCCATCGCCACCCGCTGGTGGTTGGCCGAGTCTTCGTTGGCAGCCGCGCCGAGAAAGGCGAGATCGATGGCATCGCCACCGACACGCGACCAGGCCCAGCCCGGCTGCTCCGGTTGCGTGAGCAGGCCGAGACCACTGGCGATCTCGCGCGCGCCGAAGCCGCGGAGCACGCTCACGAGCCGTGGGTCGTCAGGAATACCGAAGAGCCGCGCCATGGTCCGCGGCGCCGCGATCTCTGCGGTGCCGAGCGCCAGACTGAACCAGCCGAGGCCGGCGGCCAATCGCTCGTGCGAGGGGCGCGCCTGCGCATACGTGTGCATGTCTCTGCTCCACGGGCACACGGCGATACGGTCCATCCGCATCGGGCACCCAACGGAGGGACTGCAAGCGAGGGGCCGCGCGCGATCAGGGCGTCGGCGAACTCTCCACCTGAGGCGAGACACGGCGGATGCTGGCGGCCAGTTCCTCCCGGGTCGCGGGCCGGCCCAGGGGCGTGACGACGAGCGTGCCGTCTTCCTTCCACTGCACCCGTACGGCGTCGCCGACCTTCAGTCCGGAGAGGTCGAGCAGGAGATCGTCGAGCGTGATCGCGGCCGTCTCACCGACGCGCATGACTGAGGTGACCATCCCTCACGATCGGGGATCTCTCGGCGCGCGGTCAAACCGGGGCGGTGGCCCCGCCTGCCGCGTCACTCGCTCAGCACGCGGGCCGTCATCGTCCCGCTGGCGGCCGGCACCAGCCGCAGCCAGTGGCAGAGGAAGCCCGTCGGCAGGGCGTAGCTCACGCCCTCGCCTCCTGGCACCGCCACCTCGTCGAGTGTCCACCAGGTGCCGTCGGCGAGGGCATCGATCTCGATGCGGACGACGATCGGCGTCGGGCGATCGTGCGACACCCTGAGGCGGGCGCACCGAAAGCCGGCCATGAGGTACGGATCGCTCGGCACCCCGGCCGAGACGGCCGTGCGATGCCACGGCCCGCCGTCGCCCGCCGGCACGCCGAGGGCGAACAGGTCGTCGATGGCCCCGAACCACAGGGCGCCGTCGCCGCCGGCGCCGCGCACGCAATGGTCGTCGTCTCGCGCATCCATGCGCACGCCCGCGAGCACGAGCAGCCCTCGCCACGTGGCGAAGTCGGTGATGCGCCGATCGTGCGACGCCACCGGCTTCATCCGCCGAAAGTCTGGCGCGTGCCGCGTGCCCTGCCGCGGGATCTCGTAGAAGGTGCCGCCGTAGTTGGCCAGATAGCGCTCCGAGATCACCTCGCGCAGCCCACGTGCCTCGCCTGGGGGCAACGCCTGCGGGCGGCTGGGCAACCGCCAGCGCGCCCCGGCCTCGTCGATGACGAGCACCGACGCGGCATCGACCTGGTGATCGACGGCATACGTCCCGATCGCGGCGAGTTCGGCGGCGCGCTGCGGGGCATCGGGCACCGAGAAGACGAGGCGCTCGTCGACTTCGAGATAGGTCGTGGTGCCTGGCGCAGGCCCGCTGCCGCCCGAGCGGCGGACGGCGAGCACGGTGAGATCCCGCGAATGCGCCGCGGGCCGGATCACGCCCCCCACCCACGCGCCGCGATCGCTGGTGCGCGCCAGGCTCTCGAACGTGTCACGCCCTCCCGGCGGCTCGGGCGCGGCGCTCGTCAGATGGGCGTAGGCGGTACAGGTCGCGGACTGCAGGGCGCGGGTCCGAATCCACGCCACCTCATCACCGGCAATCCCCACGCCGTCCACACGCCCCGCGGCCACGTGCACGCGCGCCAGTTCGCGCCACGGCCCCTCGGCGTCGGCCGCCCCGTCGACCACGACGGTGACAGCGGTCGCGGCGTCGTGCGCCAGATGGAGCCAGGTGCGGTCGTAGCCGCCGACCAGCAGCGCCTCGCTGGTCATCTCGGGCGTGACGGCGTCGCGCACCCACGGGCCGCCCCATCCGTATCGCGGCCCGAAGCGCGTCCCGAGATCGGCGCGATCGATGAAGCGCAGGTTCGACTGCGGTCTGGCCGCCAGGGGATTCTGCAGGATCGACGTGTCGTCGCCGGCGAGCACCACCTGACCTCGCCACGCGCAGAAGTCCGTCGTGTAGTGGAGGTGCGTGGCCAGCGGCACCAGTCCACGCGCGGTCGAGGCCCCGAAGTCACGCGGCAGCGCGAAGAACGTGCCGTGCATGTTCATGAGCAGGGGGCCCTCGCCGATGTCGCGGATGCGCGGCCATTCGGTGAACCAGCCGTGCGTCGGGTCGTACGTGTAGCTGCCCTTGGGCACCCGATGCGTGCGCCATCCCTGCCGCGTGCGCACCTGCAGGAGGACGGACCGCCGATCCCACCCCATGCTCCACAACGGCGCGCCGTCGGCGTGGTCTCCCGTGAGGCCGCCCGGCCCGATGACCTCCGTATGCGGCCGCCGACTGACGATCTCCCAGCGGCTGCCGTCGTACTCGGCCAGCACGCCGGCGTCTTCCTCGCCGCGACTCCACGTCGCCTCCGGCGCTTCCCAGACGAGCGTGTCCAGGTCGCCCGATCGGAGTTCCCCGTTGTTGGCCATCACCAGCCGGCCGTACGCCGTGGCCGCGCCCTTGGCGTGCCAGCCAGGCACCGGCTTCACGAAGAGGCGTCGCGTCTCGAGCGTCTGCACGTCGAGCTCCCAGATGGGGCCCTCCATGTCGATCAGGTAGACGGCCCGCGACGGGTGCTGCAGATGCCGGGCGACGGCGGTGATGCGGGCCGAGAAGCCCGACGAGAAATCGACCGCGCGGACCCGCCGCGCCTGATCGATGACATACGGCCCCATCACGAGCTGCCGCGACTCGCGATGGATCATCCGACCGGCGTGCGTGCCGCCGACGCTCTCGGCGCGCACCACGACGTCGAGCTGATCGTCGATCTCGTACAGCTTGTCGGCACTGCCGGTGCGGCGGTGCGGCGGGTACGTCATCACCCACAGACGTCCGGCCCAGGGCACCACCGCGCCGATGCCGCATTCGTTGTCCTGCGTCGCGCCCCCGTCGTTGAACACCGCCAGATGCGGGTGGATGCCGCTGCGGACGCGCCACGGCGACCCGGACGTCTCGCGACGACTCTGTGTGCCCCCACGCACGGCGGTCGCCGACGACGAGAGCAGGGCGAGGCCAGAACACAGCCGCCCGAAGGCACGACGCGACAGGGACATGCGCGCTATTGGAGCAGACGCGCGCGACGAAGGCGAGGACGGGCGGGAGAGGGGAGCGGGAGGAGGCGAGGGCGCGAACGGGGGAGGGACCGTACGCGGTGGGCTGCACACTCAGGTGGCGGTGGAGTCCACGGACTCGCCGTCGGGCGACGCGCGCGCCGGTCCCCTCAGCACACCCATGTCGAGCAGCACCTGTTGCACCAGGTGGCGCCCCAGACCTGTCTCGCGGGCCAGCGCCCTCACGCTCGGTGCACGGCCTGGTGCCGTGGATGCCAGGCAGTCGGCAATGACCTGGCGGGCGTGATCACGCGCGCGCCGCGGCCTGCCCGGTCGTGGCGCATCGACGGTCAGCGCCTCGAGTCCCCCGAACCGGAAGCGATCCCGCCACAAGCGGATGGTGGGCTCGCTGATGGCCAGCACCTGCGACGCGCGGTGCACGGACGATCCGGACGCCAGTTGGAGCACGATCCGGCTGCGGCGAAGCAGGCGGGGAGACGTCTCGGGTGATGACACCCAGCGAATCAGCTGCTCGCGTTGATACTCGCTCAAGACGATCGGCACTCTCCGGGTAACAGACACGAACGTGGCTCCCTCCTGCGGTGGCTCGGTCCATGGGCACGAGACGCCCGACGAGGCACCCCTCCCCGGGAGGTGCCGCGCAGCCCCGAGAGGGCCTGCGTACGCGGGTGGCTCGTGAAGTGTGGGAGTGTCATAACGCAAAAAGCCGAGTTGTATGCAAGAAAATGCACACAAGCTCGGCCATGTGACCTTCTTGCACCCGGATCGCGGCCACTAGTCTCCTTGCCAGAAGACTAATGGGCCCCATCACGCACGTTTGCCCTTCAGGCTCAGCGACCCGACCTTCTGCCCGCAGCTCACCGAGCCGGAGGCCTGGCCCCCCTCGACCGTGATGGAGATGGCGCCGCAGCCGAACCTGGCCTGCTTCTCGATCATGGCCTCGGGGTTGGCCGTCATGGCCTCCATCTCTTTCGTCATGCGGTCACCGACCTCCTCCATCCGCTTCTCGAACGCCGCACGCTCCTTCGCCGACATCTTCAGGAAGGCGGCAGGGTCGGCCATCTTCGAGACCAGCTCCTGGTACTCCTGCATGGCGGTCCCGGTGCCCCCCGCCTGCAGACTGACGGTGTAGGTCGGTCCGGGACGATCGCTGGCCGACACCGTGAGTGGCCCGGTCATCGTCTCGAACGGCGTGGCACTTCCGGGTGTGAAGTACTCCGCGCGATACGACAGCGAGGCCGTCTCGCCATCGACCAGCCACGTCCTGGCGTCCGGTGTCAGCGTCACCGTCCACCCGTTGCTGGCGGTGAACGTGAACGCCGGTCTGGCCCCAATCACGACGGCGCCGCGGCGACTCCACGCGCCGCTCACCGGCGTGTAGGCGAACACGCGCACGAAGGCCGGCAGGGCGTCGGCCGCGACCGTCGTGGTCGCCGCAAACGACGTGGCCGACACGGCGCCCGGCGTCAGCGTGATCTGGTCGTGGTCGGTCAGGAACGTGGTCTTCGGGCCGAACGTGCCGCTGCAGGTCAGCGGCGCCGACGCGCCCGGGGCGACGACGGCGGCCTTGCACAGTGCGAGTTCCGGCGTCGGGTACTTGTCGTACAGCGCCTTGGCGCCGCGGACAGGGTCGAGCCCTTCGGCCTGCCGCGCCACCCGCCACTCGCCCCTGAGCCTGGCCATCTCGGCGTCGTACTTCGACGTCAACCCGGCCGCCTTCACGAGTACGCCCGCCAGTCCCACGGCCAGCACCATCGTCAGCACGCGCTGCGCGCGCCTGTGTCGTCTCTCCATGTGTCCTCCACCCGATGCGGCGCGTGACGGACGGCGCGGAGCCGGCGGCCTGCGGGTACACCGAGTGGGTGGTCAGCGGCCGTTCAAACGTGACCCGTGTCGGTCGTCACGGGCGCCGACTCCGCCGACGACGCCTGCAGGGCGATGGCGATGGCGACCCACCACCAGACCAGCTCGGTGGGGCGCGCCAGCGGGAAGTCGACAAGGGCGCAGGCCGCACCGGCGACCATCGCGGCCGTCGCGCCGGCGAGGACCGGGGACGCGGGGCGCGCCCGGCGGATGGCCACGACGAGCACGGCGATCAGGGGAGCGAGCAGCGACAGCAGGCCTGGCACACCGCGTTCGACCAGCGCCTCGAGGTAGTCGTTGTGGACGTGGTCCGTCAGTCCCGCGAATCGGCGGTCGCGCACCCCGTCTCGGGCGGCCTCCTTCTGCCAGCGCGGGAACTGCAACGTGACGGCACCGGGTCCGTGGCCCACGAACGGGGCCTCCCAGGCGCGGGGAGAGACGACGCGCCAGAGGTAGACGCGACCGGCGGCCGTGGTGTCGATCGGACGCGCGGGGGACACGGCGATGGCCACGCCGGCGAACAGGGCGACGGCAGCCACGCCGATGCGCACCCGGCGTGACCAGCGCAGGAAGGCGTAGACGGCCACCGCGGCGCCGAGGCCGAGCACGGCGCCCCGTGACCCGGTGGCGATCAGTGCGGTGGCCAGGACCACCAGCGCGGTCCAGGCGAGCCGACGCCGCATGGACGTCGATGCGCTGGCGGCCAGCGCCAGGGTCATCGCCAGGCTCATGGCGGCCAGGACGCCGACGAAGTTCGGGTTGCCGAGCGTGCCGTAGACGCGCATGCGGACGCTGGCCCCGTCGATTGGCGCGTGCCAGCCGAGGAGCAGGAACGGGTCGAGGCCTGCCCACTGCGCGAGGGCCACCACGCTACAGGCCGTCGCCCCCAGCACCTGGGCCGTCATGAGCGGCAGTGGCGCGACCCCGCCACGCACGAGGGCGAGGGCGAAGAGCGGTGCCGCCACACCGAGGACCACCGGTGGAAACGCCGGGAGGGGCGCGGCAAGGCCTGCCAGCAGAAACGCGGAGATCCACCCGACCGCCGTCCAGCGCAGCGCTGGGGCCGGGGACGCCGATGGGCCGCTCGACGGGATGGCGAGCAGCGCGACCGTCGAGCCCACGAGCCAGATGAGCTTGGGGGATGAGAAGGGCGTCTCGAGGCCGGGCCACACCGCCAGCGGCAGGAGCGCCAGGCACGCCGGGCCGATCCAGGCGCGGAGCCGTGTCATCGCACAAACTCTCTCATACGCCTCTCACGACGATCTGCAACAGTGTGGGCGTGAAGACCACTCGCATGGCGTCTGCCGTGCTGGGCGCGAGCCTGTGCCTGCCCCTGGTGGCGGCCGCCCAGGTCGTGCCCGGCCGTGCGCCACTCCCCTCCGATCCGCCGGCGCCGTCGGGCGCACCGCTCACGCTGGACGCCGCGCTCGCCCTGGCCCGCCAGTACGCGCCTGCCGTGCGTGCGGCGCAGGCGCGCGCGACCGCCGAGGCCGCCGCGGCCGATGCGGCGGGACGGTGGCGCAACCCCACCGTCGATCTCTCGGTCGAGAATCTGGGGCCGCAGGATCTCGACCACGATGCGTTCGTGTGGTTCACCCAACCGCTCGACATCGGCGCGCGGCGATCGACGCGCATCGCCGCCGCCAGGGCGTCGCGCGACTTCATGGCGCGCGAGGTGGACGCACGCGCCCGCCTCGTCGATCTCGTCGTCGTCGACACCTACCTCGCGGTCGTGCGGGCACGGCAGGCCGTCGTCCTGCTGGAGGCACACGAGCGGGCCATCGAGGACGTGGTCTCGCTGGTGCGGCGTCGGGTGGCGGAGGGTGTGGCGCCGGAAGGGGACCTTCGCAAGCTGGAGGCCGAGAAGGCGCGCACGCGGATTGCCCGCGTCCGCTCCGAGATCGCGGTCCGACAGCAGGCCCTGGCGCTCGGCGTGCTGACCGGCCAGCCTGACCCGGACCTCGGGACCCGTGTGGTCGCACCGGCGCCGCCGCCGCTGACGACGATCGGGATCGAGGCCGCGATCGAGCAGCGCGCGGATGTTCGCGCCGCCGCCAGCCGCGTCGACGAGCGGCGCACGGCGGCCGCCGCCGAACGCGCCCTCGGATCCACGGCGTTCGCGTTGACCGGCGGCTACAAGCGCACGTCGGGCTTCAACACCGGCACGGCCGGTATCTCCATCGACCTGCCGGTGGGCCTGCGCAACACGCCGGCGCGGCTGCGGGCCGAGGCCGAGGTGACCGCGGCCACGCTGGAGCTCGAGCAGGCCCGCGCCGCCGCCCGGGCCGACATCGAACAGGCCGTGCTCGCGGCGCGGGTGCTCGCCGAGGAAGCCACGCGCATCGCCGAGACGCTGGTCGAGCCGGCCGTCGTCGCTCAGCGCGCGGCCCGCGCGGCGTTTCGGGAAGGCACCGGCGATGCGCTCTCGCTCGTGGATGCCGACCGCGTCTATCTCGATTCACAGCGTGAAGCCCTGGCGGTGCAGCTCGACGCCGCCACGGCCAGCATCCGCGCCCGTCTGGCGCTTGGAGAGGACCCGCTTCCATGACCGTTGCATCCGCTGGTGTTCGCCTGGGCCTGATCCTGCTTGCGGTGGCCGCGGGCGCGGCGTGCTCGAGTGCGCCTCAGGAGGAGACGGCGACGCCGGCTGCTCCTCAGGACGCCGTGACGCTGTCGAAGGCCTCGCAGACACTGGCCGGCATCACCGTCCAGACCGTCACGGCCGAGGCCGTCGGAGCGGCGCTCGAGGCCGTGGGCACCATCGCCATCGACGACACCCGCACCGCGCGCGTCGGCTCGCTGGTCGAGGGCATCGTCGACGCCACCCACGTCAACGTGGGCGACCGGGTGCGTCGGGGCGCGCTGCTGGCGGGCCTGCACAGCCACGAGGTGCACGACAGCTGGGGCGACTACCGCAAGTCGGTGGCCGACCGGCGCCGCGTCGAGCAGGAGCTCGCCTTCGCCAACGAGACGCTGGCGCGCACCGAGCGCCTGCTCACCGACAAGGCGGCCTCCGCCCTCGAGGTCGAGCGCGCCCGGTCGAACCGGGCCAGTGCCACCGAGCAGCTCGCCATGGCCAACGCCGAAGTGCGGCGCGCGACCGAGTCTCTCGAGCACCTCGGCATCGAGATCGGCAACGCCCCGGAGGCGGCGGTCAACGAGATCGTCCCGGTCCGCACGCCCCAGGCGGGCGTCGTGCTCGAGAAACTTGTCACCACCGGCACGACCGTGACGCCGGGCACCGCGCTGTTCGTGGTGAGTGACACCTCGTCGCTCTGGGTGCTGGCCGAGATCGACGAAGCGGCGCTCGCGCGGGTGCAGGTGGGGGCGGCGGTGCAGGTCGTGGTGTCGGCCTATCCCACGGAGCGCTTTCCGGCCCGGGTGACGTTCATCGGCGACACCATCAACCCGGCGACGCGTCGCGTCGTCGTCCGCTGCGCGTTGCAGAACGGCGATGGGCGTCTCAAGCCCGGGATGTTCGCCCGCGTGCAGCTCGAAGGGGTGGCTCCAGAGCCGATGGTGCACGTCCCCGTCGATGCGGTCCAGGACCTGGGCGACCGCCGCGTGGTGTTCGTCTCGGGCGCCGACGGCCAGTACGTGGCGCGTGACGTCGAGACCGGCCGGGAGCGCGATGGGCGCGTCGAGATCCTCCGGGGGCTCACCGCAGGTGAGAAGGTCGTCACCCGTGGCGCCTTCCTGCTGAAGTCCCAGATGCTCGCCTCGTCGGAAGGCGAGTCATGAGTCTCGGTGTCATCGAACGCTTCACCGCGGCGGCGCTGCGCCAGCGCATCTTCGTCCTCGTCTGTGTCATCGCGCTCGTGGCGACCGGGCTCTACGCCTGGCGCGACCTCCCGGTCGAGGCGTTTCCCGACCTGACGAACAACCAGGTCGTCGTCGTCACCCAGTCCAGTGGCCTGGCGGCGCCCGAGGTCGAACAGCGCATCACCTATCCGATCGAGACGGCGCTGATGGGCACGCCGGGGGCCGAGGAGGTCCGATCGATCTCGAAGTTCGGGCTGTCGATGGTCACGGTGGTGTTCGAGGACGCCGTGCCCGTCTACCTGGCGCGCCAGCTCGTCACCGAACGCGTCAACGACGTGCGCAGCCGCATCCCGCCGGGCGCCGAGCCGACCCTGGGACCGGTGGCGACCGCCTTCGGCGAGATCTACCAGTACCTGGTCGAGGGTGACGACTCGTCGGTGATGGCGCGCAAGACGCTGCACGACTGGTCGGTGCGCAATCGGCTGCGCGCCGTGCCAGGGGTCAGCGAAATCAACACGTGGGGTGGTCTGACCGAGCAGTTCCACGTCATCGTCGATCCGCGTCGCCTCGAGCGCTACGGCATCAGCACCCAGCAGGTCATCGAGGCGCTCGCCAACAACAACCTCTCGTTCAGCGGCGGCTTCCTCGAGCGACGGGCCGAGCGGACGACGGTGCGTGGCACGGGGCTGCTGACCAGCCACGCCGACATCGAAGCCGTCGTCATCACGGCCGTCGACGGCGTGCCGGTGCTGGTGCGGGATGTCGCCGACGTCCGCACCGGCGCCATGCCTCGGCAGGGCGCGGTCACGCGCGACGGGCGCGGCGAGTCGGTGGCGGGCATGGTGATCATGCTCAAGGGCGAGAACGGGCGCGACGTCGGCGAGCGCGCCAAGCTGCGCATCGACGAGATCGAGCGATCGCTGCCCGCCGGCGTGACGATGGTGCCGTTCTACGACCAGACCGAGGTCATCGACCGCACGTCGGCCACGGTGCGCCGCAACCTGATCGAGGGCTCGCTGCTGGTCGTCGCCGTGCTGTTCTTCTTCCTGCGCGACGTCCGCGCCTCGCTGATCGTGGCCGCGGTCATCCCCCTGTCGATGCTGTGCGGCTTCATCGGCATGCGCCTGTTCGGGGTGTCGGCCAACCTGATGTCGCTCGGCGCCATCGACTTCGGCCTGATCGTCGACGGTGCCGTCGTGATGATGGAGAACTTCGTCCGCCGACGCGGCGAGGCCGAGCAGGCCATGCCCGAGGACCGGGGCGACGCGTCGCGGATGCGACTGGCGCTGTTCACGCCGGCGGCCGTCGAGGTGGCGCGGCCGATTCTCTTCGGCGTGCTGATCATCATCGCCGTGTATCTGCCGATCTTCACGCTCGAAGGGCTCGAGGGCAAGATGTTCCGGCCGATGGCGATCACGGTGTGCTCGGCCATCTTCGGCGCCCTCCTGCTGGCGCTGACGGCCGTGCCGGCCGCGTCGTCGCTGCTGCTGAAGATGGGCGGCGTGCATCACGAGGAGGCCTGGTTCATCCGGCTGCGGGATCGCTACCTGCGCCATCTGGCCGACGCGATGCGTCACCGACTGCGCACGATTGGCGTGGCCGTCGTCGTCGTCAGCAGCGCCATCACGTCGCTGTGGTTCATCGGCACGGAATTCATGCCGCGGCTGGACGAAGGGGCCCTGTTGATCGAGACGCGCAAGCTGCCGTCGATCTCGCTGGAGGAGTCGGTCGAGATCTCGACGAAGGTCGAGCAGATCGTCAGGCGCTTCCCCGAGGTGTCGCAGGTGGTCACCAAGCTCGGACGTCCGGAGTTGGCGACCGAGGCGATGGGCATCTATCAGGGCGACGTCTACGTCAACCTGCACCCCGAGGACGCATGGACGACAGGGCGCGACAAGGATGCCCTGATCGAGGCCCTCTCGGTGGCGCTGGCGGAGATGCCGGGTGTGACGGTGAACTTCACGCAGCCGATGGCGATGCGCCTCGACGAGGTCGTCTCGGGCGTCAAGGCCGACGTGGCCGTCAAGATCTTCGGCGAGGACAGCGCGACGCTGGAGCGCCTGGCGGGCGAGGTCGAGACGGTGCTGGCGCGCGTGCAGGGGGTAGCCGACCTGCAGGTCGAGATCTTCTCCGGCGCGTCGCAGTTGCAGGTGGCCATCGACCGCGGCGCCATCGCGCGCTACGGGCTGGACGTGATGGCGGTGCAGCGTGTGGTCGAGGCCGCCGTGGGCGGGACCGATGCGACCGAAGTGCTCGATGGGCCGAAGCGCATCCCGGTCGTGGTGAAGTTTCCCGAGGAGGTACGCGCGCACGAGGAGGCCCTCGGCAACCTGGTGCTGACCGCGCCCGGGGGCGAGAAGGTGCCGCTGTCGCGCCTGGCGACGATCACGCGGTCGCAGACGCCTGAAGCCATCAGCCATGAGGGCAGCCAGCGGCGGCTCGTCGTCCAGGCCAATGTCCGCGGCCGCGACATCGGCAGCTTCGTCGCCGAGGCCCAGCAGCGGATGGACGTGGTCAAGATGCCGGCCGGCTACTACGTGCGCTGGGGTGGCCAGTTCGAGAACCAGTCCAGGGCGATGGCGCGGCTGGCTCTGGTGATTCCGCTGTCGCTGGCCATCATCTTCGCGCTGCTGTACGTGACCTTCCACAACGTCCGTCAGGCCGCGTTGATCATCCTCAACGTGCCGTTCGCGCTGGTGGGCGGCATCGCGGCGCTCTGGCTGCGCGGGCTCAACCTCAATCTCTCGGCCTCGGTGGGCTTCATCGCGCTCTTCGGCGTCGCGGTGCTCAACGGCGTCGTGCTCATCACCGCGATCAACCAGCTGCGCACCGACGGGCATGGCCTGCACGAGGCGATCCTCCGCGGCGCGGGGTCCCGCCTCAAGGCCGTGCTGATGACGGCCATGGTGGCGGCGCTCGGGTTCCTGCCGATGGCGCTGTCGCACGGCGCCGGCGCCGAGGTGCAGCGTCCGCTGGCCTCGGTGGTCATCGGCGGCGTGATCACGTCCACCCTGCTGACCCTGATCGTGCTCCCGGTGGTATACGAGATGATCGAGGAAGCCTTCCATGCGACTGCTCGTCGTCGAGGATGACCCCACGATCAGCCACTTCCTGGTGAAGGGCCTGCGCGAGGACCAGCACCTGGTCGATCTCGCCGAGGACGGCGCCGCGGCCGAGGCGCAGGCGCTGGCCGGCGACTACGACGCCATCCTGCTCGACGTGATGCTGCCGGCCCAGGACGGCTTCGCCGTGTGCCGGCGCCTGCGGGCGCAGGGCGTCGACACCCCGATCCTGATGGTGACGGCGCGCGACACCGTCAGCGACCGGGTTCTCGGACTGGATACCGGCGCCGACGACTACCTGGTGAAGCCCTTTGCCTTCGGCGAGGTCGTGGCCCGCCTCCGGGCCTTGACCCGACGAGGACGGACGCGGAGCCTGTCGGCGGTCCTGACGGCCGGAGCCCTCTCACTCGATCAGGAAGCTCACCAGGCCCACGTCGCGGGCGCCCCCGTGCCCCTCACGGCCACCGAGTATCGGCTGCTCGAGTACCTGATGCGGCGCGCCGGCACCATCGTCTCGCGCGACCAGCTGGCCGAGCACGTCTGGGGTGGAGACTACGACCCCTGTTCGAACCTGGCCGACGTGTATGTCGGCTACCTGCGCAAGAAGCTGGCCGGGAGCGCCGCCGCCGACCAGATCCGCACCATCCGCGGCCTCGGCTACATGCTGGCGCGAGGCGACACGTGACAGGGCGGCCCCTGTCGTTCCGGACCAGGCTGACCCTGCGCTGGACGGCGGCGTTCGGCCTGCTGCTGGCGTGCGCCAACACCGCGGTGTACATGGGCGTTCGCGCCTTCGCCGAGCACGACCTCGACGCCAACCTGCGCACCCTGGCGGCCACCGAGATCGCGTCGTCGACCGACGCCGGAGGCACGTTGCACCTCCACGAGCTGCCGCCGGAGGAGCTCGGCGGCGGCGAGTTCGCCGGCAAGTTCGTCCAGTACTACCGCCTCGACGGGACGGTGGTCTTCGAGTCGACCGTGCTCCACGGCGATCGCGTGCTGGACGCGGCGCACTTCGCCCGCGCCCGCCGCGACGACCACGGGATCGCGACGGTGCAGGTGGGCGAGCGCCGCGGCCGGGTCGTGACCGCGCACATCCGCGACACCACGACGCCCTACATCGCGGCCGTCGGCCTGTTCACCGATTCGCTGGACGCGCTGCTCGCCCGGCTCGCGTGGATCCTCACGGGCGTGTGGACCGTCGGCCTCGGCGCGACCGCCCTGATTGGCTTCCTGCTGGCCTCGCGCGCCCTGGAGCCCGTCGACGAGATCACCGCACGCGCCGCCCGCATCGCCACCGGCGACATCGACATGCGGCTCGACCCCCCGCGGACCGACGACGAGATCGGGCGGATGACGCGCCTGCTGAACGAGATGCTGGACCGGCTGCATCGGGTGATCGATGGCAACCGCCGCTTCGCCGCCGATGCGTCGCACGAGCTGCGGAGTCCACTCACCGCGATGGCCGGCGAGATCGACGTCACCCTCCGCCGCGACCGGACGCCCGACGAGTACCGCGAGACGCTCCAGCGGTTGCGCACCCAGATCGACGGCCTGACGTCCATCTCGGAGCAGCTGATGCTGCTGGTGCGCGCCGAGGAGCGGCCCGGCGACATCGCCGCCGAGGAAGTGCCGGTGGCCGCCTCGGTGCAGGCGGCGTGCGCGCGCCTGGCCCCGCAAGCCGCCGCCCGCGGCATCCGGGTCACCCACGGCGGGCTCGACCACCTGGTCGCCTACGTGCAGCCGGTCCTGCTGGCCCGCATCCTCGACAACATGATCGCCAACGCGGTGCTCTACAACCGTGAGGGCGGGTCGGTCCACATCACCGGCTGCGACGAGCCGGCCCCGGGGGATGCCTGGGAGGCGGGCCGCCTGCGCCTCGAAGTCACCGATTCCGGCCCCGGAATTCCACGCGACGAATGGGAACGGGTCTTCGACCGCTTCTACCGCCGGGAGCCGTCGCGGTCGCGGCGGACCGGCGGCGCCGGCCTGGGGCTGGCCCTCAGCCGGGCCATCGCCACGTGGCTGGGGGGCACGCTGCGCGTCCGCGCCTCGGGCCCCGACGGCAGCACATTCGAGCTGACGGTCCCGGGCAGCGACACGACGCGGTCTCAAGACCGCCGGTCTACCGTCGGCGACGTCTGAAGGCCGTGGCGATCGTCGAGCGACGCCCGATCGACATACCAAGCGGGGGCCTATACCAAGGACAGTGATCCGCCGGTCCCTCCGCTCTGTACCCTGCTGGCGGTGCCACATCGTGCCGTCCTGATCGTTGTCGAAGACGCGAGGCTGCGCTCGTGTTGAGCCGCAGGCTGTCCGCGCCCGACGGCGGAGAGCCGTCCGAACGGTCGGCGGGAGCCTCCCCGACGATGCTGGGTCACTCGCCGGTGATGCTGGACCTCTCCGACAAGGTCGCGCAGGCCGCCTCGGGCACGGCGCCCGTCCTCATCGTCGGCGAGAGCGGCACGGGCAAGGGCCTGGTGGCCCGAGCGCTGCACACGCACGGGGCACGCGCGTCGCAGCCCTTCGTGTCCCTCAACTGCGCCGCGATGCCCGATCTGCTGGTGGAATCAGCGCTGTTCGGCCACGTGCGCGGCGCCTTCCCCGCGGCCGTGACCGACCGTGCGGGCCTCTTCGTCGAGGCGAGGGACGGCACGCTGTTCCTCGACAACGTGACGGAGTTGTCCGACGCCCTGCAGGCCAAGCTGCTGCGCGCGCTGCAGGAGCGCGAGGTCTGCCCGCTCGGCGCGGCCAGCGCCGTCTCGGTCGACACCAGGGTCGTCGCTGCGGCCTCGGGGGATGTCGTTCGCGACATCGCGTCGGGCCGGTTCCGCCAAGACCTCTTCGACCGCCTGGCGGTGTTCCACCTCCGCGTGCCGCCGCTGCGGGATCGTCCCCAGGACATCCCCCTCCTCGTCGAGCACTTCGTCCACGGCGCGAGCACCCGCGTCGGTCGGGACGTCACCATCTCGGCCGGTGCCATTGCCCGCCTGCGCCAGCTGTCCTGGCCAGGCAATGTACGGGAGCTGGAAAACGTGATCGAACGCCTTGTCGCCTCAGCTCGCAATCACGTCGTCGACGCCGCGGACATCGTCGTCGATGGCGCGCCTTCGCCATCGGCGGGGGCCCACCCGTTTGCCGACATGCCGACCCTCGACGAGCTCGAGCGTCGCTACCTCGTCTATGCGTTGCAGCGGTTCGCCGGCAACCGCACCCGGACGGCGGCCGCGCTCGGCATCGACCGGCGGACGCTGTACCGGATGTCGGCCCGGCTCGGCGTGCCGATCACGGGCGCCGAGCTCCAGGGTGCCAACAGCGCGGCCAACCTGTAGCGAGGCCGCATCGCGGCCCGGGGCGGGCCGGTGTGCGCCGCGCATCTGTTGTGTCAGACTCGCGACGACCCGGAGGTCCCATGTCGTACGTGCAATCGTCGCTGTCGCGGCGCAGTTTCCTTGCGGCCGCCGTCACCACCCCGTTCGTCGCGGCGCTGTCGGCCGCAACCAGGCCGATGGTCGGCCTCGAGCTGTTCTCGGTCCGCCAGGATCTGGCCAGGGACCTGTTCGGCACGGTCCGCACCGTGGCGAAGACCGGCTACGAGGCCGTCGAGTTCTTCTCCCCGTACTACCAGTGGGAGCCGTCGTACGCGCGACAGGTGCGCCAGTTGCTCGACGACGTCGGCATGAAGGCGCCCTCGACGCACAACAGCGCCGACGTCTTCACACCCGAGGGTCTGAAGAAGGCCATCGACCTGAACGTCACCCTCGGGTCCACCCTCATCGTGATGGCCAGCGCCGGTCGCGGCGTCACCACCCTCGACGACTGGAAGCGGGTGGCCGACCGCCTGGCCGCGGCCGCCGAGACGCTCCGCCCGCTCGGCATGGCCGCGGGCTTCCACAACCACCAGACCGAGTTCACGCCGATCCAGGGCACGCGCCCGATCGACGTCCTCGCGAAGCAGACGCCACGGGACGTCGTCCTGCAGTTCGACGTCGGCACGTGCGTGGACGCCGGCCAGGACCCCGTCGCGTGGATCAAGGCCAACCCCGGCCGCATCAAGAGCCTGCACTGCAAGGACTGGGCGCCAGGTGAGGGGCCGGACAAGGGCTACCACGTGCTCACCGGTGAGGGTGTCGTGCCGTGGAAGGAGATTCGCGCGGCGGCCGAGGCGGTCGGCGGGGTCGAGACCTACCTGATCGAGCAGGAAGGCAGCCGCTTCACGCCGTTCGAGACCATCGAGAAGTGCCTGGCCACGTGGAAGGGCATGGCATCGTGAGTGGGCCGGCGACTTCCGCGCGTCGTCGCCGAGCCCTGGTGGGCGGCGCCCTTGCCCTGACGATGGGCCTCGGCACCGCGCACGCGCAGGTCAGGACCACCGCGGGGCTGCTCGAAGGCACTACGGCCGACGAGGGGCGCGTGCGGGTCTTCAAGGGCGTCCCGTTCGCGGCGCCGCCGGTGGGCGACCTCCGGTGGAAATCCCCCGCGCCCGTGTCCCCGTGGACGGGCGTGCGCAAGGCCGACGCCTTCGGTGCGCAGTGCCTGCAGCCCCAGGTCTTCGACGACATCGTCTTCGACCGCCCCGCCAGTGAGGATTGTCTCTATCTGAACCTGTGGACGCCCGCCGCCCGCGCGGACGCGAAGCTGCCGGTGATGGTGTGGATCCACGGCGGCGGCTACCAGGCCGGCGCCTCGCACGAGCCCAGGCACGACGGCGTGCGTCTGGCTCGCAACGGCGTGGTGCTCGTCACGATCAACTACCGCATGGGTGTGTTCGGCTTCTTCGCCCACCCGGCGCTGTCGGCGGCCGATGCGCGCGGCAGTTCGGGCAACTACGGGCTGCTCGACATGGTCGCGGCGCTGCAGTGGGTGCGCGACAACATCGGCGCCTTCGGCGGCGACCCCGGCAACGTGACGATCTTCGGCGAATCGGCCGGGTCGTTCGCCGTCAACGCCCTGATGGTGGTGCCCCAGGCCCGCGGGCTGTTCCACAAGGCCATCGGTGAGAGCGGCGCCCACCTCGGGCCGTCGCTGCCGCTCGCCACGCGCGCAGCCAGCGAAGCCAACGGCGAGAAGTTCGGGGCCGCCCTGAAGGCGACAACGCTCCAGTCGCTGCGCGCCACTCCGGCCGCCGACGTCCTGGCGGCAGCGGCGACCTGGCAGCCGTGGTTCTCGCCGGCGGTCGACGGGGTCGTGCTGACCGAACCGGTGCTCGCCACGTTTGCCGCGGGGCGGCAGGCGCAGGTGCCGCTGCTGGCCGGCTGGAACGCCGACGAGGCGCGAAGCGGCGTCACGCTGGCGGCGGAGCGCCTGACGGCCGCCTCGTTCGTCGAGCAGACCCGCAAGCGCTTCGGCCCGGCGGCTGAGGCCGTGCTGAAGGTCTATCCGGCCACGAGTGATGCCGAGGCCCTCGAGTCGGCCGCGGCCCTCGCTGGCGACCTGTTCATCGGCTACAGCACGTGGAAGTGGCTCGAGGCGCACCGCACGACGTCGACGGCGCCCATCTACCGCTACCTGTTCTCGCGGAGGATCCCGGTGGCACCGGGCGGAGTCAGCAACGGGCGGCCCGTCACCGCCGAGGCCGTGGGCGCGCGACACGCCGGAGAGATCGAGTACGTCTTCGGCACGCTGGACACCGTGAAGGGTGTGGAGTGGACCCCCGCCGACCGTGCGCTGTCGGAGGCGATCGGACGCTACTGGACCAACTTCGCCCGCAGTGGCAACCCGAACGGCGACGGCCTCCAGGCCTGGCCGGCGCTCGGGCCCCTGCCCGGTGCTGGCACCGTGCAGGACATGGGCCCCCGCATGATCGATCTGGACGCCACGATCCAGGCCATCCCCGAACCGCACCGCGCCCGCTACGAAGCGCTGGACCAGCTGCTGCAGGCACCGCGCCCCTGAGGCCCCGATGACGAGCCGCGTCTCCTTCGTCCGTGCGGCGCTCGTCGTGGTGGCGGTGGCTGTCGCCGCCGGCGGCGCGCGCGTCGCGTCGCAACCAACGGGCCCGGCGCCGTCCACGAACTCGCGCACGCCGCCCAACGTGGTGGTGATCCTCACCGATGACCAGGGCTACGGCGACGTGGGGGCCTACAACCCGGCCAGTCGCATCCCGACGCCTCACCTCGACCAGCTGGCACGCGAGGGCTTGCGTTTCACGGACGCGCATACGAGCTCCTCCGTGTGCACGCCAACGCGGTACGGACTGCTGACCGGCCGCTACTCGTGGCGCACCCGGTTGAAGAAGGGCGTCCTGTGGGGCAACGGGGATTCCCTGATCGAGCCGGGGCGCACGACCCTGGCGTCCCTGTTGCGGGCCCGGGGCTACTACACGGCGGCCGTCGGCAAGTGGCACCTCGGCATGCACTGGACGGCGCGACCGGGCGCCGTGGTGGACCGCGAGACGACACAGGGGCCCACCGACTGGATCGACTACAGGGGCCCCGTCACCGGCGGCCCGATCGCCGCGGGCTTCGACGAGTACTTCGGCATCCCGGCCTCACTCGACATGCGCGACTACGTGTACGTCGAGGGTGAACGCGTCGTCGAGGCCCCGACCAGCGCGCTCCCCGGCATTCCCCAGGGCGTGCCGGGCTTCCATCGGCCCGGCGCGGCCGGGCCGTCGTTCAAGCCCGAGGAGGTGCTCGATCGGTTCACGCACCGCGCCGTGGACGTGATCGAGCGACGCAGCCGAACGAACCAGCCGTTCTTCCTGTACCTGCCCCTGGCGGCCCCACACACGCCGATGCTGCCGACCGGAGACTTCGTCGGCCGGACGCCGCTCGGCCCGTACGGGGATTTCGTCGCGCAGACCGATGCCGCCATCGGCACGGTGCTGCGTGCCCTCGCTCGCGCGGGCGTGGCCGACCGCACGCTGGTGATCGTCGCGAGCGACAACGGCCCGGCGCCAGCGGGGGGCATCGCCGATCTCCTCGAGCAGGGCCACGATGCAGCGGGCGGCTGGCGAGGCACCAAGCACACGCTGTACGAGGGGGGCACCCGCGTGCCGTTCCTGGTGCGATGGCCGGGGGTGGTCGCGCCCGGCGGCGTCACGCACCGCACCATCATCACCACCGACGTGCTGCGGACGCTGGCCGACATCGTGGCGGCGCCGCTGCCGGCCGATGCGGGCGAGGACTCGGTGAGCTTCCTGCCGGTGCTGCGCAATCCGCGGCATGACGGACCGCTGCACGAGGCGATCGTCATGCAGTCCGACGGCGGGGCCTACGCGATTCGCCAGGGGCGATGGAAGCTGCTGCTCGCGCCTGGCACGGGCCGCAGTTCGGAGGTCGCGACGGGCGGGGCGGCGGTGCCGGCCGTGCAGCTCTACGACCTGGAGGCCGACCCGAAGGAGACGACCAACCTGGAGGCGCGCCATCCGGACGTCGTGACGTCGCTGCAGTCCCTGCTCGCGGAGTACCAGCGCATCGGGCGCAGCCGGTAGCGCCGTCCCGCTGCGGGGTAGGGCCGGCTCTCCGATGGGTAGGGCCGGCTCTCCGAGCCGGCCGTCATCGTCAGATCACCTGCCACCCGCAGGCACGCTCATGACGGCCCGTTCGGACAACGGGCCCTACCCAGAGCCGGCCGCCACCTCAATACATCCGATTGACGACGACCGTGCCGTTGCTGACGACGAGCAGAGGCTCGAAGAGCGCCGTCGTCTCGGCGAGCGGGTCGCGGTCGAGGACGATCAGGTCAGCCTCGAGACCGGGACGCAACGTGCCGGTGCGCTGCGCAACATCGAGCACCTGCGCGCCGGTCGCGGTAGCCGCCGTGATCGCCTCGAGCGGCGTGAAGCCGCAGGCCTGCACCATCACCTCCATGTCGTGCGCCACGCGGATGCGCCCGGTGTCGTCGCCATCGGCGTAGCTGCCATCGGTGGCCGCGGCGATCCGGATGCCGAGGGCCCGCGCCTTGCGCACCGCCGCGCGCAGCGGCGCCATCATGTGGTACGTCCGCACCTGCAGCGCCACGTCGTCGGCCGTGTTGCCGCGAGGATCGCCGAGCGGACTCATCACGGCGAGAGTGGGCACGAAGAACGTGTCCCTGGCCTTCATCTCCGCCAGCGTCGCGTCGTCCACGTAGGTGCCGTGCTCGATGCTGCGCACGCCGGCGCGTACGGCCGCACGGACGCCCCCCTCGCCATGGGCGTGCGCGGCGACGTGCCGGCCGGCCGCGCGCGCGGCCTGTACCGCCGCGCGCATCTCGTCTTCGGTCAACTCGGCACGCCGCGGGTCGGTCGAGGCCAGGCCGGCGCGTTCGCTCGCACCGACCTTGATGACGTCGACACCGCGGGCGATCTGCGCCTTCACGACGGCGGCGATCGTGTCGGGCCCGCGCAGCTCGGCAGACACGAAGCGGCCGAACTCCGGATAGGCCTGATAGAAGGCCATGCCCGGCTTCGGCCTGATGATGCTGCTCGACACGATCAGCTCGGGGCCAGCGACATGCCCGGCGCGGATCAGGTCGCGCGTGCCGAGCGCCTGCAGGAAGACGTCGCCGAGCACCCGCGCCGTGGTGACGCCCGATTCCAGGGCCCGACGCGCCGCGTCGGGCGTGGCGATGTGCGCGTGGGCGTCGATCAGGCCGGGCAGCACGGGGCGCCCGGCGACGTCGATCCGCGTCACACCGGCCGGTGTGGCGGCGGGCGCAGTGGTCTCGATGCTGGCGAGACGACCGTCGCGGATGCGGAGCGTGACCCCGGCGCGTGGTGCTGCGCCCGTGCCATCGATGAGCGTTGCGTTGACGAGATCGAGGTCCTGGCCGCGCGCGGTGGTCGTGGCGGCACACAACGCCCCGAGCAGGGCACCGAGACGAAGAAGCTGACGCATGCGGCGGAGTATGCCCGAGGTCACACCAGCGCGTCGATGCGTCGCTTGAGGCCGTCGAGGCGCTCCTGCACGCCACCGAGGGTGTCTCGGACGGTCGTCAGCGCCTGTTGCTCGGCCCGCACGAAGCGACTGTAGGGGGCGACCCCCTCGTCGAGACGCTCCGTGCTGCGGCGGACCTCTTCCTGGAACTGCGTGCGGAGCGATCGCGACAGGCGCTCTCGCAGGTCCTGCACCTTCTGCCGCAGGTCGTCCTTGGCCTTGCGCCGGCGCGCCGGCACGATGAACAGCCCGACGGTCGCGATGACCCCGGCCAGCACGATGCCGGTGATGTCGGCAGCGGCGGTGGTGGCGGCGATGGTGACCAGCGTGCCGAGTCCGAGGGCCCCGGCCCCGACGGCGGCGGAGGCCGCCACCGCGTTGCGCGCGCCTTCGGCCAGCATCGCCGCCTCGCGCTGCCGATCGAAGCGCTCGACCACGCGCTGCGCCTCGCGTCCGACGGACTCGAGCAGCCGCCCCCGCTCCACATGGAAGGTCGCGAGCTCGGGATCGCCGACGATCCGGTCACGGTACTGCCGCCGCCGGTCGGCCAGGTGCGTGTTGACCTGTTGCCACTGCCGCAGGTCGGCGCTGACCATCCAGTCGATCAGCTCGGACACCTTGCGCTCGATCTGCACCGGGGCATCAGCGACCACGTCGCGCACGAAGCCTTCCTGCACGCGCGACGTGTTGAGCAGATCCAGCACGCGGCCGATACGCAACATGTCGTCGAAGTACGCGTGCCCGCGCTGCTCCATCTGCAGGAGCACGTTGTCGATCTCGCCCATCCGCAGCTCGAACTGTCGCTCCATGTCGCTGCGATACACCGCCTGCTGCTTCTCCACGTCGTCGAGCAGCCGGAGGTCGTCCTGCAACAGCGAGAGGCGGCCGTCGGTCACCTCGAGATAGCGGGTCGTGAGGGCCTGGCCGATGCCGACGGGATTGGCGAGCTTGAGCCGCAGCCGCTCCCGCTGGTCGAGACGCTCGTGGATGTAGCGCTCGAGGGCCTCGAAGCGGCTGCTCGCCCACACGTCCGGCTGCCCCTGCTTGGCACGCATGGCGAGACGCGCGCTCACGGGGAAGGTGTCTGGCGCGGAGCCGAGGGCGGTCGCCGCGTGCTCGGCGACGAAACCGAGCACCTGCTGCAGGTCGGCGTCGGTCTCGAACAGATCGATCTTGTTGATGACGACGACGATCTTCTTGCCCCAGTCGCGGATCACCGTGAGGAACTGCCGTTCGCTCTCGGTGAACGGTCGGTCCGCGGACGTGACGAACAGCACGAGATCCGACCGGGGCACGAAGTCGGCCGTGATGGCCTCGTGCTCGCGGATCACCGCGTTGGTCCCCGGCGTATCGACGATGGCGATCTCGCGGAGGAACTCGACGGGCGCCGTGATCACGTGGAGATGGTCCGATCGCTCCGTGCGGGTGGCCGCGTCGCCGTACTGCAGCAGGTTCACCTGCGCCGTCGTCGGCGTCACACCTTCCTGCAGCACCTGGCTGCCGAGCAGCGCGTTGATGAAGGCGCTCTTGCCGGCGTTGAACTCGCCGACGATCACCACGAGGAACAGCTCGTCGAGTTGCCTGATGGAACGACTCAGGGCGTCGAGACTCTCGGCCGAGGCGTCCAGGCGGACGAGCGCGTCCCGCAGGCCTTCGAGGGCGCGGCGCTCGTCGCTGACCAGAGCCTGGTCCTCGGGCCGAAGGAGGGCACTCACCATGCCGGCAGCATCGCACGGGCCGGCGCAACGCGTCGATCCCGCGCGCGCCAGGACCGAGTCCGGGCGTGCTTGCTGCCCGCCCCCGACGATGCTAGCGTCGTCGTCCGCGGGGGCGGCACGCCCCTCGCAAGCCCATCTCTTCGACGCTCAGCCGATGGCGGCGGCGAGGAGGAGAGCCCGTGGCGCAGACAGGACTGGATGGACGCGTGAAATCCCTCGAAGAAACCTCGCAGATACTCAGATCTGTCCCGGATCGCCTCGGCCGGATCGAAGTCCGGATGGACCAGGTCGAGTCGCGTCTTGGCGGCGTGGAGCGGCGCCCTTGACGGCGTGGACAGGCGTCTTGACGCCCTGGAGACGCAGATTCTGCGAACGCAAGAGGACCTGACGTTGGCAATCCATGCCACCGTCGATCGGGCGCGAACCGAATTGCGAGCGGAGGTGCGCGGCATGATCGACGAGCTGCGCGCCGAGATCCGCGCCAGCGAGAAGGAGACACGCCGGCACATGGGCGTGCTACTCGAGCATGCCGTCGCGCAGATGCATGCGCTGTTCGACGCCTCGAGGCAGCCGCCGCACTGACGATCAGTGCGGCGAGAGGGCGCTCAGCGAGACGCCCGGCCTCGTGCGTCGATCGGCCACGTCGTGCCGATGCGCGGCAAGGTGCTGGCGCAGCAGGTCCTTGCCGTAGTCGTTGCCGTTCGGTGTGCGGATGACCACGTGGACATGATCGGGACGTGGCTCTCGCGTCGGGTAGAGGCGCCGGAGCCCGGCCGGCAGCTGGTGGTCGAACTCGATGAGCACGACCGGGCTGTGGATTCGATAGTAGAAGACGGCGCCAGGTGTGATGCCGCCCTTCCACGAGAAATGGGTGGCGTTCAGATGGGCGCGTACCTCGGCCATCTTGACCTGGGCATGCCCATCGGCCAGGGTGCCCACGAAGCGTTCGACGAGCCCCAGCAGCTGCTCCTGCTGCGCCGGCGTCATGGCCGACGCCGGTAGTCCCTCATAGGGCACGACGACGTTGTCCTTGAACGCTTCGCCCAGGTTGTCGTTGCCGGACTTGCCGGCCCGCACGATGGCGCGCGTGCGCTGGGTGGCGTCGAGCGCGGCCATGAACGCCAGGCCGGCGGCCTGTTCGTCCTGCAGGATCTGCGTGCCGGCGTACTTCCCGGCGGTCGCGATCACGGGCTCGGACCCGAAGAAGCTCGGCGTCATGACGACCTGATCGCCCAGCACGAAGTAGTTGACGATGAGGTGATGGCCGTCGATCTGCCAGCCCCAGGGCTCGGTGGCCGACGGCGTGCCCATCACGGTGATGTGGTACAGCCACTCGCCGTACTGCTCGAAGTCGTTGTCGTTCAGTTCGGCGAGGGTGTGATTGAGCCGCATGATGTCGCGGCTCAGTGTCAGGCCACGCGCACTCAACGACGCCCGCAACAGGGCAAAGGCCATATCGCGCTGCGCCGGCGTCATCTCGTCGAAGCTGACGCCCTGGCGGCGGTAGAAGTGCTGATTCATCCACTTGCGCCACTCGGGATCGTCGACGCCGAAGGTGGTGCGTTGTCGCTGCTCGGGAGACAACGCCGCCAGCCAGGCGATGGCCGCGTTCCGCACGGGCGCGGTGGACACGCCGGTCGAGCGGATGGCGAACAGGTCGGGCACGACGGTGCCGTCCGCGGTGACGCCCTTGAAGGGCTCGGCCAACCCCTTCGCGTCGGCGTCACGCGTCATGCGGGTGAACCGGTCCTGCAGCGACTCGGCCGTCGGCTGCACCGCGTCCGCATCGCGAGCGGTGAACACGAAGGGCGCCATGACGAGGCCACCTCCGACGATGAGCGTTGCGCACGCGAGCATCCCCCGCGAGACCTGACCAGCCATGGCACTCTCCTGAAGAGCCAAGCATCGCACAGGCTCGAGCAAGGCGGAGACGGGCGCACCGGCCGAGGTTCGGGGGTGCGCGGGGCGTGGGCGATGGCGGAGAATGCCGGCATGAGCCAGACCGCCGCCATTGCCGGGGTGACCCTCGCGTTGAAGACGATGCTGGACCGCGCGTTGACGCGGCGCGGGGAGGACGACCCCCACCTGGGTGATGTGCTGCTGACGACACTGCCGGTCGATCGGGCGCGCACCGTGCACCATCGGTGTCAGCTGAACCTGACGCTCGCGACGGTCGTCGAGAACGCCGCGATGCGCAACACGATGAGCCTGGGGCCTCGCCCGGGCGCCGGGGCAGCCACCCAGTCGGTCGACCTGTTGTATCTGCTGACGGCGTACGGCCCCGAAGACGACGAGGTCGGCGCGCAACGGGTGCTCGGGGCGGCGCTGCGGAGCGTCCACGAGCACCCGGTGCTGCCGTCGATCGTGCTCGACGAGGTGTTCCCGCACACGGGGGCCACCGGCACGCTCGACCAGGTCCGGGTGACGCTGGCGCCGCTGTCACGCGAGCAGATCGTCGCGTGCTGGCTGGCGTTCCACACGCCCTATCGGCTCAGTGCGGCCCTCCAGGTCACGGGGGTCGGCCTCGGGTAGGCCGGACGGGGCGCTGCCCGCGCGCGGGGGCTAGACGGCCGCGTTGGCGGGTACGCCGCGCGCCTGCTGGGCCCTGGCGAACAGTTCGAGCAGCGGCTCGGTCTGCTCGAGGGACAGGCAGGCGTCGGTGATGCTCTGGCCATACACCGACGGACGCCCCGGCACGTAGTTCTGCCGGCCTTCGACGAGGTGGCTCTCGAGCATGGTGCCGACGATCGGCCAGGCACCGGCGGCCACCTGGGCGGCCACGGCCGTGGCCACCGCGATCTGCTTGCGGTGATCCTTCTGGCTGTTGCCGTGCGAGCAGTCGATCATCACGCGCTCCGGCAGACCGTTGGCGCGCAGGCGATCGCAGACGTCCTGCACCGACGCGGCGTCGAAGTTCGGACCGGTCCGCGATCCGCCCCTGAGAATCACATGGCAGGTGTCGTTGCCCGTCGTCTGAAAGATGGCCGAGACGCCCTGCTTGGTGACCGATGGGAACAGGTGGGGCGACCTCGCGGAGAGCACCGCGTCGACGGCGGTCTGCGTGGTGCCGTCCGTGCCGTTCTTGAAGCCGACCGGCATCGACAGCCCCGACGCCAGTTCGCGATGCACCTGGCTCTCGGTCGTGCGCGCGCCGATCGCGACCCACGAGGTGAGATCGGCGATGTGCTGCGGCAACTGCGTATCGAGGAACTCGCAGGCGGCGGGCAGGCCGAGTTCGTTGACGTCGAGCAGCAGCTGGCGGGCCAGGCGCAGGCCCTTGTTGATGTGGAAGCTCTCGTCGAGATCGGGGTCGTTGACCAGGCCCTTCCAGCCGACCGACGTGCGCGGCTTCTCGAAGTAGCAGCGCATCACCGTGATCAGCTCGGACCCGTAGCGCTCTGCCAGCGGCAGCAGGCGCTCGGCGTACTCGACCGCGGCCCCCGTGTCGTGGATCGAGCACGGACCGACGATGACGACCAGCCGGGGGTCGCGGCCGCTCACGGCATCGGCAATGGCCTGCCGCGCATTGGCGACGACGTTGGTGGCGCGCTCGCTGGTCGGCAGCTCCTCGAGGAGGATGGCTGGCGGCAGCAGAGGGCGGGTCTGGGTGATGCGAAGGTCGTCCGTCCGGCGGTACATTGCACCCGCCAGATTACTGCAGGGCCGCGCAAATCCGGAACCGCAGGCGAGTCATACCCCCTGCTACCGGCTTGACGGCCAGATGGTCTTCAGCGCCAGCAGGCGCGTGGACCCGCTGGCCGGGCGGCGCCCGCCAATCCACTCGATGCGGGTGAACGGACGCGTCGGGTAGACGCGCTCGGTCATCACCGTCTCGCCCTCGTTGGCGAAGACCTCGATGACGGATCGGTCGAAGATCACCCGCACCGGCACCTGCGGCAAGGGACGGAGCGGCCCCGTGTGGCGCTCGGCGTAGCCCTGCGGCGAGGAGCCCTGCCGCGAGCGCTGGCGGTCGATCGAGAGGGTCGTGCGGTCGGCGCTGACCGCAATCAGGACCTCTTCGCCGAGTTCGTTGCTCAGGCGCAGGCCGACCTCGCTCTGGTCGGCAGCGCTCACCACGAAGGTCATGTCGGCCGAGGGTGGCAGCGGCAGGCTGTCGCGCAGCACCTGATGCCGGGTCGGATCCGGGTCCATCAGGGCGCTCAGGCCTCCGGTCGGCTGCTGGATCAGCCGCCAGCCGTCGGGGGCACGGCGAAGCATGAGCCGGCGCGGCAGGGACTGCGCGCCACGCCAGGTCTCGGTCGGCTCCTCGTTGGCGTATTGCCAGTTGCTGATCCACCCCATCCAGATCGGACCGCGTTCGCGCGCCGGCAGGTCGGAGAACGACAGCGAGGCGTAGAAGTCCTTGCCGTGATCGACCCAGCGCACCTGGCCCGGCGGGTCGTCGCTCACGAAGCGGGTGCCATCGAAAGTGCCGACGAAGTACTGGCCACCGGAGCCACCCCACGGGCCGCCCGGGTTGAGATCGACGTCGAGCACCCAGCGGGTGCGTCCCGGCTCGTGCTCGAGCGGCACTTCGATCAGGTCGGGACACTCCCACACGCCGCCTGTCGCGCCGGCCGGCCCGAAGTCGCTGAGCGCCGTCCAGGTCTTCAGGTCGGGCGATCCGAAGAAGCGGACCTTGTGCTGATCCGGCAGCACCGTGACCATCACCCACCGGCGGGTTGGCGCGTGCCAGAACACCTTTGGGTCGCGGAAGTCCTTCAGGCCGAGGTCGAGGACGGGATTGCCGGCGTACTTCGTCCACGTGCGGCCGCGGTCCTGGCTCACCGCGAGGTTCTGGGTCTGCCTGCCGTGGCCGTGCCCGGTGTAGATGGCCACGAGGCAAGACCGGTCGGCGCTCCTGCCGCGGCAGAGCCCGCTCGTGTTGCCGCGGTCGACCACGGCACTGCCCGAGAAGATCATCACGCCGTCGGCCTCGCCGAGGGCCAGTGGCAGATGCTCCCAATGGAGGAGATCGCGACTGACGGCATGCCCCCACGACATGTGCCCCCACGTCGTGCCCTGCGGGTTGTACTGGTAGAAGAGGTGGTATTCGCCGTCGTAGTGAACGAGCCCGTTCGGGTCGTTCATGAAGTTGCGGGGCGGCGAGAAGTGAATGCGCGGCCTGAGCGGCTCGTCGTAGAGCCGTGGGGTCCTGCTGACAGGCTGCGCCGACGGCACCGCGCCTTCGCCGAGGACCAGGGCGGCCAGCAGGACACCGCTCGTGAGGGCATGACGCATCGGCGATAGAGTAGCGGGCTTGGCGACGAACACGATGCGTCGAGTGTTCACGACGGAGCGAGTGGTCCTGCTGATGGTGCTGACGCTGGCGGCGGCGCTCCGGCTGCACGGGCTGTCCTTCGGCTTGCCGTTCGCGCATGCACGGCCCGACGAGACGGCCGTCGCCGGGCCCGCTGTCCTGTGTCTGATCGGCCAGTGCCGCCCGGTGGACTTCATCTACCCGACGGGGTTCATCTACGTCCTGACGCTGGCCTACCTGGGAGTCTTCCTGATGCGGTGGGTGGCCGGCGTATCCCCGGATCTCGCCAGCTTCGCCGAGAGCCGGCGGGTCGACCTCGCGCCGTTCTTCCTGACCAGCCGCGCCATCTCGGCCATCGTCGGCATCGCGACCGTGTACTGGGTGGACCGCATCGGTCGGCTGTTGTGGAGCCCGGCGGCGGGCCTGGTGTCGGCGGGCTATCTCGCCGTCAGCCTGCTGCACGTCCGGGACTCCCACTTCGGGACCCTCGACGTGACGATGACCGGGCTCATCGTGCTGGCGACGCTGTACGTGCTGCGATGGCAGCAGACCCCACGCCACGGGCTGGCCATCGCCGCCGGACTCGTCGGCGGGGCGGCGACGTCCACCAAGTACAACGGCCTCGGCGTGGCACTGCCCTTCCTCGTGGCGGCGGCGAGCCTGTTGGCGGTGCCGCGCCCGACACAGCTCGTCCGGCCGAGAACCGTGGCCATCGCAGCGGCGCTGGCAGCCGCCGCTGGCGTCGTGGCCTTCCTGGCGCTCACGCCCTTCGTGCTCGTCGAGGCCGAGCGGTTCCTGCGCGACGTCACGGCGCGCGGTGACGGCCTGTCGCAGCCACACGGCATCGATGTCGGGTCGGGGTGGCGGCACCATGCGCTGGTGACGCTGCCGGCCGCCTTCGGCTGGCCGCTCTACCTCTGGAGCGTGGCCGGCGCCCTCGGCCTGCTGCTCACCCGCGCCCGCGCGGCGCTCGTGCTGCTGTCCTTCCCCGTCGCCTACTTCATCGTCATCGGCACCCTCGAGACCGTGTTCGCGCGCTACGCCCTCCCGCTGCTGCCCTTTCTGGCGCTGACTGCGGGCTGGTTGACGGTGGAGGTGGGTCGCCGGCTCGGCGCCCGATTCCCCGCCGTGCCTGCCTCAGCCGTCACCGTCCTCCTGGCGGTGGGGTTGGCCACGCCGTCGCTGCATCAGGCGATCCTGCTGGACCGCGTCCTGGCGCGGCCCGACACCCGCGTCATCGCGGCGCAGTTCCTTCTGCAGCACGCATCGCCAGGCCAGACCATCCACCTGTCGGGTCGCGACTACGGACACGTGCCGCTCACGCTCGGCGCGGCGCGCACGGGCCTCGAGGTCCTCGTGGCGGACGCCGCCGGGGTGTTCGCGCCGGATGCCTCGGGGGAGGCGCGCCTGCCCGACTGGCTGGTGCTGCAGCGCTCGCCCCTGACGCTCTACAGCCAGGTGCCGCCGCACCTCGAACATCTCGCGGCATCACGGTACCGCCGGGTGGCCATGCTGCAGGCGACCGACGCGGGACACGCCGGCCTGTACGACCAGCAGGACGCGCTGTATCTTCCGCTGTGGGGCCTCGAGGGTGTGCGCCTGCCGGGCCCATCCATCGAAATCCTCCGCAGGCGCTAGCGCAGGCCCATCCGTAGGCACCGACATACACGTCATCACGTCTGAGGGGTCATGCCGTACATCACCGCCACCGCGACGCCGTCGACCGAGATCTACTACGAGGACCTGGGACAGGGGACACCTGTCGTCCTCATCCATGGCTGGCCGTTGAGCCAGGCGATGTGGGAGGGGCAGATCAACGCGCTCACCGCCGACGGCTACCGCTGCGTCGCTTACGACCGACGCGGGTTCGGCCGCTCGGGCCGCCCGGTCGGCGGCTACGACTACGACACGTTCGCGTCCGACCTCAACGACCTCCTGACCACGCTCGACCTGCGCGGGGTGACCCTCGCGGGCTTCTCGATGGGTGGCGGCGAGGTCGCGCGCTACATCGGGCGCTACGGCACCGAACGGATCAGCAAGGCGATGCTCGTCGGCGCCGTCCCGCCGTTCCTGCTGCAGACCCCGGACAACCCGGCCGGCGTCCCCGAGGCGGTCTTCGACGAAATGCTCGCAGGCGTGATGCAGGACCGCGTCGCCTTCTTCGAGTCGTTCTTCAAGAACTTCTTCAACTGGACGCCCGGCTCCGGCACGCCGAGCGACGACGTCGTGGCCTTCGCCAAGTCCATCGCCTGGAACGCGTCGCCCCTCGGCACCCAGCAGTGCATCGTCGCCTTCGGCAAGACCGACTTCCGCGCCGACCTGAAGGCGTTCGACGTGCCCACCCTGGTCATCCATGGCGACCGCGATCAGATCGTGCCGATCGAGGTATCGGGCAAGCTGTCGGCGCAGCTGATTCCCGGCGCGCGTCTCGAGGTCGTCAAGGGCGCGCCGCACGGGTTCGCCGCCACGCATGGCGCCGAGCTCAACCAGCTGATGCTGGACTTCCTGAAGCGCTGACCCGGCGAGGCCTGGCGCCCGGCCCGTGGGGCGGCGCCGTGCCCTCTGACCTAGCGCTGAGCCCGCGCGTCGGGCCATTGGGCGATCAGGTCTGGCGTCACGCGTCGCAGCCTGCGCAGCGCCGCCAGCGCCCGGGCCAGGGCTCTGTCCTCGGC
>LNFM01002704.1_pt1 | contig 36642 bp, 37 predicted proteins | sample 596031 | NCBI WGS metagenome assembly LNFM01 (sample SAMN04254537, study PRJNA301005) | activated carbon metagenome | isolation source: dual media filters at the Ann Arbor, Michigan drinking water treatment plant | place: USA: Ann Arbor | reverse complement strand
TTGATTGGGAGTGGATGCTTGTGCTGGGAGTCTTTCTGGGCGCCTATGTAAGCTCCAAAATGTCTGGTGATCGTAGAGCGCAGAAAAGGGTTCCCCCGCTCTGGCGATGGCGCTTCGGGGATAAGCCTCTTATCCGATATGGTGGAGCCTTCGCCGGTGGCTTTATCATGATGCTGGGCGCACGAATCGCGCAGGGATGCACAAGCGGACACGCGATCAGCGGGGCACTGCAGCTTGCGTTGGCAAGTTGGATCTTCGCGCCACTTATCTTCATTGTCGGCATTGCAACCGCGTTTCTCCTCTACGGGAAGGGGGGGGTCGTACTCATGTTTGAGGATCCGTACCGACTCAATCTTGGCCTGGTGACAGGCTTTGTGTTCGGCGTGTTGCTGCAAAAGGGGCAGGTGTCAAAATTTCACACAATCATGGGTCAATTGTTGCTGAAGGACTGGACGGTTCTGAAGATCATGATCACTGCCATTGCAGTGGGCACAATTGGTGTCCATATGCTGGTGCTCGGGGAACAGGCCTCGTTACATATCCAGGCGGCCGCCTTGGCGAGGGTTATCTTCGGTGGAATTCTTTTTGGGATTGGAATTGCCATCTTTGGGTTATGTCCAGGCACGAGTGTAGCCGCGTGCGGTGAAGGGAGACGAGATGCCATAGTGGGTGTAATCGGAATGTTCCTGGGGGCGGGCACATATGTCGCTGCATTCTCCGTGTTGGACCCGTTCATGAAAATAATGCCCGACTATGGAAAAGTGACGTTGCCCCAACTCACCGGCACGACGCCCTGGCTTTGGGCGATCGGGGTCGCAGCGATTATGACGACTGCATTGATTATTCTGGAACGCAACCATCCGCAGGACCTGGATGCAAAACCGTGAAGAGATACGGTGTTGGTAGCGATAAATTATACTCGGACTGCCAGGCAAGTGCCCGAACCTTCCTGTGCATATATATGAGCATCCTCATCGAGCCAGGGAGGACGAGAAGCGCTTGCCGACCTGACCATCAATGAGACACGATGTCACGCTCATTCATGTCGGTGATTTTCATGGCCATCTGGTGCCACGACCTGATTGTCGTCCAGGCAGCAATGGTGCGCATCTCGGAGGGTTGGCTCGCGTTTTTACCAAGATTGAAGAGATTCGGACCGGGGCGCAATATAGCGTATTAATTAATACCGGCGACACTATCCAAGGGTCAGCTGAAGTGTTGTATACGCGTGGGCAAGCGATTGTAGACGTGGTAAATGATTTTGGCATCGATGCCTTCGCACCCGGCAATTGGGATTTTGTGTATGGCACAGAACGTTTTTTAGAATTGTTTACAGGGAACAATCCACTTGCTCCTTGGAATGCATTGGCTTGCAACCTGTACTATGTTTCTGTCGGTGAAGATGCTCACTCGCCGTATGCCGATCAAGCGGAACAGCGTGTATTGCCTCCCTATATGCTACGAGATGTCGGTGGCATTCGGCTTGCCCTTCTTGGCTTTACTACTGATCGTGGCCCTCAAGCCATAGGTCAGCATGCAACGAGTGGTTTTCGGTTCACAACAGGGGACAGCGAGGCAGAAGAATTCATCAAGACCTTACGCGGAAAAGAAGGAGTAGAGCTCATTGTTGCCGTTTCAGAACTAGGGCTCGCCAATAACATACGCTTAGCCGAGACATACCCTGGCATTGACATTATTTTGTCCTCCGACATGCATGAAGAAACCCGACAACCCATTGTCACAAAGACAGGGACGATTATTGTAGAAGAAGGTCAGGATGGAACCGTGCTCGGTGAATTGTGCGTGGGGGTGGAGCACGGCCGCATGACTGACTGGAACTGGAAATTCCATTTGATCACCGATGCACTCACGGAAAATGTAACAATCGCGACAAAAATACAGTCCGTTCGTAAGACTTTTATAACCGGTCCAGACTTCATTCCTCATCGCAATCCATTTAATGGCAGCATATTACGCCGTCCAATTGACACAGTCATCGGCCACACCACAAAGGCCTTGCATCGATCAAATTTTTGCAATCAAGACATGCCGGCCGTGATAGAAGGTTCTTCGCACGATTTTCTAGCCGATGCCTTTCGTGCTCAATGCAATGCCGATATAGGTGCTATTCGAGGCTTCCGCTACGGCACGCACGTGAGAGAGGGGCCCATCAAGTTGGAAGATATATTTCATTTCATACCAATTGGACCTCAAATCGCTGTAGGTATGATCAAAGGCGATCAACTGAAAAACCAAATTGAGAATTCTGCTCACGGAGCGCTATCCCCTCACATAACAGAATGGACAGGCGGCTGGGTCTTTAATTTTAGCGGCGTGGGATTTGAGCTGGACCCCTATCAAGAGAAAGGGCATCGCGCTGTAAACATTGCAGTCAATAATATATCGCTGGACCTACAGGCGGAGTATTCGTATGCCTCGTATTGGTATGAACAAGACCCAGAAATGATCAATCATATCAGTGCGAAAAACATTCGAGTGTTAAGTGACGAGCAGGGCGAACCCCTGGATGCCACTGAAGTTGTCCTTCGTTATCTGCAATCCTTGCCCAATGCCTTAGCCAATCCCGGGCTACACCGTATAAAGCTTATAAAACCTTTGCCGCTATCTTGTTTCGGCAATGCTGAGATACAGCCTTTACGTGGGTGCAAAGGGTGAAGCGTTATACCGAGCACGGCGACCAAGTAAAGGAACGGATGAAGCAGGGGGTTCGTGTGGCAGCTTGCGAAAACAGGATGAAGAAGAAATCCCTTCACAAAGCAGCCCTAGTGTCTGGCGTCAGAACGGTTCCCTCCGGGGCTGTCGAGGTCTTACAGAAGCAACGAAAAGGGTACGGATACTTTAAGTCTTGAAGAAGTGTCGGAAAACTGGGGAGATGTAACGTGGAGGGAAGCTGTCATCGTGAAAGTCCGGAAGACCCACGCATTCGGCTGGCAGGGGAACGTACGCTGCTGGCGTGGATACGGACGGGCCTAGCTCTGATGGGATTGGGGTTCGTCGTGGCTCGCTTCGACCAGTATTTACGGGAGATTGGAGATGGCGGCAGCACAGCTTCCTCGGCCTTCCCTGGACTGCTGCTCTGGCTTGGACCTGCTCTGGTCATCCTCGGGGTTGCAGTCAACGTGCTCGCATCCCTGGAGCACTTTCATTTCCTGCGTCACTTGGACAAAGGGGAGCCCTATCGCGCTCGCCAATGGTCTCTCGGAATCGCAGTTTCTCTCTTGCTTGCAACTCTCGGGATTGGGTTGGTGACGTACCTCCTTCTCTGGAATCACTGATTGTACAAGGAAAAGGTGATCGGCTCCGTCCAAATTCGCCCGTACCTTCTCCACAAGAAGTGGCTGGATCTCTCCTCAACGGGTCGAGGGTTTGGCGCATCGTTTCCACATCGAAATGGTACTGTTCGAATGGATCAATATACTTGAAATACAGCGTGGTCTCTGGGCTGGCATCATACGATGCGGTTCACAGGCCCACCAGCAGCGTAGCTGCTGGTGGGCCGTCGGCGCTCAACATAGAGAACACGGGGTGCAACGTCACACAGTGCCCCCAAATTACCCCGACCGCTCTTGCCGAGAAATACCCTGCTGTCATCCCCTTAACCGCCCTGGCCGGCTACAAACAAGCGTCAGCGGGAAATAGGTGCATCCGTAAGAAACGACAATGCGTGACCCTTCGCATCCACTTTCGCAAGAACATGTTCTCCCACTTTGGGACGCATGCTGGATCTCTTTTCAGTGTTGGCATCAACATGCATTCGCACCTCAGCCCCAGATGCTTCTCTGACGACATAGTTCTCACCATCGATCTTCACTATTTCGCCCTTGACCTCCTTGCCGGCTACAAACCTATCTTTATCGTCCACGGTCCATATCTTTCCGCCCGAATGGCCTGTGTTGAACTGGTCTGCAGAGGACGCGACGGTCGACAAACCCAGGCACAGGAAGAAACTGCACGACAGGACACCGACGACTTTGTGAATGGATACCATTGGAGCCTCCTTGGATAAAGTTAAGACACGCTTACAACTACTAAGGATACGCGCATCGGCTCTTGCGTACTGAGCAATTGTGAACAGACTCCCGCGATGCTTCTCGTCATAGTAAATGAAGAAATGCCGTCCTCGTTCTGAACCGACCAGACGGTTGGGGGTTTTTGGGAAAGCTATTCTGAGCGTCTGAGCAAGTACCACCGGACTATACGTATGAGGCTGTCAATGGCCGAGCCTGAAAAGAAATGACGGGGCCTTCTGGACAATCGAAGGAACACTAGAGGTGGCGTATGAAAAGTAGAGACTCTTACGACGTCAAGCCGTTCGACTTGCACGGGCTGGTCGGGATTTCTGATCGAACACTCGAGATGCATCTTACGCTGTACGAGGGCTATGTGAAGGCCGCGAACCAGCTTACGGCCCAGATTGGCGAAATGCTCAAAGATGGACGGATTGATCAGGAGGAAATGCCCGCGTATTCCGAGCTGACCAGACGGCTGGGGTTTGAATACAACGGGATGGTCTTGCACGAATATTACTTTGAGAACTTGACCACAGGCGGAGCCAGAAATCCCGATCAAGGCTCTGCTTTTGTGAAAGCTGCTGAAGACAGCTTCGGCACCTATGACCTGTGGAAATTGGACTTCTCGAGCGTGGGGAAGATGCGAGGAGTGGGCTGGGCCATCTGTTATGTGAATCCACACAGTGGCCGCCTCTCGAATCACTGGATCAGTCTCCATGAGAATGGGAATGTCGCTGGTTTCATTCCCGTTCTCGTGATGGATGTGTGGGAGCACGCCTATCTCCTTGACTACACACCTTCAGAGAGGGCGTCCTACATCGAGGCCTTCTTCGCGAACATCGATTGGAATTCTGTGGACAAGCGGCTGCAGAAGTGCGAGCGGGCTTGGGCCGAAGCAGCCCGAGGATAATCGGAAAGTCTTGGGCGATTGGTGATCGACATCATAGAAACGGGGACACTCCCCGGGAGGAGGAAACTGTGAAGGCAACGACAACGGCACAATCTGGATCAACGGCATCCCGCGCTCCTCGACAGGAAGGAATCATCAAAGAAGCCATCGGTCTGACAGATGTGAAGGTGCTCCGGGCCCAGGCCAGGCAAGGGATTGAAGATGGTGCCATGACAGCGGGCTACAAGGCCAAAGTGGGGACGGTGATCAGGCTGCTGAACGAAGCCCTGGCCACGGAAATCGTCTGTGTCCTGCGCTACAAACGCCATTACTTCATGGCCAGCGGGATCAATTCTCTTGGCGTGAAGGCCGAGTTTCTCCAGCATGCCATTGAGGAACAGACCCATGCCGATCAGTTGGCCGAACGCATCGTCCAACTTGGGGGGGAGCCGAATCTCTCCCCTGAAGGGATGCTGAGCCGGAGCCATTCAGAATATGTCGCAGGAGACTCATTGGTGGAGATGATTACAGAAGATCTGGTTGCCGAACGGATCGCGATCGACAGTTATCGAGAAATGGTCACCTATGTCGGCACTGATGATCCCACGACTCGTAGAATATTAGAGGGGATTCTCGCGCAAGAGGAAGAGCATGCCGAAGACCTAGCCAGCCTCCTGAAGAAGCTGGACCCGTAAGCGAGTGCTTGTGGTCGAGATTGTGAGTCGGTGGAGAAAGAGAGGGCACCATGGGAAAAGGGTTCATTCTTTGGCTACTGGGTGTGCCGTTCACGTTAATTGTCGTCCTTTGGGTCTTTGGGGGCCTCCGATAAAACGAGGGTGGAGGACCGGCTGGTTTAGTGAGAGCCTGATGGAGGCAGAAGGAGCTATATGATTGGCGAGATCGCCCTGTGTGTGGGGGCAGTGACGTTTGCGGTGCTGGTCGGCTGGCTGATCCCACTGTTGATACAACTTAGGAAATCGGTGGCGGAATCGGAACAGCTATTAGCCCGTGTGAACGCCGAGCTGCCGTTGCTGGTTAAGGAGATCCGGGCGGCGACGGAGAACGCGAACTCGCTTATCGAACATGCGCGTGGCGGGGTCGTGCATGCGGCGGTGTTGCTGCATGCGGCAGGTGCGGTGGGCGACACCATCCAACGGGTCCATGAGACAGTACGGGGTGGAGGTCGGTCATTGCTGGTCACTTTGGCCAGCATGGTGGCTGGGGTCTCGGCCACCATGGCCGTCGTCAAGGCACATATTCACCGAGGAGGAGGGATGGTCAATGGAAAAGGAGGATTGCTCAATGTCAGATAACAGAGGGTGTTCATTGGGAGCGGTGGGATTGGCGTTTGTGACTGGAGGGTTGCTGGGAGCGGCGGCGGCGTTGTTGCTGGCACCGCAGTCTGGCCGTGAGTCGCAGAAGCAGTTGCGAGGGTATGCGCGACGAGCCGAAGAAGGCGTTCATGAGCTGGCCGACAAGGCCGGCGAGGTTGTCGACCAGGCCATGGACAAAGGACGCGAGTTCATCAAAGACAAGCAGGCAGTCATGACCGAGGCGGTCGAGACCGGTCGCGCTGCTATGTCAGCGGAGCTTAGGCGACTGTCCAACGAAGTGAAGGGGTGAATGCACCTGTCTAGCGACAGCTAGCGCGTCCGTGAATCACATCAAACTCTCACGAGGATCACGATGACCATGAACGCGAAATCCAAGGCCTATCTAGTTGGTGGCGGTATCGGCTCTCTCGCTGCAGCCGCCTTCATGATCCGCGACGGCAACCTGCCGGGCGGAAATATCTCGATTCTCGAAGCAACGCCCATCATGGGCGGAAGTCTGGACGGAGCCGGAGACCCCGCGAGCGGATATTCATTGCGCGGTGGGCGCATGCTGACGACCGACAACTACGAATGCACGTGGGATTTGTATCAATCGATTCCTTCACTGAACAACAACGGCAAGACGGTGTTCGACGAAACCGTGGAGTTCAATGAGAAACACAAGGCGCATTCGATGGCGCGGTTGGTCGACAGCCGTCGTGCGAAAGTTCCAGTGACGTCGATGGGGTTCTCCATGCAGGACCGTCTCGAATTGCTGAAACTCAGTAATGCCGACGAAGAGAAGATGGGTACAAGTTGTATCACCGACTGGCTTTCGCCGCAGTTTTTCGAGACAGAATTCTGGTACATGTGGGTTACCACATTTGCCTTCCAGCCTTGGCACAGCGCCGTTGAATTCAAGCGTTACCTGCATCGATTCATGCTCGAGTTTTCCCGCATTGACACGCTTGGGGGCGTCAAACGAACCATCTACAACCAGTACGACTCCCTGGTTCTGCCCTTGCAGGCGTGGCTCAAAGCCCAGGGCGTCCGCTTGGTGACGGATTGCACGGTGACAGATCTCGAATGCAAGACCGAAGGCGGCACGTTCATCGTGACAGGCCTCCAGTGTCGGCGGCAGGAGAAGAACGAACGTATTGCCGTGAACGAGGGGGACTTTGTCTTCATGCAAAACGGCTCCATGACCGATGCCTCTAGCCTGGGTTCGATGACGAGTGCACCCAAGAAGCTGACCAAAGTCGAGAGTGGTGGGTGGACGCTCTGGGAGAAGCTGGCAAAGGGCCGACCGGAATTCGGCAACCCTGCCGCCTTCAACAGCTGCATTGCCCAGTCATGTTGGGAATCGTTTACCGTCACGCTCAAGGACCCTGCCTTCTTCGACAAGGTGTATCAATTCAGCGGCAACGAGCCAGGCACCGGCGGACTGGTTACGTTCAAGGATTCGAACTGGTTGATGTCCATCGTACTGGCCCATCAACCGCACTTCACGAACCAGCCTGCCGACGTGCAGGTATTTTGGGGGTACTCGCTCTTTCCCGACCGGGTCGGCAATTTTGTTCCAAAGCCGATGGCCGAGTGCACTGGCGCAGAAATACTCCAGGAGCTCTGCGGTCACCTGCGATTCGATTCGGAGACGGTCGCATCGGCCAACTGCATTCCTTGCCGGATGCCCTATATTACCAGCATGTTCATGCCACGTATGCTCAGCGATCGACCACTTCCGGTCCCTCACGGCTCGAAGAATTTTGGACTCATCAGCCAGTTCGTCGAAATTCCAGACGATGTCGTCTTTACGGTGGAGTATTCGGTACGAGCGGCTCAGATGGCCGTCTATGAGTTGCTCGGTATTAACCGCAAGATCCCACCTGTGACACCACACGATAAATCGATCCGAACGCAGTTTGAGGCATTGATCAAGGCATTTAAGTGATGGTGGATTGACGTGCTCGCGCAGTTTACGGTGAGGTGCCTATCATGTCCCCAAGTCATACAGCCAATCGCAGGATCGTGTTGAATTCCCGTCCTATCGGAGCACCAACCATCGACAACTTCCGTCTTGAAGAGCTAGCTGTTCCGGTTCCTTCAGCCGGGCAAGTACTCATTCGCACGCTCTTTCTTTCCCTTGATCCCTATATGCGTGGCCGTATGAGCGAGGGAGCGTCTTATGCCGCGCCTGTGGCGGTCGGCGACGTGATGGTCGGTGGCACCGTCTCACGCGTGGAAGCCTCCCGGCACCAGGACTATCAACATGGGAATCTCGTCCTTGGCCACAGTGGATGGCGAGACTATGCCATCTCCGACGGCACGGGTCTCATCAAGCTGGACCCCCACAGGTCACATCCCTCGCTGTTTCTAGGGCTCCTGGGCATGCCGGGTTTTACGGCCTACATGGGCCTCCTCGAAATCGGCCGTCCAAAACCGGGTGAAACGGTCGTGGTTGCCGCGGCAAGCGGCGCGGTTGGTTCAGTCGTGGGTCAGATCGCTAAGCTCAAGGGCTGCCGTGCCGTCGGAATCGCCGGTGGTGCCGACAAATGTCGCTTCGTCGTTGAAGAGCTGGGCTTCGATGCCTGCCTCGACCACCACAGCGCCGATATTTCCCGGAAATTGGCCGCGGTGTGCCCGAAGGGTATCGATGTCTACTTCGAGAGCGTCGGCGGCGCGATCTTCGACGCCGTCCTGCCTCACCTGAACGTGCGTGCCCGTGTGCCGCTGTGCGGCTTGATCGCCACCTACAACGAGACCGGGCTGCCGCCAGGTCCTGATCGCTTAGGGTTCCTGACTCGTACACTCCTGACCAAGCGCATCACGATGCAGGGCTTCATCATTTTCGACGACTACGGCGATCGCTACGGCGAGTTTGTGGCTCAGATGAGCGTCTGGTTGCAGGAGGGTAAGATCAAATTCCGCGAAGACATCGTGGATGGTCTTGAGAAGGCCCCGCAGGCCTTTATCGGCATGCTCGAAGGGAAGAATTTCGGCAAGCTGATTGTCCAAGTCACCAAGGACTGACCCATTCAATTCGTATCAGGAGAGTGAACATGAATATCTTGATGGTACTGACCTCCCACGATCAGCTCGGCAATACGGGGAAGAAAACCGGTTTCTGGCTGGAAGAATGTGCCGCTCCATACTATGCGTTCAAGGATGCAGGCGCAGACGTCACACTCGCGTCACCACTGGGCGGCCAGCCTCCGCTCGACCTCAAGAGCGATGTCCCTGACTCGCAGACTGATTTTTCTTTCATGCGCAAAGGAAACAGTGTGATCTTCAGGGACAATCGTCTTGAACGGTAAAGGCTCCCACAAGATTCGGTCGACATATTATTGCCTGCGATCAGGCACCCGTACCAGGGCCGTCAGCTTGATGGAGAAGAACGAGCGATGTTCACACTAAACATCAATGGGAAGGATTGTGAGGCGGATGTGCCGGACGATATGCCATTGCTCTGGGTCCTTCGCGACGTTCTCGGTATGACCGGCACGAAGTTCGGCTGCGGCATTGCCCAGTGTGGCGTCTGCACAGTGCATGTCGACGGTCAGCCGATACGATCCTGCATCATGCCCGTGGTGGGGGTCCGAGGCAAGAAGATCATAACGATCGAGGCGGTCGGCCAGACGCCGACCGGTGCGAAGGTGCAGAAGGCCTGGCTAGATCTAGAAGTCGTGCAGTGCGGTTATTGCCAGTCAGGCCAGATCATGTGCGCCGCAGCGCTACTCACTGCCAAACCGCACCCGAACGATGCCGACATTGACGCCGCAATGGCCGGCACGATCTGCCGTTGCGGTACCTATATGCGAATTCGCGCGGCGATCAAGCAAGCGGCACAGCCCTCTTAAATATTTGCGCGTACCGCAAAGAGACTTACCATGGATCTCGACCAACAACTGAATGGGACAACGATCAATACAGGGTCTGTGTCTGAAGGAAGTCTTTCTCGCAGGACCTTCCTGAAGGTGAGCGCGGCAGCGGGCGGGGGCCTGCTGTTGAGCTTCCTCCTCCCTCGAACGAGCTGGAGCAAGGAAACGGCTGGCGCGACGACTGGTACTACCTTCTCTCCCAATGCATTCATCCGCATCGGTCGTGACGGTCGCGTCACCCTCATCATGCCCTATGTAGAAATGGGACAGGGCACTTACACCTCGATCCCGATGCTCATCGCCGAAGAGCTGGAAGTCGATCTCACACACGTCACCCTCGAAGCGGCGCCCCCGGACGAACAGCACTATGCGAATTCGATCTTTCAGATTCAGGCAACCGGTGGTTCGACATCCGTGCGCGCCGCTTGGGAACCACTTCGTCTGGCCGGTGCCACCGCGCGCACAATGTTGGTATCCGCTGCGGCGCAGACCTGGAAGGTGGATCCGACGGCCTGCCGAGCAGAGCAAGGTGAAGTGATCCATGTGACGAGTGGTCGCAGACTCAAATATGGGAAGTTGGTCGATGCTGTGGCTCGGATACCGATACCGGATCACGTCGCGCTCAAGGCCCCCGAGGACTTCTCGTTGATCGGCACCTCTGCCAAACGTCTCGATAGCCCAGACAAGGTCAATGGCAAAGCGCAATTCAGCATCGACGTCATGGTTCCAGGCATGAAAGTCGCCACAGTTGCTGCCTGTCCGGTGTTCGGCGGCAAGCTCATCGGCGTTGACGATAGCAAGACCAAGCGGATCACGGGGGTTCGCCAAGTGGTGCTGCTCGACAATGCCGTGGCAGTGATTGCCGACCATATGTGGGCAGCTAAGCAGGGACTGGCCGCTCTCGATATTCAGTGGGATGAGGGCCCCAATGCCTCTCTCAGTAGCGCTGAAATTATCCGGCAACTTGAAGCGGCTTTGCTGAAGCCGGGCGTGATCGCACGCAAGGACGGCGATGTGGCCAAGGCCATGGCCGGGGCCGCTACGAAGATCGAGGCCCTGTACCAGATGCCGTTTCTCGCCCATGCGACGATGGAGCCGGTGAGCTGTACCGTGCACGTACGCAAGAATGGCTGCGATGTGTGGGTCGGGTCACAGGTCCTCGCTCGTGCACAGGCCACCGTCGCTGACGTGACGGGGTTGCCGAAAGAGAAGATCTACATGCACAACCAACTCTTGGGCGGTGGTTTCGGTCGGCGGCTGGAAGTGGACTTTATTACTCAGGCAGCGCAGATCGCGAAGCAAGTCGATGGCCCAGTGAAGGTGGTATGGACGCGCGAAGAAGATATTCAACACGACATCTATCGGCCCTATTACTGCGACCGAATGGTGGCCGGCCTTGACAAGAACGGAATGCCGGTCGCATGGAGCCACCTTAGCGCCGGCTCTTCGATCTATGCGCGGTGGCACCCACCCGCATTCAAGGACGGACTCGATCCAGACGTGTTGGAGGGGGCAGCAGAACCGCCGCCGCCCTATGCACTTCCCAATATGCTGGTGGAATACGTCCGCCAAGAGCCGCCCGGCATTCCGACTGGATTCTGGCGCGGTGTCGGACCTACGCATAACGTCTTTGTAGTCGAGAGTTTCATCGATGAGTTAGCCGCGGCGGCAAAGCAGGACCCCGTCGAATACCGTCGCGGCCTGCTCGGCACATCACCGCGTGCCAAGGCTGTGCTCGAATTGGCCTCAGAGAAGGCAGGCTGGGGACAGCCATTACCGGAAGGACACGGCCGCGGCGTGTCGGTTCAGTTTGTGTTCGGCAGCTATGTCGCGCAGGTCGTCGAAGTCCAGGTTGCCAAGAACGGCGAGGTGCGCGTGACACGTGTGGTCTGCGCTGTGGACTGCGGTGTGGTGGTCAACCCAGATACGGTGAAGGCGCAGATGGAAGGGGGCATCATGTTCGGCCTCGCGGCTGCGTTGTTCAGCGAAATCACCGTCAAGAACGGCCGTGTCGAACAAAGCAATTTCAACGACTACCGTACGCTGCGCCTCAACGAGGCGCCGGCGATCGAGGTGTATCTGGTGAAGAGTGGTGAAGCGCCTGGTGGCATCGGCGAGCCCGGCACATCGGCGCTGGCGCCGGCGCTTACCAATGCGATCTTTGCGGCATCCGGCACCCGGATCAGGAAATTGCCGGTAAACTGGGTCGAGTTGCGTTCCGCAATGCTCTAGGAAAAATGAATGTGAAACGTTCCAGCTACATAAACCTGTTCGTGCTGTTCATGGTGATGATTTTGACAAGCGTGAACGGGTGTCTCTTCCGCTCGCACAGCCCTATAGACTTTGCCGGTGGGACCCAGGTCGTTCTGGCGGACTATCTGGCAAGCGATCCTACAGGGGCTCCCCCTGAAGTCGCCGGCGCTGGCTTAGTGGCGCGCGGTGAATATCTCGCGCGCGCCGCCGACTGCATTGGCTGTCACACCGCCCCGCTCGGCAAGCCGTTTGCGGGGGGACTGGCCTTCAAACTACCGGTTGGCACACTTTATTCGACGAACATTACACCGGATAGGGAAACCGGGATAGGCGAGTGGACCGATAACGAGTTTGTGACAGCAATGCACGAGGGTATTGGCAGAAACGGCTCGCGTCTCTATCCCGCATTTCCCTACACCGCCTACACGCTGTTGACGCGCAACGACGTTCTGGCAATCAAGGCCTATTTGTTTAGTCTCAAGCCGGTCCACGCGACACCACCTGAAAATGACATGTCGTTTCCATTCAATCAGCGGTCTCTGATGAGTTTCTGGGACGTGCTCTACAACCCTGCACAACGCTTTCAGCCAAACATCGATCGAACACCGACGTGGAATCGAGGCGCCTATCTGACCGAAGCGCTGGGGCATTGCGGCGAATGCCATACGCCGCGAACCCTGTCCCAGGGGCTTGATGCCGGTAAAAAGTTTGGGGGCGCGATGATCAATGGCTGGAATGCCTATAACATGACATCCGACCAACGGTCTGGCCTCGGCGCCTGGTCTGACGAACAACTCGTCAACTATCTCTCAACTGGACATGCTGAGGGACGCAGTACTGCGGCAGGTCCGATGGCCCTTGTCTTAAATAATAGCCTGCGTTTCCTAACCCGAGACGATATCCGGGCGATGGCCGAGTACCTGAAAACTGTTCCGCCCATACACAATCAGGCCGATCTAGCCGTCACGCAAACGCGGCTATCCTCGACACCGTTGGAGGTGCACACGCGGAGCCCGCAAGGATCGGAGGGCATTGAATATAATCTTGGCCTTCGCATATTCGAAGGTGCCTGTGCCAGCTGCCATGATTGGGACGGCAGCGGAGTCCACTCACCCTACGCCGATCTCACCGGCAATCGGACCGTCAACGACCCATCAGGCGTCAATCTGACGCAGGTCCTTCTGCAGGGGACTAGCCTCCAGACTCAACAAGGCGAAGTGTTCATGCCGGGTTTCGGTAGGGGGTATTCCGATACGGAAATTGCCGCCGTGGTGAACTATGTGACCGGTCGGTTTGGCGTTGGTGCATCGACGATGACACCGGATCAAGTGGCCAAACTGCGCAAGCAAAAGTGACGAAACCTCCCTTGCTTAGCTGGAAGACCAACGTCTTCGCTCTCTGCTGCTGGACAAGGTACCTATACTGCGAGAGGGAACGTGAAAGAACTGCAATCCATCATCGACGCCTCTAGAGCCATTGAACAGCGAGGCGGTCAGGCCGCACTCGCTACCGTGGTCAATGTCGCCGGCTCAACGTACCGGCGGCCTGGCGCGCGGATGCTGATCGCGGCAGATGGCCAGACTATCGGTTCAGTGAGCGGCGGCTGTCTGGAGCGCGACGTACTCAACCAAGCTCAGCGGGTACTTCAATGCAACACAGCTCGGGTGATTAGCTACGATTCGACATCGGATGATGACATCGTCTGGGAATTTAACCTCGGCTGCAATGGGATTGTGGATGTACTCATCGAGCCCCTTCCTCACAATGGGAAACGAGGCCTTCTGGCGTTTCTCGCCGACTGCCTCGATCATAAGCAAGCAGGGGTCGTCGCGACCGTGTTCGGTGTGGAGGGCCATATGAAGGTGGCTATCGGCCATCGATTGATGATGAGAGCGCGTCAGTCTTTGATAAATGACATTGTGGATAAAGATCTGGCGGAGGCAATCCGTAGTGACTCTCGTTGTGCGCTTGAGAGCGGCAGGCCAAAGGTCGCGATGTATGAGATGCCTACTGGGCGTGCGGAAGTGTTCATTGAGGTGATCCATCCACCAGTCCCGCTCGTTGTTTTTGGTGCAGGACAGGATGCGATTCCACTTGTCCGGTTCGCAAAAGAACTAGGGTGGCATGTCACCGTGATCGATCCTCGTCCAGGCTACGCGACACGCCCGAGGTTTCCCTTAGCGGATGCGCTGGTCGTTTGCCGGCCAGAGGAAGTGGATGAACACATCAAGATACACAGAGGCACCGTGGCTGTCGTGATGACCCATCACTATCTCCATGACGCCGATCTGCTGAAGGTGCTGCTACCGCTACCGTTACGATATCTCGGCCTGCTCGGGTCCAAGAGGAGGACTCAGAGGTTGCTACACAACGCTCGAAAGGAAAGCCTCTTGCTCAGCCAAAGCAATCTCCACTTGATCCACAGCCCCATTGGCCTCGATATTGGAGCCGACACCCCTGAAGAAATTGCGCTCGCGGTCACTGCAGAAATTCAAGCGGTGCTCACAGGACGGTTGGGTGGGATGTTGAGGATGCGAGAGGGACCTCTCCACGAATCGAACCCCACGGCAGATGTCATCGCCCTATCGGGAACAGTACAAGGAGCGGTGTCTTGTGGCCAAGCGTACTGACGACGCCGGGAATGCTCACGGCATTAGAGACGAATGGAGTGGATCGTCAACGGCTCTCATCATACTTGCTGCGGGCGCATCGAGACGCATGGGGAGGCCCAAGCTACTGCTGCCGTATGGCAGCCGTACATTTGTGAGGCATGCGGCAGAGACCGCCGTCGCTTCCATATGCCGACCTATTCTCGTTGTGCTCGGGGCTTACGCGAACCAGCTCGAAAAGGAAATCGACGATCTCCCCGTGCGATCTGTGATGAACGAACGGTGGGCCGACGGCATAGGGTCTTCGATCCAAGCCGGCGTCACGACTCTCAATGGATGTGACCGAGCGGAGAGCATAGACGCCTTGGTCCTGATGCTGTGCGACCAGCCATATGTGACTCCTGCCGTCATCAACGATCTTGTCATGGCCTATCATCTGAACGGCAAAGGGATTGTTGCCTCGGAGTACAATGACACCCTGGGTGTGCCTGCTTTATTCGGGCGTGAGTACTTCGTTGAACTCGCCACAATCTGTGGTGCCGTTGGCGCGAAACAGATCATCGCCGAGCACGCATCTGACGTGGTGCCTGTGCCCTTCCCCAGGGGAATGACGGATATCGATACACCGGAGGACTACCGGAAACTACAGAGTGCAATGTTGTCTCATTCCCTCTAGCAGTCTGCTGAAAAAGTCCGTCAGCGGTGTTCTGATATCATTCAGAGGTTCAACATACTGGAGCGTACGTCTCGCCTCTTTACTCGCTGCGCCTTGCTGGACGGCTCTTTTGAGCATTCTGCAGCTATTTTGACCGCGCCGCTGCATGGAAGACATCACACTGTTTTATGCGTAAACCGAGTTTTTCCGCAGACTGCTAGTGCTATCTATGTATCAGATCCAAACCGACTTAGGAGGGCGGCTCCGGTCGGCCTCGCAGGTTCCGGCGTGGTATGAGCGTGAGGTGAGACTCGATGCTCGATCGGTCGATTGGACCACCCGCTTGGCAAGCCGCCTCTTCTTTCTGCTACAGTCCGTGAGATGCTTGTCTTGAATATTATGATGACATGACCTTTGGTTGTAGGTCGGCAGAAGCCAGATCCGCCGCTGAACCTAAGGCCGAATGGGTGGTCATCGTCGAAATAGAGTCGGTAGAGACGACTCCACTTGCTCGTTTCATTCCTCATTAATTCTCCAACTTGAGCAATTGTGACCAGATCTCCTAAGGAGATAACTGCTAGCGTAGACATTGGCAAAGGGTTCGTTGTCTTCCGTGCATGTGGATTCGATTGTGAAACGATGATGTCTACTCCTTCAGGATGGTGCCTCTTGGGTTTGCTGCAGAATGCCATCCGTGAATGGGGGATCAGTACGACAGGACTAGACTAGCGGAGGCCACTTCTACAGTGACTCCAAACGCCATACAACGAGTCCATGAGCCGGTATGGGGTGCGAGATGGTCATTCTTGATCAACCTGGGCAGCATGGGGGGCGGGGTTCAGAGCCACGAAGGCCGTCGCCAAGGAACATATTCACCGAGAAGGAGAGATGGTCAATGGAAAAGGAGGATTGCTCAATGGCAGATAACAGAGGGTGTTCATTGGAAGCGGTGGGATTGGCGTTTGTGACCGGAGGGTTGCTGGGAGTGGCGGCGGCGCTGTTGCTGGCACCGCAGTCTGGCCGTGAGTCGCAGAAGCAGTTGCGAGGGTATGCGCGACGAGCCGAAGAGGGCGTGCATGAGCTGGCCGACAAAGCCAGCGAGGTAGTCGACCAGGCTATAGACAAGGGACGCGAGTTCATCAAAGACAAGCAGGCAGTCATGACCGAGGCGGTCGAGACCGGTCGTACGGCCATGCGTAGGGAGCGCGAGCGATTGGCCGGCGACAAATCTTAATGACGCACGGTCTTCGTTTCCCCTGTCAAGCCACGATGGCTTTGCTCGCTCCGGCCTTGCTGGACGGTCTTTTGCGCATCATGCATGGCTGTTCAGCGTCGTCTCAAACCTTGGTATCGGTGAGGGCTATAGAGGTCAGAATGAGTTTGTCCGCAGCCTGCTAGAGAAGGCTGCGCAGGCGTCATCAGCCTGTTGGAAGGCAAGAATTTAGGCAAGCTGTTGGACTCGTTCATAGTATAGATGCGCGACATAAGGCGTTTCGACAGAAACTCCATAGTGCAGCTTTTTTAGGCTGCTTTTAACCGAAAGGAGATCGCATGCGAATCATTTCTTATTTTCTTTTTGTCCTTGTTCTCGGTGGGTTCGTGGCCACTATCAACGGTTCTTTCGCCTTTGCGAAAACCGTTGAAGCCGGAGATTCCAGTTCAAGTTGGAACGGAACCGGCGAGTTCTTGGAACTTGGCAATGGAGAACAGGTCGTCAATGGAATTGTGAAAGGAGTCCTGATCTCTCGTCATAAAGACGGAGCCAAGATGATTGTCCATTCCTCCAGACTGACGTGTCCGGTCCGTGTGAATCTCAACAGAAACAAAGATTATCAGGCGATAGAAGGCCTCTGCACGATCGTGGCGCATGAAGGCAAGGACGTCGGATATGCCCACTGGAAGTGCGCTGGCAATTTAAAAGAGTGTACGGGCGAGTTCACGTTTACGGGCGGTGCTGGTGGATTCAACGGAATGTCAGGAACTACTCCTTTTCAGACCAGTATCGTCTTCGAGTTGCAGGACGGGAGAAATGGTCAAGCGATCGGGTATGCGGTCTGGCCAAATCTGACGTATACGTTGCCCTAGGGTCAGGCCTCATTACGTTTTAGGACTCCCTCAGCAAACGGGATGTGATTCAGAATGGCAAGAGGTGGCCATGAGTCACGTGTTTCTCTTAACCAGGAGCCAGTTGAACAGGATTACGCTGTAGATTCCGATGTCGCACGGCATTCCGCGCGTGGATGGTGTGCGGGTGATTGGGGGAGCATCTATGTAATCCGATAGGGCCTTTACTGGAAAGATGAGCACAGGCCTATGGTCAGCACAAGACGCTCTACAAACAACGCCACACAATCGAGAACATGTGTGGCCGGATCAAGGATTGGCGCCGGATCGCCATGCAGTACGATCGCTGTGCCCGCACATTCTTCTCAGCCATCTGTATCACTGCAACCGTCATCTTTTATCTCAAAGAATGAGTCCTGAGCCCAGGGTCTCCATCTTATTCTGGTTCTTTGATCCAGCCGCCCTGCCTAGCTAGGTTCGGCTTCTCCTTGACTTTATAATTATTCCTTACTGAGCAATTGTGAACAGACTGCAGTCGGCTGTTCCCGTATGCTTATTCACAGTGAGGCAGTTGTGGATACTTCTGAAGCAAGAAAAAGCGTATGCGGAGAATCTGGCCAGTCTCGTGAGGGACTGAGCGTCAGAGCGAGATGTCACGTGACGTCCGTGTCTGGTGTGTCATGTGTGCGCCATTGGGCGCAGAAGGAGGACCTATGGTCTGCAAACGATGTCGGGGGCTACTGGTATGCGAAACCTTCGATGATCTGAGCAGCGGAACAGACTCTCTCTACAGGGCTACGCGCTGCATCAATTGTGGGTGTATCGAGGATGCTGTCGTTCGTGCAAATCGCTTCCGCCGTTCGGATAAAATGCGGGGGAGCCTGCGCAGGAAAGTCAGGACGGGCGACGTTGAACGCATCACGATTCCCTCGGAAGTGTACGCATCGCTCCAATGAGCATTCGCTGCTGTGGCGCATGCATCTGGAAGGAGCTGAACCTATGGTGGGTAGTAAGGAGGAGGCAACGATGAAACTCGAGAAGCGCGACGTAGCAGGTGTATCCCAGACTTCCGCGAGCGTCATGAACGGTGAGGAGAGTCGGCAGCCTCTTCGCCGCAAGGCGGTCGGTCTGACAAGCAGGGTGCGGGAAATCGATTGTATGTTGGCCGATATCCAGGCGCACATTCAGAGACTTCGGCAGGAGCGGACCCATCTGGGACTGGTGCGGGATGAATTGGCCTGTACGGAAGCCAAGTAGACCTGCATGAACGATGCGACGGCCAGTTCCATTACGGTGATTGCGGTATACCGTCCTCCCTCTTTCTTCGACTGAGCTGTTTTGACCAGATTATCAGCTGACCTCTCGCTATGCTGTAGCTTAGGTGCCCAGCCGTCCCTCGTTCCGTGATAGCAGACATCCGTCCGGCGAGCAGAAGGTGTGACTGTGGCATACATGGCTACAGAATGCTCGAGTGTGCAGTGAATGTGCGAACACAAGGAGAATCAAGATGAGTACTATTGTTATTGTCGTATTGGGTGTGTTGTGTCTCGGCGTACTTCCAATCTGGCCGTACAGCGGAACCTGGGGATATATGCCCAGCGGCGCACTGGGTTTCCTCCTCGTGGCTCACACTCTCCTAACTCTGATGGGCCGGCCGGATCGAGCGGCATCTGTCAAGCCGTAGTTGGCACGAGCGCTCGTAGCTGAGTAGGCCTCTGTCGGCGGATCTCTGTTCATACCGGTGCCAAGTTCCGTCAAGCGTTACTCTGCTGGAAGTGGTGGTGTCGCGCAGGTTCTCAGGGATATAACTCGTCCTTGGGATCCTGCGTATGGCCTGTTCAAAGGATGGAGGGCAGGATGATGATCAACATTAATTCAGGGACATTCGACCAGCTGAAGACCCGGGTCGGAATCGGAGATACCTACGCCAAGAGGATCGTGGAGGGACGACCCTATCAACGTACGGATGAGCTGGTGACGAAGAATGTTATTCCGCAAATGACCTACGACAAGATCAAGGATCAGATTATAACGAGGCTGAAAGAAGGCAACCGACAAAAAATCAGGACGCGGCGCATCTGACAATGGCCCGCGCACGTAGCCCGCAAGGAACCGCAAAGGAGGAGAATATGCAGAGCAGATCGCGGAGATCCATCATGATCGTGACGGCATTCTTCATGGGATTTGGGCTGGGAGGTCTATCCCTGCATTATGCTGAGGCCCAAGGACTCTTTGGGATTTCGACGTCAGTGAGCCAGCTCGGCAGTGCCTTGGTGGACATGCAGAAGAATGTCGACGATCTTCAGAAGAATATGGGGACAGTGAAACAGGTCAAAGAGCAACTGAGCAATCTGTCCCCACAAGGTGATGGCACTCCTGGAGGAGACCTCCTGAAAAAAGGTGGCGATTCGTTGAAGGACATGAAGCCGAAATTCTGAGTCGCATGACGCGAACACTTTGGGGAACTCACCTATGAGCCAGATATCCAACCGTGCCGCTGGTAAAAAGTCCAATTGTTCCAAAACGGATCTTGGCATGAGCTGGGGGTTGATGGCGAGCATGGTTGTGCTGTTGGTCGGGACTCCCGTGGCTTCAGCTGCGCAGACCGCCACAGAATCAGTGAAAAGCACGATCGATGAGGTGATCTATGTTCTCAACAGTGAAGAGTTGAACCAACCGGGCCGTTCGGTGGAACGACGTCAGAAGATTGAACACGCCATCAGGCAGGGCGTCAGCTATGAAGATATGGCCAAACGGGCCCTGGGCCGGCCGTGGCTAGAACTGACTGACACCGAGCGGCAGGAATTTGTTGCCCTCTTTGTTCAATTACTCCGAGACACGTTTGCCTGTCGAATTGATCACTACGCCGACGAGCAGGTGCTCTACCTGTCTGAACAGCGGGAAGAGAACTTTGCCGAGGTGCGGGCGAAGCTGTCTGGTCCTAAGACGGAGACTGTTCTCGACTTCCGGCTGGCGGACGTGTTGGGCCATTGGCATGTGTACGATGTGGTCATCGACGGCGCAGGCATCGTGAGCAATTACCACGCACAGTTCGCCAGCATTATCCGCACCCATTCCTACACAGGTTTAGTCAACAAGATGAAAGAGAAGACCCTCGTGGTAAAAGCGTTTGAAACGACGACAGCTCCATAGTTCTGCGCGCAAAGGCAGCGAGTGGGCATGTAGGTGGTGAACCGGAATGTCGCATTGGAATGCCCATGGATACTATGTTTTCACCGGTAGGCAAGCGCGCTGAACTGGAAGAGCCAATTCGCGCCGAGCTCTTCGGCGCCGAACGTCTCGAACAGCATGCCGCAAGTCTCGCGGTGGCACAGGTCGTCACCGATGACGCACGCGTGGGCCGGTTACTCACGCCACGAGTCCTTGATAACAAACGCGTCTTGGTGGAGTCGTATCAGGCTATCGCCCGTACGATTCGCGATGAGAAAGCGATTACCCCGGCGGATGAATGGTTTGTCGATAATTTCCATATTGTCGACGAACAGCTTCGCGAAATCATCGACGATCTGCCTCCCGGGTACTACAGGCAATTACCCAAACTTGCGTCAGGCCACTTAAAGCATTACCCACGGGTCTTTGGAGTTGCCTGGGCATTCGTTGCCCACACCGACAGTCGTTTCGACCCCGACATGCTCCGTCGCTTTGTGATGGCGTATCAACGCGTACAACCGCTGACGATCGGTGAATTGTGGGCGGTGGCGATCTCGTTGCGTGTCGTGCTGGTGGAGAATCTTCGAAGACTGGCCGAGCGGATCGTCCATAGCCGAAAGGCCCGGTTGGAAGCCGATGAACTGGCGGATAGCCTGTTCGGGAGCGGAGCATTGGCATCAGAGCTTTCGGCCAGTACGCTCCGTCGTTTTGAGAGCAATCCATTAGCTACTGCGTTCGCCGTGCAGTTAGTTCAGCGACTCCGTGACCTGGACCCGAAGGTGCGTCCGGTGTTGCGGTGGCTCGACGAACGCCTGGCCGCGCAGGGCGCCACCGCCGACGACATGGTGCATGCCGAGCATCAGCAACAGGCGGCCATGAGTGTTACGGTGCGCAATATCATCACCAGTATGCGGCTGACGTCGGCGTTTGATTGGTCGGACTTTTTCGAAAGCGTCAGCCCGATCGACACGATTCTGCGGACCGATCCCCGTTACGGCCAGATGGACTTTGTCACACGGGATATGTATCGCCATGCGATCGAGGATCTCTCGCGCGGCACGGGTCTTTCCGAAATCGACGTGACCACGCGTGTTGTGACCCGCGCCAGGCAGGCAGGGGGTGAGCCGCATATGCGAGAGCAACCGGAGCGGGAACGGCACATGGATCCCGGGTATTACCTCATCTCGCAAGGGCGCCGGGCGTTTGAACGAGAACTCGGCTACCGGGTGTCCTGGAAGGAGCGGCTGCTGCGTTGGTATGTCCGGGGGGCCGTACCGAGCTATCTGGGATCGCTGGCGGTCGGGACCGCCATGGTCCTAGCCGTACCGCTGTGGCATGCCTCCGAAGCGGGTGTGGCCGTCGCAGGCTTGGTGTGTCTCGGTCTGATTGCGCTCGTGCCGGCCTCGGATCTTGCCATGGCGCTCATCAATCGTACGGTGATGGCCATCCTCGGTCCGCGGTCGTTACCCCGGATGGCATTGCGGGACGGCATTCCCAAAGAGCTACGCACGATTGTGGTGGTGCCCACGTTGCTGATGAGCCGGCAGGGCATCGACGAGCAAGTCGAACGATTGGAAGTGCATTATCTGGCGAATGCGGATGATGACCTGCGCTTCGCTTTGCTCTCAGACTGGAGAGACGCCCCGAGCGAAAGTATTCCAGGGGATGCCGAACTGCTGGCCGCTGCGGTGGAGGGGATTGCGCATCTGAACAAGCGGTACGGTCCCGCCGCTGGCAGCGGTTCGCGTTTCGTGCTGTTGCACCGTAGGCGTGTCTGGAACGAGGCCGAGCAGGTGTGGATGGGATGGGAACGGAAACGAGGCAAACTGCACGAGTTGAATCGATTCCTGCGCGGCTCGACGAGCACGACGTTCATGTCCGTCGGCGGGCAGGTCCCTGAGAGGATTCCGTCGGTCCGGTTCGTCATCACACTGGATGCCGATACTCGGTTGCCCCGTGGAGCCGCGCACCGGTTGATCGGCACCATGGCTCACCCTCTGAACCGGCCACGATTCGACTCGCGCGCCGGGCGTGTGCTTGAAGGGTACGGGGTCGTGCAGCCGCGGATTACACCGTCGCTCCCTGGCAGCGGCGAAGGCTCGTATTTTCAACAGACGTTTTCCGGACCCAGCGGGATCGATCCCTACGCCTCGGCCGTGTCTGATGTGTACCAGGATTTGTTTCGGGAAGGGTCCTACACGGGCAAAGGCATATACGAGATCGACGCATTCGAGGCGGCGCTGGAGGATAAGGTGCCGGACAATGCGATGCTCAGTCACGATCTCTTTGAAGGATTGTTCGCGCGCGCGGCGCTGGCGACCGACATCGAGCTGTTCGAAGCGTTTCCTGCCCACTATGAAGCGGCGGCAGCCAGGCAGCATCGATGGGCGCGCGGCGATTGGCAGCTGCTGCCCTGGCTGTTCGGGCGAGGGCATACCGGGTCTGACCCACATCGCGCGGTGGCGATTCCCGCCATCGGCCGTTGGAAGATCCTCGACAATCTCCGCCGTACCCTATCGGCTCCCGCGGCGTTTCTGACACTGATCGTTGGGTGGGTGCTGCCGGAACAATCTGGCTGGGTCTGGTCGGGATTCATTCTGACCACGATCGCGGTTCCGTCGCTGTTATCCTTCGTGCTCGGGCTCTATCCACGCCGCCCCGGTGTGGCCCTGCGTACCCATTTTCGTGGGTTGGGCAACGACCTCAAATTGGCCGCCAGGCAGATCGCGTTGACCGTCACCTTCCTCGTACATCAGGCATGGGTCATGACTGATGCGATTCTTCGTACGCTCGGTCGGCTCACCTTCACGCACCGGCGGATGTTGGAGTGGGTCACCGCGGCTCAGGCTGAGGATGCCTACACGTTCAGCCTGACAGGGATGTATCGGCGCATGGCGGGCGGCGTAGCGCTCGCCGTCGTGGCAGCTGGGGGGGTGGCAGTGTTTGGGCCCTATGAGTCCTGGGTTGTCGCGGCTCCGTTCGTGCTGCTCTGGATATCGGCTCCGGCCGTGGCCCGGTGGGTCAGTCTCCCGCCTCGACTCATCGGGGTCGGACAGATTTCTCCGGCTGATGCACGGACGCTCCGATTGATTGCACGCCGGACCTGGCGGTTCTTCGAAACGTTCGTGTCTCCCGAGGACCAGGCGCTGCCACCTGATAATTTTCAGGAAGATCCAAAACCCGTCGTTGCCCACCGGACCTCGCCGACCAATATCGGACTCTATCTGCTCTCAACCCTGGTCGCCCGTGACCTAGGATGGTTGGGGACCCTCGATGCGACCGAACGATTGGAAGCGACGCTGGCTACCATGAACCGTCTCGAGCTGCTTCGTGGGCATTTCTACAATTGGTACGACACACGTACTCTTCATCCGCTGGATCCCAAGTATGTGTCCTCCGTCGATAGTGGGAATCTCGCGGGACATTTATTGGTATTGGGGAATGGATGCCGCGAGCTGATTCAACAAGCTTCCATCGAAAGCGATTTGTTTGCCGGAATTGATGATGCCATCCAATTGTTACGCGATGCGTTGGAGGAGATTTCAGATCAGCGACAGACCCACACGGTGACCAGGAAGCAGCTGAGCCAAGCCGTCGATGTGCTGGCCATGGCGCTCTTGTCGAGACCGGTCGATGCCGCCGGCTGGACCGCCAGGTTTGGCGAGCTCACTGGCTTGTCGCATACGGTTTCCGATATGGCTCAGGCACTGGGACAGGAGCGCGGTGATGAGTCCGATGGGGAATTGCGTGTCTGGGCGGATGCGGTTCGGGCGTGCGTGGACAGTCATCTCCGTGATGCGGAGCTGTTCCTTCCATGGGTCCGCTTCAGTACGAAAGACCGGGCGGCTCTGTTCAACCATCCGTTAGGACCATCGCCAGAGTGGGCAGTTATCGAGCCGTTTTTTCATCCCATTCCTACGCTGGCAACTGTACCTGAGCGGTTCACGGCTGCGCTCCGTGCGCTGGACCGCCTGCGGGAAGACGCACTGAACAATCCGTCGCAGAATCGGGTTAGTCTCGCGAGGATCGCGCTACTGGCTGATGCCATACGGCACTCGGCTACGGATGTCACGGCCTTGGCCCGTCGTCTCACGGCGATCGCACAGAACGCGGAGCACATGGTTCACGCCATGGATTTCACATTTCTCTTCGATCCGACCCGCAAACTGTTGTCCATCGGCTATTGCGTGCCGGAGAACAGCCTGGACCCCAGTTGCTACGACTTGCTGGCGTCTGAGGCCAGGCTGGCGAGCTTTATCGCCATCGCCAAGGGCGACGTGCCGTCATCGCACTGGTTTCACCTGGGCCGTGCCCAGACGCCCGTGGGAGACGGTTCGGCGCTCGTGTCCTGGTCTGGCTCCATCTTCGAATACCTCATGCCGGCGTTGGTGATGCGTTTCCCGGCAGGCAGCTTGCTGTGCCGGACGTATGAGCTGATCGTCCATCGGCAGATTCAATACGGTAGAGAGCGAGGTGTGCCCTGGGGTGTTTCTGAGTCGGCCTATAATGCGCGCGATCTCGACCTGACGTACCAGTATTCCAGCTTTGGTGTGCCGGGTCTGGGACTCAAGCGAGGCCTCAGTGAAGATGTGGTCGTCGCGCCCTATGCCACGGCACTCGCGGCGATGATCAATCCCATGGAAGCCACGCAAGGCTTCGGGGTCCTCGCCGAGGCCGGAGGGAGGGGAGCCTACGGGTTCTATGAAGCGCTGGATTATACGGGGACACGGGTGCCAGAAGGAAAAGACGTGGCCATCGTGCGGGCCTATATGTCGCATCATCAGGGGATGTCGTTGGTCGCCATCGCGAATGTCTTGAACGATGGGGTGATGAGGGACCGGTTCCACGCCGAGCCGATCGTCCGGGCCACCGAACTCCTGCTCCAGGAACGGACTCCGCGCGACGTGCCAGTGACGCGCCCGCGCGCGGAAGAAGTCGCTGCCGCGTCCCACGTCCGCGATCTCATCCCGCCCGTCATGCGGCGATTTACCACGCCGCATGAGGAGGCCCCGCGGACGCATCTGCTGTCCAATGGGCAGTATGCGGTCATGGTGACCACGGCAGGCTCGGGGTACAGTCGGTGGCGAGATATCGCGGTGACGCGCTGGCGCGAGGATGCGACGCGGGACTGCTGGGGTTCTTATATTTTTCTTCGCGATATCCACACTGGGTCTGTATGGTCGGCCGGTTATCAGCCCAGCGGCGTCGAGGCCGACGACTATGAGGTGTCCTTTTCCGAAGAACGGGCTGAGATTATCCGACGGGATGGCGATTGGAGCACGAGGCTCGAGGTGGTGGTGTCGTCCGAAGATGATGCTGAAGTCCGTCGCATGTCCGTCACCAACTTGGGGGCCAGTGCACGCGATCTGCAAGTCACTTCCTACGCTGAGCTGTCTCTGGCTCCACAGGCCGCCGATGTGGCCCATCCGGCTTTTGCAAATCTGTTCGTGCAAACGGAATTCGTGCCGGAGATCGGTGCGCTGCTCGCCACGCGTCGCAGGCGATCGGATGAAGAGGCGACGGTGTGGGTGGCCCAGGTGGTTGTGGTCGAAGGAGACACCGTGGGTGCCCTGCAATATGAAACGGATCGCGCCCGGTTTCTCGGACGCGGGCAGCATGCCCGTACCGCAGTCTCGATGATCGATGGGCGGCCCCTCTCGAATACCGTCGGATCCGTGCTAGATCCGGTGATGAGCTTGCGCCGTACGGTGCGGGTGCCTCCTGGCGGGACTGTGCGCGTGGTGTTTTCAACCATTGTCGGCCAAGCCCGCGATCACGTGTTGGAGTTGGCCGACAAGTACAGCGACCCGAGAGTGTTTGAGCGGGCCGTCTCTCTGGCCTGGACGCAAGCGCAAGTACAACTGCATCACCTCGGTATTGGGACCGACGAAGCCCAGCTCTTCCAGCGGCTCGCGAATGCGGTGTTATATATTGATGCCTCACTGCGGCCGTCTTCCGAGACACTGAGCCAGAGCACGCTGGATCGTGCGGCGCTGTGGGCGCATGGCATCTCAGGTGATCTGCCAATTGTGCTGGCTTGTATCGATCGAGCGGAGGACGTCGATCTCGTCCGGCAATTGCTGCGGGCACATGAATATTGGCGGATGAGACAAGTATCGGCCGATGTGATCATTCTGAACGAGAAGCCGCCGTCCTACGAGCAGGATCTGCAAGGCTCGCTGGAGTCGCTGGTGCGCGGCAGTCAGTTGCGCCTCTGTCCGGACACCGGCGGGGTACGGGGCAATATCTACCTTCTGCGGACCGACCTGCTTTCGGTACAAGATCAGAAACTGATGCAGCAGGTTGCTCGGGTCGTCCTGCTGAGCCGGCGTGGTACGTTGGCGGAGCAGGTGACTCGACTACAGCGCCGGCACAGTCCTTCCCCGCCGACCCGGCCCATACGGCGTGCACGCAAACGCCTAGATGTGCCATTGCCTGAGCGGGAGCTCGAATTGTTTAACGGCCTGGGTGGTTTCGCGGACGATGGACGAGAGTATGTCACCATTCTCGGTGAAGGTCTGCACACGCCGCGACCCTGGATCAACGTGATTGCGAATCCCTCGTTCGGGTTTCTCGTGTCTGAGTCCGGCTCCGGGTTTACCTGGTCGCTGAACAGCCACGAAAATCAGCTGACGCCCTGGTCGAACGATCCGGTGTCTGATCCGTCGGGGGAGGCGCTCTATATCCGCGATGACCATTCACAGGAAGTGTGGAGCCCCACGGCCTTGCCGATTCGCGATGACCCGGCGCCCTATGTCGCCTGTCATGGGCAGGGCTATACCCGGTTTCATCATGGTTCACACGGTATCCTGTCAGAATTGCTGCAATTTGTGCCGCCCGAAGACTCGATCAAGATCTCGCGACTCACGCTGCAGAACGCGTCCGGTCGGTCGCGGCGTCTTTCCATTACGGCCTATGCCGAGTGGGTGCTGGGGAGTTCCCGGAGTGACTCCCATCCGTACATCGTCACGGAGATCGACCCCGGGACCGGTGCGCTGTTTGCGAGGAATGCGTGGGGCGGCGAGTTTGGGGGGCGCATCGCGTTTGCCGATCTTGCCGGGAAGCATACATCGTGGACCGGTGATCGCGCGGAATTCCTGGGTCGCAATAGGACTTTTGAGGATCCACTGGCACTTGAACTGGGCGGGCCGTTATCCGGAAGGGTCGGAGCGGGTCTCGATCCTTGTGGGGCCCTTCAACTGTCGATTGAGTTGGCAGCAGGCGAACGCGCCGAAATTGTCTGGTTTCTAGGTCAGGCAGCGGACAGAGAGCAGGCTCGTCTCCTGCTCAATCGCTATCGTGGGGCGGACGTGAACGTGCTCCTGCGTGAGGTCATCAGCCGATGGGACGACCTCTTGGGCGTCGTACAGGTCCATACGCCTGAACGTGCGATGGACATCTTCTTGAATCGATGGGTGCTGTATCAAACGCTGGTGTGTCGCATCTGGGGACGTGCGGCCTTCTATCAGTTGAGTGGGGCGTATGGGTTTCGCGATCAACTTCAAGATGTCATGGCGCTCAGTGTGACGGCGCGCGATGTCACGCGCGAGCACCTGCTACGAGCTGCTGCGCGACAGTTTGTCGAGGGGGATGTTCAGCATTGGTGGCATCCTCCGTCCGGACGAGGTGTGCGGACCCGCATTTCCGACGATCTGCTCTGGTTGCCGTATGCGGTGATCCAATTTCTTGAAGTGACTGACGACATGACCGTGCTGGATGAAATGGTGCCATTTCTAGAAGGCCCGGCATTGGCTGAGGGGCAACATGAATCCTATTTTGAGCCACGTGTGTCCCAGACGCGCGCTACCCTCTTTGAACATTGTGCGCGTGCGTTGGATCGGAGCCTTGTCGTCGGCAGTCACGGCCTTCCACTCATGGGTACCGGAGATTGGAATGACGGGATGAGCCGCGTGGGCCAGCAGGGCAGAGGGGAGAGCGTCTGGCTCGGGTGGTTTTTGCATACGGTGCTCTGGGAGTTCGCCAAGGTGGCGACTCAGCGCGGGGAGCGTGCTCGTGCCGAAACGTGGCGGCTGCATGTGAGTGCGTTGAAGGCCGCAATCGAGCGGGACGGGTGGGACGGGGAGTGGTACCGTCGCGCGTACTTCGATGACGGGACGCCACTCGGTTCCGCTGCAGATCCGGAATGCCGCATCGATTCCATTGCTCAGTCCTGGGGAGTGATCAGCGGCGCGGCAGATCCGGACCGCGGCGCACGCGCCATGGCTGCGGTGGAACGGCATCTTGTGAACCGGCGGGATGGACTGATCCGTCTGTTGACACCACCCTTTGATCAGATGTCGAAGGATCCCGGCTATATCAAAGGCTATGTCCCCGGCGTCCGAGAAAACGGTGGCCAATATACCCACGCGGCGGTCTGGACCGTGCTGGCCTTCGCGGCATTGGGTGAAGGTGACAAGGCCGGCGAGTTGTTCCGTCTGTTGAACCCTGTTCATCGGGTCTCCTCGCGAGCGAGCGTCCAGCGCTACAAAGTCGAGCCTTACGTCGTCGCCGGCGACGTGTACGGCGAGCCTCCACATGTCGGACGCGGGGGATGGACCTGGTACAGCGGCGCAGCTGGTTGGCTCTACCGGGCCGGTATGGAATGGATGCTTGGTTTCCGCTTGCGCGGTGCCACGCTCTCCGTCGATCCTTGTGTTCCGCGCCATTGGCCGGGGTACACGATTCGTTTCCGGTATCATTCGGCGGTCTATAACATCACAGTGGAAAACCCGCACCATGTATGCCGCGGCGTGACGCTGGTAGAGCTTAATGGGAAACAAATAATCAGCCGCGACAATATTCCCCTCATCAAGGAAGGCGAGCACCACATTCGTGTCGTGCTCGGATGATCCAGGCATGTCAATTCTGTCTCGCTTTATACGGTTAACTAAAATAGTTAATATAGAAATAAACTTGCAGATGGAGGAGGGGATAGATTGACTATAAATAGTAAACTTTTGTAGAATGATAGGTGAGAGATATCCACACTTCTGGAGTGGGATGTTCCATGCCTCTTGGGTGCTGTGAAAGTGAGAAACGTAACGTTGGCGAGTTTATCTACACTCTGACGTTCCAGTTTCGCTGACTGTCCCATCCTTTGCGCTTCCCGCATCCTTCCAGGCGCGATCGATTCCTCAGTCTCCGCCGCTTCAATGCCAGAGTGCCGACAATGTTCGATGGTCTGGTGAGGGGTGTCCTCATCAACTGATCGTGAGAACTTCCGTCTCTCTCCGTGCTGACACAGGCGACTTCCTGGTCACGGATTGGGATCGTCTTCCGTCGAGGCAATAGCGGAGTGTTTAACGAAGGAGGGCTTCATCATGAGACTCTTTACAATTATCATGGCCGGACTCGTGTGTATCGGAACGCCCGTGCTTGCTATGGCGAATCCAGCCATGCTGCCCAAGCATCCTGGGTATCCGTCACGCGGAGAGTTTGCGAACGATACGGGTCGGAACAACTTAACCTATAGCCAATCTATTGGGGAAGCCGCGAAGTCCGGAGATACAACCATGGGCACGATGCCGATTGATCCCAAGAATATCGAGATGCTGGAGCCTCAAGTTGTCGACCCACTAAAAGGTGTGCTTGAACCGTCGGTGAAGGAAGGCATACGGATACCAAAGAAATAAGGCAGACGCGTAAGCCCAGGGTGTAGTTCCCAAGAATCTCGTATTGGTGCAAGCGAAGGGAAGGAATGAGTAGGAGCAGGGTACGGTGACAGAAGTCTAGGTCAAGCCACAGTGTGAGAGAGGTCTGAATGGGTAGCGGAGCGAATTTCGAATAACCAATATCCGGGGTACGTGCGGTATGTATGTCCCATTGAATCTGGTAGGCCATGCGCAAATGACTTTCCACTATCTCGACGACGGAGGATCACATGTCTGTGTCTAGGCACTTACTAGTTGTTGCAATCGTTATTGGATGTCCCTTGTCAGGCTTCGCCCAATTCGTGGATAGAGGTGAATATGTGGAGGTGTCGAAAGGTGCGAAGCTATGTTCTAATGCCATCCTGGACACCTCGAACGGGATACTCGATCCGGAGAATCGTTTCTGGCGCGTCACGAGCAAAGCGCGAGGGAATGGCACGCAGACTGTGGACGCCTTTGTCTTTGAAAGTGCATACGATCGCAAAAGCGGCAAGACCACAATCGAGGAACGCCAATACGATGATGGTTATGCCACGTTGTTTAAGAGAGCCCTGGAGCACAAAGGGATGCTGTTGATGGTCAGTCCAAGAGATGGTCAAGTCGAAGCGACCGTTGAGATTTGCAGAAAAAGGAAATAGCCTGTGGGTTCCGGTTGCAATGACCACTCTGCGTACCAGGAGATCATGATGAGTGGCGAACTATTACTGCGAAGTTGTAGATGGTGGGGGTGGCCCATGGGGAGATGGGAGAGAGCGCGAAGCTCTGTTAGGGAAGGCCGGAATAATTAAGAGTTTCCATTAGCCAGCGCTCAAAATGCAGAGGAATCCGGCTGGCTCCTCTACGGCATTTTGAATTAGCCAGACCTTCCCTAGGTTGCAGGGGGAGGCGTGTTCTCTAGAATGTAACGGTTTTGCATCCGCTTCCAATGGACCCGACTCATCGATTGATCCCCTTTGCGCCCATTTGATGGGAAACTTAGGAGCGAATGGATGGATAAGGTGTGACGTAGAGCCGCAAACAATTGCCCTCAAACAATGTGCCTTCTAGGGTACTGACGGCATGGCGTGCTTGCTCGCCGGAGCCCATCTCCACAAATCCATAGCCAGCTGATTTTTCACTGTGTTTGTGTCGGATGACATGGGCGCGAATTACGGTGCCATAGGCTCCGAATAGGTCGCGGAGTTGACAATCGGAAGTCGCTTCGGCGAGGCCACCGACATACAAGATACAGTTACTCATGACCATGTAGCATGTTGGATGATGGGAGCATTTCTACAGATAAGATCTCATGCTCGTCTTGCGGTTCGAAGTGGCTATAGAGGAGTACACCAAGGACTCCTGTGAGGTACCACAATGCGGTCGCACCGAGAGGATTGTGAATGAGCCATTGGAGGAAGCTTTGAACGATGGATATAGGTATGCCTTCTCTTTTTACCGTGTACTGGTACGGTATCGCCTAGTTGCTGCCCCCTGTCGGGTCGGTATCTCCGCGGCGCCTGGTACTGAATGATTTCTTCCTCACGTCTGAGGATTTGCTTGTCTTGGTCGTGGAACGCAAGCGGGTATCTTCTCCAAAGCTATGTCTCGCCAACGAGGAGACTTCGCGTCTGATGACGTCGATTGAAGATGTATTGTCGACCGAATTGGGATCAGTCAACCCTAGAAGTTGCCAACGGATTTTCGGTTTATGGGCGGACTTTTTCTTTCCTGCTTTACGGCTTTTCCAAACTGAAGCGAGATTCATGGAGCGCCCTTCTGTAGAAACACGAAGCTCAAGTCAGTGGTTGTCTGACAGAGAAACTCAATAGCTCTGTCTCAGCTCCACTAATGGACTGGCCAAGCTATCAGGACGCCAGCCCTCTACCATTCAGGCAGAGGAGCATCAGGTTGGTGATATTACACAGACTATCGTGCCAACACTGGGAGTGAGTACGAGGAATGCCAGGGGAGGAAAAGCTGCGTACAATGAACACCACCCTAACATATAATTTGTGAAGGAGTCAAACTTCCGCCACAGGGCTCATTGCGTCGTAGGACAGGCGGTATGGCCTGTCAATTGTCTGCTTTCTCCTGTCTATTGAAGAACTGGTGTAGATAGCAAGTTAAGTTGTCCGGTGTATGGAGCACATGATCTGTCCGGGTTGTTCTTTCGATCATTTCAGCCCGATGCCGAAATTTCTTTCCTCACAGGTGCCCTAGGAGCCTGTCCGACATTGACGTGAGCGCAGCCTGATCGTTCCAGTTGATCCAGCATTCGCACGGCTACAGACGGATGAGCCTGGCGAGCTTCGACGACCCCTGGGCATTGCCCTCTGCCTTCCACCCACTGCCCGCAGCCCCTTGCCAGGACGTTGGCGCCGCCGTCGCAGGGCGGTCCAGAGTTTCAGCACATTGTGCGTGGTACAGATGAGTGTCCATTCTGCACGCACCTGTCACATCCCACGTAGTAAGAATTGCCGATAGCCGCGGCCCTGTGTCAGCTCGATGAGTGGGGGAGTCGGCTCTTCAATGTCTCGACGGAGACCCTCCCACGACCGCGCCGCAGCCAGGGCAGTCTGCTTGGCTCAGCCAAGCCTGTGCGTCCTGGCGGACGGCTCAGCACGTCACAGGCTCGCGCGACCTATGTGCGGCGGAAACTCCAAGCCATGGTCCGCCGTTCGCCACAAGTCATGGTGAAACTCGTCATGGCGCCAAAAGGGATAAAGGGCATATCGAACAACCTCTCCTGCATTTCGCGCGATGGCCAACTCGACATTGAGGATCAAGACGGCCAGGTGGTGCTAACCGCTTGGGAGACAGCCATATAATGATTTTCCATTCTGGCTTTTAGCAAAGCCCAAATAGAAACTATGGTCACTCGAGACCGTGAGTATCTGAAGATGAAAGAACAGGGAATCGTGATCCACAGTCTACGCCATTCGACGCCCACGTTTGCGCTGTTCAATGATGCCAACACGACGCAGGTGCAGAAGATGATGCGACATCAGCGGTATGCGAAGACGAAAATCTATGTGGAAGAAGTGCAGGGGCTATTGAAGGGGCTGAAGATGGGGTGACGTAGATCTATCCTCAGGATGGTAAGCGGCTGTGCCCGATCATCGACAGAGTGATCACGATGCTTGATATAGATTTTCGATCGGATGTGCTTCATTCTGTGGGTAGTGAGAAGGTCGTCTTTGGGTCCCGGCTCCTAGCAGAATAGTCTGCTTGGGGGGGGTGAAACTTTACTGTCTCAGGGTGCGAATGTACGCCAGTACATCATGTACCTGCTTATCGGAAAGCCGTAATTTCCACGATGGCATCACCTTGTCTGGACGCCCGTCGTGAATGGTTTTGATCAAGTCAACATTCAGCCTGCGTTGGGTGGCGGCAGAAGATAAGTCAGCCACCTCGGCTCCAGCAATCTCGAGACCGTCGCCTTTGCCACGTGGTCCGTGACAAAGAATGCAGTGTATTTCAAAGAGGCTCTTCCCAGTCCGTGCATCTGAGCCAAGTATGATGTCCTGCTTCGGTCCAGCGCGCTCTTGACCTGACGTCGCGTCTAGGGATGCCGTAACCAAAACTCCGGTGGCGCCCATCAGGCAAGCCACCACCGACCAGAGTTTCCAGCGCTCGGATATTATGGATGACATACAGTTCGGCCTCACTATAGTTGGTCCCTTCGGACGTTCGTTCATGTGCGTACCCAGGCGCCTATCCAGGTCCTATTCTGTCGAGCGGATCACGTCCCAATTTCCGAGTCATCAGGTCGCCCGACGTTCTGCACCCCCGCCAAACACATCGCCGCGCGGGCCATCGCATGCAGAATGGGACGGGTCACGACCGCTTCCGTTCTGCTCATGGAGGATTCACGTGCCCTGCGAGGCTATCTGCTTCTCATCGGATCGCGGTTCACGTCCTTCAAGTCCTTGAGCATCGGCTCGCCTTCCCCTCTGCGCCCCCACCAGGGATCGGTCATACGAGAGTGGCCATCGACGCTATCAGGCATATCGAATGATGGACCGAGCGGTGTATCGTAGGACCGCATCCCCTTGCCGGATATTGCTGAGTCGCTGCCACGATCCCGTTCAGACTCGCGTTTGTCCTTGTCTCTCCCCAACGTCAGACCGAAGGCGTCATGGAAGGTGGGGAAGTCTACGCGGTGGATCAACGAATCCTGCTCCGTTAAACCGCGGTCGACGGTGTGGCGGTCGGCCCAGTCTCGTTGGGAGTAGGTTGACCAGTCGGCCGAAACAAAGGCCGGTACGGCGAACCATAGCAACATCACCAGTGAAACAGATATCGGTTTCATCGCAAATCTCCTTTCCGGGGCTAACCATTCTTTCTCCTTCTTCACAGCCACAGCCTCCAGCTCATCTCTCACGACCATCCTCTTTGTCGGTGGCGGGATCATCGAAGACGGCACCGCACTCTATGCAGCGGACCTGTCCCGTCTTCAGGCCTGTTGGGGTGAGCACATCGCCGATGAGGCGGCTGTGCGTACAGAGGCGTGTCGCCGGTGCAACGCTTGGGATTGTGACTGGGTCGCGTAAGGTCTCAAACATGAGTTCCTCCCATGAATTGGATCTCAGTCTACAGTGAACACGAGACCTCCTGAACCGTGACGCTGTATGAACGCCGCCGTCGTGCGCGACATCCCTTACCCTCGCCATCCCGATGGGGCCGTCCGGTAAAGAGGACGCCCCACACCGATCTGGAGCGCAGTATCAAGACCACGCCGGACCTTCGCTCAGTCCTTCTTCGGATGTTGCGAGCGGTACTCACCAGTCCTCAATGAGCCGTCTGCATGGAATATTTGATCCCCCGCGCCTCTTCCACATGAGCCCTCAGCCTCGGCAAGGTCTGGTGCGTCCAGCGCAGCACATCCGGATCTTCCACGGTCTGCATGGCTTCCTCGAACTCATTCACCTCATTCTGCTGATCCCGCAGAATGTACTGCATATACTCGCGATCGAATGCATGCCCGGACAGTGACGAGAGTTCCTTTAGTTTCTGCTTGTGCTCATCGCTTGGCTCAGACGGTAGCTTCACGTCGTGCCGCGAGGCCAGGAGATGGATCTCCTGGCTGATCCGCTTGTGGGCGTCGCTGATCTGCTCCCCGAATTGCTTCAGGCGTTTGTTGGTCGCCCGTTCCGCAGCGAGTTGCCCCAGCGCCATTTCAGCATGGCACATCTCGGTGGCTTTCTTGAGAAACGCCTGGGTGGAGGGCTTCGCGTCCTGTTCGGCACTCTGCGCGCCGGTGGCTGGAATGAACGCCACCGCAGCGGCGGTGGCAAGACCTAATACCATCATACGAATCATGAGCTCCTCCTCTGTGTGTGAAAGCGATGCCCGACACCCGGCCTGTGTCGTGAGGGTACTGTACGGAGTCACTCCGTCGAGAGGAACTAGGGGAGCACCCAGTCTGACAAACAAAGCCAGCTAGTGGAGTGCGGGAGCAGACGCGTTACGGTTGAGCGCTGGCGAGACCTTGCACGATCGCGAAGCGCATCAACTCCGCCGTGGTGTGGATATCCAGTTCGTCCATAAGGCGGGTCTTGTGGAACTCGATGGTTTTCACGGAGACGTTGAGCAGCGTGGCGATCTCTTTCGTTCCCTTCCCTTCGCCGATCAATTGCAGGACTTCGCGTCGGCGGGGCGTCAATTCGGAGACGGTGCGTTTGATGGGTGGCACACGCTCGGGGTTCAGCGTGCTCTCCAGCACGGATGTCGCGATGGAGGGAGTGAGATAGTGCTGCCCTTGCAGCGCGGCCTCAATGGCCAGCGGCAGCTCCACGGGAGCCGAGTGTTTGAGCAAATACCCGCTCGCGCCGGCCTGAAACGCTTCGGTCGCGTAGGTCGGACTGGTCTGCATGGTCAGGAAGATGAGCTTCGTCTTGGGACATAATGTCTTGACCTGACGTGCGGCATCGATCCCGTTCAACAACGGCATCGCGATGTCCAAGATGATCAAATCCGGTTCAAGACGCTGAGCCGCCTCCACGAGCGCACGACCGTCTGGGGCTGTTCCGACGATCTCGCAGGTGTCTTCGAGTAACTTGTGCAATCCGGCCAGCATCATCTTGTGATCATCAGCCAAAAGGACTCGCGGCTTGTTCAACGGATCATCCCTCCCTATCGCCTCGCCGA
>LNFM01003559.1_pt1 | contig 36660 bp, 30 predicted proteins | sample 596031 | NCBI WGS metagenome assembly LNFM01 (sample SAMN04254537, study PRJNA301005) | activated carbon metagenome | isolation source: dual media filters at the Ann Arbor, Michigan drinking water treatment plant | place: USA: Ann Arbor | reverse complement strand
GTCCAGCCCGTATCGCAAGGCTATCGCTTGCGCACCTGACGATTCGGAAAGATATCGCCGTACAACTTCGAGCTTGAAGCTCTCATCGTGTTTCGCCATGAAAAACACCCCAAAGGTTGGATCGGTGTCCAACTTTTGGGGTGCAGTTCAGACCACCGGGCTTTTTTGATCTGTGGCGAAGGAGGGCTTCACATCATGGATTGAAACCCGCATGAATGCTCACTTTGTTTGGAGGCTATACGAACTTGTGCCCCCAAATATGCCCCCAGATTACGCTGGCTACCCCTTGGGTTCGGTGGGCAGCAGGTCGGGTGGCGGACGTTCGTCGGTCGGATTCCGGTGTGGGTTATTCACCACGGCTGGGTCGCAGCCCCTAGAACCCAGCCCCGCCTCAATTGAAGAGAACAGCTTTTCCAACTCAAAGTCCTCAGGTGGTGCCGGTAAGGGAAGTGGCTCCACATGCCCACTTAGCTCTTCGCGCAGCAATTGCGTCCAGCAGATCCGTGTCAGGTCCGCTTCATCGGTCTTCATGCCAGCCTCCATACAAGTCTGATATTCGGCTCTACCCCAGGGATGGCGAGCTACCGCCCTCATACAGCAACCTCTGGAATCCAACAAACGTGCTGCGGATCTGATCTGGTGGACCCAGGTCGGTTGCTGCGTCGGCGAGCGCATTGTTGTACCGAAGGCGCAGAAGGGGTGTGAGTTTCTCGGGCGAGAGTTCTTCCACACCTTGGCTCACGTACTGCCCCAGCACAAAATCTATGAATGCCTGCTGTTTGAAGCCATAGGTTCCAGCGGCCTTGGCCTTTGCATTCGCCGCACGCTCCGCGCGGGTGTGGGTGGGCAGCGCAAAGGCAACGTAGGCGAGCACGTCGAAGAGGTCGCTCTTCTCCGCATCAATGACGCGCTGCATCTCGGCCAAGGGCTCACGCCCGAAACCTTTCTCAGCCAGCGCGTCCAGCAAGCCCTTTCGCGTGTTTGGGTCGGCCCAGATGGCGCGCAGTTCATCTTCGTTCTTGAAGAACTCGGGCAAGGCGCCGAACAGGCTTTCCAGAAACTGGGCCGGCGATAACGGCTTGCCATCTGGTCCCCAGAATGTGGTGACCGACATGTGCTGGATCTGGCGCGCCTTGCCGTCGGCGAGTTTGATCACCAGCCGTTCAGGGCGCGGCTCAGGCAACGGCCCAGGCCCCTCGGGCGGTGGATCACCTTCAGGTCCAACTGGGCGCTCCGGCCGGGGTTCTGGCACCTCAGGCTCAATGGGCTCGCCATCCCATTCCGAATCACTGAACAGATGGTGAGCCTTCACGAAGTCGAGGATCGTGAAGTAGTCCTTGCCGTCGTACAGCCGTGTGCCCCGACCAATGATCTGCTTGAACTCGATCATCGAGTTCACCGGCCGCATCAGCACGATGTTCCGCACATTGCGCGCGTCCACACCGGTGGAGAGCTTCTGTGAAGTGGTGAGTACTGTCGGGATGGTCTTCTCGTTGTCTTGAAAGTCGCGCAGGTGCTGTTCGCCCAGCGCACCGTCATTGGCGGTGACACGTGCACAGTACAGCGGGTTCGTGCTGGTCGCATGCTGGTTGATCAGGTCGCGAACCAGGGCGGCATGCGCTTGAGTCGCACAAAAAACGATGGTCTTCTCACGCTGGTCGATCATGCCCAGCAGCAGCTTCACCCGATGGACCTCGCGCTGCTTGATCTCGATAACGCGGTTGAAGTCCTTCTCTTCATAGCGTTTGCCCTGTTCCACCTGGCCCAGCAGCACCTCGTCGTCTGCGGTGTAAACGTACTCGTCCATCGTCGTGGCGATCTGCTTCACCCGGAAAGGCGTCAGGAAGCCGTCGTTGATACCTTCCTTGAGCGAGTACACATACACGGGCTCGCCGAAGTAGGCGTAGGTGTCGGTGTTGAGGGTGCGCTTGGGAGTGGCCGTCAGGCCCAGTTGAACCGCCGGGCTGAAGTAGTTGAGGATGTCGCGCCAACTGCTTTCGTCGTTCGCTCCGCCCCGGTGGCACTCGTCGATGATGATCAGGTCGAAGAAGTCGGGCGGGTAGTCGCCAAAGTACGGCGTGTCTCCAGGCCCGCTCATGAAGGTCTGGAAGATGGTGAAGAAGACGCTGCCGTTCTTGGGCACCCGGCCCTTGCGCTTGATCTCGTCCGGTGCAATGCGCACCAGCGCATCGTCAGGAAACGCCGAAAACGCGTTGTAGGCCTGATCCGCCAGGATGTTGCGATCTGCCAGAAACAGGATACGCGGGCGCCGCGTGCCCAGCTCTTCTGGCACTGCATTGGTCTTGCGCCAGTCGTTCAGATTCCAGCGCGCCTGGTAGAGCTTCCAGGCCAGTTGGAACGCGATGAAGGTCTTGCCCGTGCCGGTGGCCAATGTCAGCAGCACACGGTCGCGCCCCTCGCCCAAGGCGTCCAGCACGCGCTGGATGGCGATGTCCTGGTAGTACCGGCCTTGCCAAGCGCCGCCCTTGTCTTCAAACGGAACAGCCGCGAACCTATCGCGCCAGGCATTGGCCACGGCATAGGTCTGTGCCCACAACTCTTCAGGCGTTGGGAGCGCTGGCACGTCGCTTTCGTCCCCTGTCGCCATGTCCATGCGGTAGATGCTCTGCCCATTGGTGGCGAACGCAAACCGCAGCGACAGCTTGGCCGCGTAGCTCTTGGCCTGCGCCACACCTTCTGCACAAGGCTTATCCCAAGCTTTGGCCTCAATCACCGCCATCTTGGTGTTGCGGTAGACCAGCACGTAGTCGGCAATCTCGGCTCGGGCGCGCTGGCCCGCTCCCTGCAGGCGGCCGGCTGTGATGCCATGCTCGCGCAGTACCCGGCTACCTTCCACCACGCCCCAGCCTGCAGCCTTAAGAGCGGGGTCAATGTGTTCGGCGCGGGTCTCAGCTTCGTTCATGCTGATCACTGGAAATCGGAACGCCACACATGCGCTGCCCGCCAAGCCATGTGTTCTTGGCGCAGGGCTAGGGTGGCGGGCGACCAGTCCGCTTGATCTTGTTGCCCCAGCGCATTGGCAGACGCGTAGCGGCTTCGCCGATACTGAGTTTGTTTGTCTTCAAAGCTGACGTTTTGGCATTGCCGATTGACAGACGGCTCCAGTAGCACGAGGTTGCCCAAACGGTAGATGAAATCTCTCTGCCGATCGGGGTTGAAGGATTCGTCCCATTGTGCCGATGGGTTCTCGGGCAGGATGTGCTCGATGGTTCCGGGATCGCTTTCCCAATCGTGGCGCGTACCGGAGGCGTCTGACTCCAGCTCGCACAGCAGGTACTTCACCACCTTCTTGCGGCGAGTTGTATCCATTTCCTTGTGCAGAAAATCGCGAACGAACTTTTCATCGGCAACGTAAATGCTCCGCAGTTGCGCAAAGACCTCTGCAGGCGAACGGACAGCGCCATCTAGCAGCGCCTTGGCGGCGCGGTGATAGACCGGCTCCAGCTCGTTGGTGTTCAAGCTGCCAATGACGGTGTAACGCACCGACAGCACACAAAGCAGTTTGAGTACACGGGTAAAGTCCTCTGCGCTCATCGTTTCCCAAGCGGCAAACGCCAAGGGCATGTGCTGGCGCACGCCAAACAAACGCAAATCGCGCACATAGGCTTTGGCTGCTGGACGATCCAGCCAAAACTCGTGCGCCGTATCGTCCATGGCAGCAAACAAGTCGGCGCGTTGCTCCAAAGCATCCATCAGGGCAAATACATCGGCCGATGTTTTGACCTCCTCGCGCACCTTCTTGAACAGGCGCTGTTTGCGAATCTGCGGGTATCGGCACAGCAGGTGGTAACGCAAAAAATCCGGGAAGCGCTCGTGCTTGACCTTGCCGATCATCTGGCGCCAGCGGCGTTGCAGGGCGTCCAGATCGCTGCGTACAGGCACCCGAGAGAACAGAAAGTTCTTCAGCAAATCGGTGGAGGACAGTTCCAGGCCACGGGCGTTGAGCGTTTCAAACACCGTATAAGCGCTGATATCGTCTTCCACCGTGATCAAGATAAACAGCAGTTGCCGCGCCACCGTGTCAGACAGCAGACGTGCCAGCGCCTCGCCCTCCAGGCCAGAGTCCAGCAACCGCTTTTGAAACCACCCAAAACACTCCCACAGCGTGCGGTTGGACTTGGGCAGACCGCGAGGATTGCTCGGTGTGCGAAGCTGCACCAAGTAGTCTTGGTAAAAGCCATCATCGGTGTCGTTCAGAAACAGCTTGCTGCTTTGCAGCAAAGAAGCGGGGTCTTTTTCTCCGATGAACCGTTTGCGCAGCTCGGAAGCCCGCTCGGCATTGGCCGCTCTGGTCGCGTCATCGCCCGGCAATTGCAGAAGGCGATCAATCACCGCCAAGGCCAAGACGCTCAGCGTCGCAACCCGCTGTTGACCGTCGATGATTTGAAAGTCGCGATCAGACGCGGCCTCGACCACCAAGGCACCCATATAGTGAAAGCTGCCGGGCGCACTTAGCAGCTCCTGGATGTCGTTCCAAAGGTCTTCCCACTGCTCTTCTTCCCAGGCGTAGTCACGTTGAAACGAAGGCACACGGTACTTCTTGCCGTTGCCAATCAGTTCCAGAAAGGTCACGTCTTGGGTTTTTAAGAGGTTGCTTTTGGCCATGCCATGCTTTCGGTGAAAGTGGGCTTAAACGCGCATTGTCCCGCCGATGGCTGCATGTGAGCAATCAGCGCCCGACACGGTCAACTGGCCGCTGAAGGCCTGGTGCAGCAGGGATTTTTTGAGTTCGTCTAAGGCGGCGATTTTTGATCGCGCGATTTCCTTAATCCTGCCAATCTCGTAAGCAAGGACATCAAGTCGTGCAGCAATCCGCCTCTGTTCTTCCAAGCGCACCTTTGGCACCGTCATTGCGCGAAGAACGCTGAGTGAGACAGTCCGCTGAGCGGCTCCCGTCGCTCCCGCTTCGGCCTGTGACCTCCCCTGTGGCGAGAGCAGTGAGTACATAAGCCATCGACTATCAATTTCATCCTTTGGACGAATGAGGCCGATGTGGCGCTGGAAACAGAACTCGCGGTCGTCTTCAACCAAAACCGGGATGCCAAAGGAACCGGTCACGGTGTAAAGCACGTCGCCGCGTTTTGGTTTTCTATGAGGTTTGAGTGCATCAAAGTACTGCCTCGCCACAGAAAACGTATCGTTGAAATCGATACGCCGTGTCTCCTTGTCGATGTTTGAAATCGTGATGAATGGGACTCCTGTCGGCGACTTTGGAGGCGGGGCGTGATCTCCGTCGGAAATCGCAGTCGCGCACGCTGACAACGGCACGACATCACCACCGGTTTGAAAAGCGGTGCTGAGGAAAGTCTCGAACAAGTCGCGGGCGTTTTGCAGGCTCTTCTCGGCGTTGGCCTTGGCGGTGGCAATGCCCTCGAAGGCTTCGTCGAGGATGGCGACGATGCGACGCTGCGTTGAAATGTCAGTCACCGCGACAGGCAGTTGCTCGAAGTGCCTAAGCCGCAATGACTTTACGGTCGCCCCCACCGCTACGCGTGGAAAGTAATCCGCCGCGTGATGAAGGTAGTGAAAAAGAAACCTGACATCAATTTCAGGGGAAAAATCAAACAGCGCGTAAGCGCGTTGGTGAAGATCAAACTTGCCTACGTAGTGCCGCGGCAGAAACTCCGTTCCCTCTCCCGGGATGATCAAAGCCTCGCAGTCACGCAGATATCTGCTGCTGCGCTTCACCGTTTTTGATCGATCAAAGAACGCGTATGGACCGTCCAGGACGGCATCCTTGGTATCGGACTTCCCACTTTGGATGGAGCAAAGGGCTCCCATCGGCACTGTCCTCCAGCCAGTCACGACGCCAACCCCCGAATCATGCCCAACACCTCGGCGCTCTCCGCATCCAGCGCCGCGATCTCATCCAGTATCTCGGTAGGTGTGCGCAGCGTGACCACCTCGCCGCCGTCCGGGTTCTTCACCGACAAATCCCAGGTGGTGGCGTCCAGGCCGGCCAAGTCCACGCTCCAGCTCTTGGGCGAGGTGGCGGCGGTGGCTTGCAAGGTTACAAACTCGGTCAGGTCCGCATCGTTCAGCGGGTTGGTCTTGCCCAGACTGCGGCCTGGGTCGAGCTGGTAGTACCAGACCCGCTGCGTGGGTTCGCCCTTGGTAAAGAACAGCACCACGGTTTTGACGCCTGCGCCCTGGAAGGTACCGCCCGGGCAGTCCAGTACGGTGTGCAGGTTGCAGCTTTCCAGCAGCAGCTTGCGCAGGCTGACGCTGGCGTTGTCGGTGTTGCTCAGGAAGGTGTTCTTGATGACGATGGCCGCCCGGCCACCGGCGCGCAGGCACTTGATGAAGTGCTGCATGAAAAGGAACGCGGTTTCCCCGGTCTTGATGGGGAAGTTCTGCTGCACCTCTTTTCGCTCTTTGCCACCAAAGGGCGGGTTTGCCAGGATCACGTCGTAGCGGTCACGCTCCTGAATGTCGTTGATGTTTTCGCCCAGCGTGTTGGTGTGCACGATGTTGGGCGCCTCGATGCCGTGCAGGATCATGTTCATGATCCCGATGACGTAGGCCAGGCTCTTCTTTTCCTTGCCGTAGAAGGTGCGCTTCTGCAGCGTTTCCAGGTCGTCGGCTTTGGTGGCCTGCGGTGCCAGGTAGTCATACGCCTCACACAGGAAGCCGGCCGAACCGCAGGCACCGTCGTAAATGCGCTCGCCGATGCGGGGCTTGAGAACCTGGATCATGGCGCGGATGAGCGGGCGCGGAGTGTAGTACTCGCCGCCGTTGCGCCCGGCATTGCCCATGTTCTTGATCTTGGCTTCGTACAGGTGCGACAGCTCGTGCTTTTCCGCCTGGGAGCGAAAGCGCAGCTCGTCCACCAGGTCGATCACGTCGCGCAGGTTGTACCCGCTCTGGACCTTGTTCTTGATCTCGCTGAAGACCTCGCCGATCTTGTATTCGATGGTTTGCGGGCCGCTGGCGCGCTGCTTGAAGCCGGCCAGGTAGGGGAACAAGCGGTTGTTGACCATGTCGCGCAGGTCGTCGCCGGTGGCGGCCGCGTTGTGGTCGATCTTGCCGTCTGCCCCCTTGGGCGCGGCCCACTGGCTCCAGCGGAATGGTTCCGCCAGAAGGTATTCATAGGGCCGACCTTCCAGCTCGGCCTCCATGGCCTTGTCGGCCTCCAGTGCGTCCAGGTACTTGAGAAACAGCAGCCAGCTCGATTGCTCGGTGTAGTCCAGCTCGCTGGTGCAGCCTGCGTCTTTGTGCAGGATGTCGTCGATGTTCTTGAAGGTCTGTTCAAACATGCCGGTGGGTGTTCTTCTGAGGTGCGAGGGCACTCCCTGCCGGTAGGTTACACGAGGAAACCGGGCCTCCTGCTGGCCCCCGGAATGCGGATCAACTCATGCGCTTCAGCTTGTCCTGCATCAGCCCCAGGCTATTGGCCATGAGGGCCAGTGCGACGTGAGAATGCTTGTTGTGTGCGGCTTGCATCCGGGCGAAAGTCTTCCAGTGCATGCCTTTTGGCTTGTCCCCTGGAAGATTCAGGATGCCATAGCTCCAGCCCAGCTTGCGGCGGATTTTGTTGGCTCGCCGTGCTGCGCGGTCTTCGGCAGATTCCCTTTGACAGCGGTAGGCCAAGTCGTTGCAATGCCGGCAGGCTATCCGGGAGCCACCGTACAACAGGGCCACACGCCGGCCGCAGCCGGGTTCAGGGCAACGCCACCACACCCGCTCGCCACCCAGATGGCAGGGTGTGCGCTCCAAGGGGATGTCAAAGAAGGCGTCGTGCCACTGTCCATTTCGCAGGCAGCGGCTGCATCGGACCTGCACCTGGTCAGAGTCCACAGTCAACCGGATCGTGGCGACCCTGGCGCCGTTCCTTGACCAGGACCATCCATAGTTCATCCCAACGCCCAAGAGTCCCGAACGCTGCAGCTCGCGCACGTCCAACTGGCGACTCTGTTCGACGCATTCCTTGGCGCCGTGTGCACCGTTGCCCCGTCTGCTCATGGATTCCTCCAAAAATAGAACCGAAATCAATTGGAAACTGGGGGGTACGCAGTGACCCTGGTTAGTTCAGTACTTAGGGGGTCTCAGCCCCTGAACCAAAGCGACCAAAGCGACCAAAGCGGCGGTTTACAAGCCTATCGCGCATAGTTTCTGAACTTGAGTTTTGGCGCTGTGAAGAAGGCATGCGCCTCCGGTTTGGCTTGCGCGGTCTTGGGGCTCCAGTCTGGTTTGCCCGTCCGACGCGCTCGGTCCATGCGGATTAGCAGGTACCAGTCCAGCGCGATCCGGGACTTGACGTGCTCAGGGCAAAGCTCGAAGAACCAGCGCAGTGGTTTCAACAGAGTCTCCGGGCAGGACTCCAAGCGGATCGCTCGCTGGTCGGTAGGCAGCAACACTCCCTCGTGGCAGGACTGCTCAAGCGGCAGCATCAAGTCGTGCTGGAACACATAGTTCGTCCATTCGCAAAGCTCGTTGCCGTAGTCTTCGTCGTCGTCTGCGAGTTCTTCATGCCATTCCAGTTCCTCGGCCAGCTCGGCGCACAAGACAACTTCGTCGTCGCCATCCGTGTACTCGTACTGTTCAGCTTCCTCCAGCCACAGGTGGCCGTACAGCTTCTGCTGGTCGAACGGGCGGCAGATGAGGCTGGAGCAAGAATTCATGGTCAACGTGAAATGGTTTTTCGAGCTCTCGTAGCGAGGCTTTTGTATAGGTCGCCTTGAACGAACACTGCTACACCCATCAAAAAACCGAAAGTCAGGAGCTGCCCTGCCATCATGTGGAGAGAGAACAAAGATCGACTGTGAATCTCCGGTTGTAGACAGTGCCAAAAAGGTTGCCAAAGCACATCAGACTGCAGGCCAAAGAACATGATTGGCATACATACAAAACTAGCACCGAACGGGAACCAGGAAAACAAGTGAACAAAAGAACACTGTCGAGCACCTATCACCGTTGCAACTGCACCAGCAATAAGCCAGGAGGCGAACAGAATCATGGCAGTGGCAAGCACTTTGGCTCTGCCCAGGGCTACCCAAAAGGTCAACTCCTCGCAGGGCCAAGGAGGAAACATGAACAATAGAAACGAGGCCGCGACACTAGCCATAAGGCTGCTTGCGATGAGATATAGAACCCATCCTCTACTCGGGATGGTTACTACAAATTCGTATGAATTCATCGTCGCTTTCTCCCCCAGTTCTGTTCACGCTCTTGCCCCAATTTGGACGAGGACCTACAACAGAAATGGGTCAACTTAACCCACTTCCGTCAATCCAGCCAAGCATCTGGAGTCTGGCAAAACCCATCCCGCTCCCGAACGATTCCGTCTGCATCTTCCTCTGGCGGCAGCGTCCCGGAGGGTGAGGCAGCAGGCCGGGCACGAAGAACAGTGCTGCCCTGTTTGAATTGTGATGTATGCCGACGAGCCGCTGATAACGGGCTCCGTTCGCACACTTCTTTCGGCAAACCTACACAGGATAGGTTTTGGTCCAACGCGGATATGGACCGAAAACCTATAGGGCTCGTCTCGGGGCTTTCGAAACCTATAGCCTTTGCCGAACATGCGGCTTCTTTCTTCGCGTGATCAGGTCGGATGCTGTTGATGTCGATCTTGAGTGCCAGCATGGCGGGAGTCGGGTCACGTTCTATCGCTGCCCGTATCGTGGGCCACAGTGCTTCTGCACAGGCTTGAATCCCCTCGGCCTCTATCCGGTCCAGTACGGCACGCACGCCCCAGGTTTTGACCACCCCCTGCAGTTTGGCGTTCGAGCGCTTGAATCCGTGTGGCCCCGCGACCTTCTGAAAGAACGACTCCCGCCTGACCTTGGTGGTCGGTATGGCGACTGGTGCGCTGCCCACATACGCCTCGTTCTGCAAGGGAAGCAGCAACACGTGCAGGTGTTTAGCGCCCTCATCGTGATGGGCTGTGGCCAGCAGGATGGGAAGATCGTAAGCCCCTTCAGCCCACTGCAGACACACTTCAAAGTACGCGTCGGAGTTGGTGGCGGCGTCCACTGGCAGGCTGAACACAAGCTCAATGGCCTGGCAATAGTCTTTCCTCAGCTTGGTCGGTTCTACACCGGCACTGGCACACCACTTTTGCGCCAGCATGACCACTTCGGCGGCTGTGGACGGTCCTCGCATCACCTTGTTCTGATCGATACGCTTCGGGTCGATATGCCCATCCGCTCCGCGTTCAGCCTGAATCTCCCGCAGGTTGTGCCGGGCGGCATCCAGAAGGGTCTGCGGTTTTCGCCCGGCTCTCGTTGACATGCCTATGCTCTTCACGGCAAAGTACATGGGTCCGTCAATCATGGGAAAACAGACTTTTGTCCGATTCCAGGAACTCCCTGGCCTTGGCAAGCGTGGGAAGGTGTTTCACGTACCCCGAGCTCTCGACCCAGTAAGTCACAGATCCATCTGTCGGGTCGGTGCGGTGCAGGGCGTACCCCTTCATTGCATAGCAGGTCCGGAGAGTCTCAAACAGTTTCTTCTGACGCTCGGTCGTGGGAACATCCAGATCGTTGATCGCGTTGCCTGCCGTGGGATGGCCGTCCCCGGTGGGCATTTCTTTTGGGGTGGTGTTGATCGTCATTCGAGACCCCTCAAGCTGACATAAGCAAGGCCAGCTTTTCCGCCCGCTTGGTGTGAAGGTGCTTGACCAGCTCTCGAAGTTGATCGTCTGATTGGCCAGCGATGCGTGCCGCATTGATAGCCCTCACCTCGTCATCAGGCCAGCCGCTGGACCGCTCCCCGATCTTGACCGGTTGGGTCCAGAGGCCGTCTCTTATCAGCCCGTAAATGCTTGCAGAAGAGCGGTAGCCTGCCTCGGCCTTGCAAGTTTCGATTCGCCAAATTGCCATGATTGCCCATCCTTAGCCAGCACTGCCAGCAGTTGTTTCGATGGGTCAGATTTCAAGCCTGCAAGGGGGGCTTGCGTCAAATCGGTAGCGGTTTTTCAGCTTCGTCCCAAGGAAAAAGGATCGTGGGCGCCAGGGCCTTGCGGCTCTGCCTGCAAGGGGTTGCTCGTCCCTTTTGGACCCGCCAGCAGCTGGTCAACCCTGGTGCGGCTGATCCCAAGTCTCCGCGCCGCCTCGGATTTATTGCCTTCGCATTCCTCAACCACTCTTCGCACATGGCTCCGCCGTTTTTCTGGTGTGTCGCTCTCTTGTTTCTTGAAGTCAAACTCTGAATGTAGTTCTGACCAGTACAGCCAGCTTGACAGTGATTCGCGGTTGAAGCGTTGTCTATCAAACTGGTCAAGCGCACGCTCCAACCAAAACAATGCGATGTGCCGATATTCGTCCAGTTCACGACGGTTTCTGGCGTTCTCAAACTGCAGATTCAAATCACTCATCTCAACGCTTGGGAGTACAACCAGATCCGGTTCACCCTCAAGTTGCCACGCCCATGATGAAACCAGTTCGGGATCAAGCACTCTTTCTAGGCAGTACCTAAAGTGTGCGCATGTCTCCAAGAATGCTCTGTGCATCCGTTGCAAGAGATGTCGATGACCTAAATGGCTCTCGCTTAGCGTTGCATCCGGCTCAATACCGAGGATCAGAAACGCGGCATCCGATGCCGGAAAATCATCCACACTTTCCCAATACTTAGAAACTGGCATAGCGCTCCCTCAGCAGCCCCGACAAAATGTCAGCGCCTTCGAATCGGAGTGTCCCGGTTTTCACCTTCGGGGAGAAGCCGGTGGCTAGGGCGGCACAGCAAAGTTTCAAGCTGCACGGTGCAGCGGAAAAACCTCCGCCCCTTTACGAATCTTGTCGAGGTGGTCAGCCCATGCCTTGAGCATCGCGCGGCGCTCCCGCAAGTAGGTAGCGTGGTTGTAGGCGGCGGCTACCTGATCGCGCTCTTGGTGCGCCAGTTGCAGTTCAATGACGTGGTGCGGGTATCCCTGTTCGTGAAGGATGGTCGAAGCCAACCCCCGGAACCCGTGACCGGTCATCCGACCGGCGTAGCCCATGCGCTTGAGGGCGCCCAAGATGGTGTTGTTGGACATAGGTCGCTCGTGGTCTCGCTCACCCGGGAATAGCAGGGCACGGCCACCCGACAGGGTTTGCAGGGCCTGCAGTACTTCCACTGCCTGGGGGGCCAGGGGCACGATGTGCGGAGTACGCATCTTCATGCGCTCTGCGGGGATGCGCCACTCTGCTGCCTCAAGGTCGAACTCCATCCAGCGGGCGCCGATCAACTCGCCTGTGCGCACAAATGTGTAAGCCATCAATTTCATGGCCAGACGGGTGTAGGCGCTTCCTTGATAGGCCTCGATCTTTCGCAGCAGTTCGGGCACGTCCTTCGCGTCCAAGCGGGCGTAGTTTTCCTTCTTGCGCGGTTTGAGGGCGTCGGACGGTCGCACGTCGGCGGCCGGGTTGCGCTCAATCAGGCCATGGGCTACCGCGTACCGCATGATTTGCCCGCAGGTCTGCAATGCCCGTTTGGCGATGTCCAAGGCGCCACGGGCTTCGATACCCTTGGCCATTGCCAGCAGTTGGGGGGCTGTGATGCTGGCCAGTGGCCGGGACCCTATGGCAGGGAACACATCGGCCTCAAGGCGACGGATCACATATTCCGCATGGCGCGGGCTGCGCGGCCCACTCCAATGCGCCCACCACTGCCGCGCGACGGCCTCAAAGGTGGTGGCATCCATCAAGGCCCGTTTCAGCTTCGCTTCGCGCTTGAGTTGCGCGGGGTCTTCTCCGGTGGCCAGGGCGTCCCGCGCCTTGTCGCGCCGCTTGCGGGCATCGGCCAACGTGACCTCTGGATACACCCCGAGGGCCAGTCGTTTCTCTTTGCCGCTGTGCCGGTACTTGAAGCGCCAGTACTTGCCGCCGGCCGCCGTGACCTCTAGGTACATGCCAAGGCCATCGGCTAGGCGGGCGTAGGGCTTGCCTGTTGGGCAGGTGGCCCGGTCACATTCGATCTTGGTCAGAGGCATGGGGGCACTTTTGCTGGGGGCATCGGAAAACGCCGATTAATGCCCCCAAATATGCCCCCGGAATGGACTGGCTGTAAATAGACAGCTTTGTACGTCCTGAAACGAGAAAGCCCCGCAGTGCGGGGCTTTTCGGGGTGTTTCTGTACTTCCTTGGAAGTCATGAAACCGATCTGTGGCGGAGAAGGAGGGATTCGAACCCTCGGTACAGTTGAAACTGTACGCCGGATTTCGAATCCGGTGCATTCGACCACTCTGCCACCTCTCCGCGTCGAAGCCTCGCATTCTAGCAGGCGCACGCGGTACTGCTTTTGGCGTATCGACTGCTGCGGCCTGGGTGCGACAATCCCGAAAAACCGTTGAGAGAACCGGCATGCTCGTCGATACACAGCCCGCGACCCATCAGCACTTGCCTGCTTCGCCCGATGTCCGGGACGAGTGGGTCGATTCGCAACTGATCGGTGTTCTGATGAATCAGGCCATGCATTCGCTGGTGGCGGCCAGCCTGGTTTTTCCCGTGCTGGTGTTCATGATGGCGGGCGAAGTGCACACCCCGTCCCTGGTGGCCTGGTGTCTGCTCGTGGTGACCTTGCTCATCGTGCGGTTTCGCATGATCGGTGTCTACCGGCTGCGCTACGACAGTGTCGGTGGTCCGATGCGCCAGACTTTTGTGGGCCGATATCTTTGGACCTGGGGCGGGGTGGGTTTCACCTGGGGCCTGTCGGTGGCGTTGGCCTACCAGCAGGCCTCACCTCAAACGCAGTTTGTCTGCGCCATCGTGGTCATGGGACACGGCATGGTCTCCCTGGCGGCCTTCAGCGCCTACCTGCCGGTGTTCCGCGTCTTCACCCATTCGCTGCTGACCGCGATGATGCTGGGCGTTGTGATGCAGGGGTTCGTTTTCTCCAGCGATCCGGCGGTGTGGCGGCAGACCGTCGCCATGATGGTGCTGATAGGTATTTTCTGGTCGCTGCTGATCGTGGCGGGTAGGCGACTGCACACGGTGCATCGTTCCAGTCTGGAGTTGCAGTTTTCCAATCAGGAACTGATCGATTCGCTGACCCAGCAGACCCGGGCTTCGCTGCGCGCGGTAGCGACCAAAAACCGCTTTCTCGCGTCGGCCGCACACGACCTGCGCCAACCGGTCCATGCGCTGAGCCTCTATGCCGACTGGCTGGCCACCGAACCAGAAATGGCGCGCGACATATCTCCGCGCATCTTGCAGTCCACGCGCGCGATCAATGAACTCTTTGACTCGCTGTTCGACCTCACGCGCATCGACGCGGGCAACTACAAGGTGCGGTTGCAGAATGTAGATGTGCCGCAGTTGTTCGCCGATCTGGCCACACAGTTCGAACCGGTGGCAGCCGCCAAATCGATCCGACTCAGGACCCGCACACCGAGGCTGACGATCTGGGCCGATCCTGTGGTGCTGCGCCGCATTCTGGGCAACCTGCTGTCCAACGCGCTCAAGCACACGAGCAAGGGCGGCGTCCTGCTGGGGCTGCGGCTGCGCCAGGACATGCTGATGTTCGAGGTCTGGGACACCGGGGTCGGCATCGCGCGCGAGCACCAGCAGGCGATCTTTCAGGAGTTCTTTCGCGTTTCGCAGCACCACGGCACCGAAGACAGCCTCGGCCTGGGATTGACCATCGTGTCGCGCCTGGCCACGCTCATGGGTTACCAGCTGGCTGTGTCGTCCGAGGCCAACCGGGGCAGTGTGTTCCGTGTGATGTTGCCCGCATTCACGCAGCGGGACGGCAAACACGAGGCAGAGCCCAGCGTCTTGCTGAATTCAGGAATGATGGGGTTGCAGGAGTACTAGGAGACCGGTACCCCTGATTGCGAAACGCGTCAGAGGTCGAGCAGACCAGCGGTACGGGCCAGGTGGCTGGCCTGTGAACGGCTTTTGACGTTCAGGCGCCGGAACAGGCGCCACAGGTGCACCTTGACAGTGTGTTCGCTGATCTGCAGCTGTTCAGCGATGTCGCGGTTGGACAGCCCCCGATCGAGCATGACCAGCAGCTGTTTTTGCCGTTTGGAGAGTTTTTCGGGGATGGTCGGCGCGTTCTCGTCTTCGGGCTCTTCGGCCAGAAACTCCTTGAGCACCTTGGCAATCTGCGCAGCGCCTGCGGACTTTTCGACATAAGCATCGGCCCCGGCTTCGCGCGAGAGGTCTTCGTAGTCCGCAGCAGGGGAAGCCGACAACACGATCAATGAGGTGTCGGGCAGCATTTGCCGGACTTCGCGAACCCCGGAAACGCCATTGGTGTCGGGCAGTTTCAGGTCAAGGCAAACCAGCTCGGGTTCACCGAACTCAGTGATGGCCTTGCTGACGGATGCCAGGCGCTCCAATTCCACCACTTGTGTCGATGCGCGTAAGCGGCGCAAAAGCATGACGACGGCTTCTCGCATCAGCGGATGATCGTCAATGACAAAAATACTCATGGCTGGTGTGCTTTTAGGATTTTGTTTTCAATCGAGAGCATATCGGCAAAGCGCTCCTTTGGCGATAGTGAACAGGCACCAAATGAGGTCCTTGTTTTTAAATTTGCGTGCCCCAGGGCCCGGGCTGTGGTGCTCCAGACCTCAATTCACTGCGGACTTCATGGTTCACGCGCCAGGACCAGTTGCTCCAGGGCGACTTGCACCCTGGCTGTCTCTGCCCTGGAGGCGAGCTGCGCGGACAGGGTGTCCAGGGCAGCCGCGCCGTCGCGCTGCAACTGTGCAATGGATTGGGCCACATCGCGCGGGTTGGTGAATCCGTTGCTCTGGAGCAGCAGTTCACCTTGGGCATCGAGCAGTTTGAAATGGAACTTCCCGTCCTGCTCGCGGTACTGTTTGAAACTGGGCAGGGCGGCTTTGGCCTGCTTCGCCACTTTGCCAGCGCTGGTCGTGCTGTCCAGGGCACGCAAACCCACCGCGTGCCTGAGCCGCGCCGTGAATGGGATGGCCACCGAGCGGGCTTTCTCGGCACCGGTCCTGAGGGTCTTCTCGATCTGTGCCGGGTTCTGGATCAGCTCGTCGTACACCGCGCGCATCGGCGCGATTTCGCGGTCCAGGCGTTCGAAAAGCACCTGCTTGGCGTCGCCCCAGGCGATCCCATCCGCGTAAGCCTTCGCCAGTGCAGTGGTCTCTTCGGCGCTGGCAAAGGCCTGGTACAGCTGAAACAGCGCCGAACCTTCGGTGCTCTTGGGCTCCCCGGGCGCGCTCGAGTCGGTGAGGATGCCCATGATGAGCCTGCGCAGTTGGTCCCTGGGAGCGAAGAGCGGGATGGTGTTGTCGTAGCTCTTGCTCATCTTGCGGCCGTCCAGACCGGGCAGCGTGGCCACATGGTCTTCGATCACCACCTCCGGCAGGGTGAAATGCTCGCCATAGAGGTGGTTGAAGCTCGACGCGATGTCCCGCGCCATCTCGATGTGCTGGATCTGGTCGCGGCCCACCGGCACCTGGTGGGCATTGAACATGAGGATGTCGGCCGCCATGAGCACCGGGTACATGAACAGGCCAGCGGTCACGCCGTGGTCGGGTTCGGTGCCGGTGGCGGTGTTCTTGTCCACCGATGCCTTGTAGGCATGGGCGCGGTTGAGCAGGCCTTTGCCGGTGACGCAGGTCAGCAGCCAGGTCAGTTCCGGAATTTCAGGGATGTCGGACTGGCGGTAGAAGGTGACCCTGTCCGGATCCAGGCCGCAGGCCAGCCAGGTCGCGGCAATCTCCAGCGTGGAGCGTTGCACGCGGGCCGGTTCGCCGACCTTGATGAGTGCGTGGTAGTCGGCCAGAAAGTAGAAGTTCTCTGTGTCTGGCTGGCGGCTGGCACGCACCGTGGGGCGCACGGCACCGACGTAGTTGCCCAGGTGGGGTGTGCCCGAAGTCGTGATGCCGGTGAGGACGCGTTGAATGCTCATGTGAGGGGCTGGGAATCAGAACAGGACGGCGCGAACGGGGGCGAGAAGCATCTGGATGGCGCCACTGGTGAACATCATCAGCGGGCGCAGCCAGAGGTTGCCGACCACACCGGTGATGACCAGCGCCATGACCACGAAGAATCCCCAGGGCTCGATGCGGGAGACCTGCCAGGCCAGGTTCTGGGGCAGCAGCCCGACCAGGATGCGGCCGCCGTCCAGCGGCGGCAGGGGGAACAGGTTGAACGCGAACATGACCAGGTTCACCAGCACGCCCGCTCTGCACATTTCGTTGAAGAACCGCTCTTCCACGCCCAGGAACAGCATCAGGTACAGGGCCAGGGTCCAGCCGATGGCCTGGATCAGGTTGGCGCCCGGGCCGGCGAGTGCCACCCAGACCATGTCCCGCTTGGGATTGCGCAGGCGCCCGAAGTTGACCGGCACGGGCTTGGCATAGCCGAACAGGAAGGCGCCCGAGGTCGCAAAGTACAGCAGCAGGGGCATGGCGATCGTGCCCAGCGGGTCGATGTGCTTGATCGGGTTGAGCGTGATGCGGCCCAGCATGTGGGCAGTGTTGTCGCCAAAATGAAGCGCCGCGTAGCCGTGTGCCGCCTCATGCACCGTGATGGCGAACAGCACCGGCAGTGCATAGATGGCAACGGTCTGAATGATCTGGGCGAAATCCATGGCGTGAGGCAGGCAAAAGACTATTGTCCCAGATGGCGCTCTGGTCCTTCGGGCGGGGTGCCCACCCACCTGGGTGAAGGACTTACAGGCCCAGTGGCGCCAGTGCCCCTTGGCCCGCGCGCACCACCTCCGGGTTGCCGCCGGTGCCCATCGGGGTGAGGTCGATCACGGTCGTCGGTTCCATGGCGCAGGCGCCGGCGTCGAGAACGCCATCCACCGCATGTTCGAAGCGCTCCAGGATCTCCTGAGCGTCGTTCAGGGGCTGCACCTCGCCCGGCGGGATCAGCGTCGTCGCGAGCAGCGGGCCGTTGTGCAGGTCCAGCAAGGTGAGCAGGGCGTTGTGGTCGGGCACACGCAGGCCGATGGTCTTGCGCGAGGGATGGCTCAGGCGGCGCGGCACCTCCTTGCTGGCTTCGAGGATGAAGGTGTAAGGGCCGGGCGTGGCGGCCTTGAGGAGGCGGTACTGGCGGTTGTCCACCTTGGCATAGCTGGCCAGCTCGCTCAGGTCGCGGCAGAGCAGCGTGAGATGGTGCTTGTCGTCCACCTGGCGGATGCGGCGCAGTTTGTCGGCGGCGACCTTGTCATCGAGGTGGCAGACCAGGGCGTAGCTGGAGTCGGTGGGCACGGCGAGCACGCCGCCCTTGTTCAGCAACTGCACGGCCCGCATCAGCAGCCGCGTCTGCGGGTTGTCGGGGTGGACTTCGAAAAACTGTGACATGTCTGTATTGTGCGCGGCTGCCCCCGCGCGGCCGGTCACGGCTCGGGTGGCGGCACCGTCAACGACTTCTCCCGCGCCGTCAACCAGCTCGCGGTCGCCCCGCAGACCACGATGAGTGCGATGCCGGCGAGTTCCAGCGAGCCCGGGATGTGCTTGAACACCAGCCAGCCGCACAGCATGGCGAACGCGATTTGCGTGTACAGATAGGGTGTGAGCGTGGACGCCGGGGCTCGGGCGAACGCGAGGATCAGGAGGAAATGACCCACCGTGCCCATGACGCCAATCAGGCACAACAGGGCGAAGGTGTTGGCGTCGGGAATCGCCTGCCAGACCAGCGGCAGCACAACGGTGGCCAGCAGGGCGCCCACCCAGCCGGTGTAGAAGTGCATGGTCATCGGGTCCTCGGTGCGTGCCAGCCGGCTGGTGAGGATCTGGAACCAGGCGTAGGTGACCACCATGGTCAGCGGAAGCAGCGTGAACCAGCCGAATGTGGCACCGCCAGGCTGCACGACCAGCAAGGCGCCCACGAAACCGCCGCTCACCAGCGCCCAGCGCAGCAGCGACACTTTTTCCTTGAGAAACAACGCCGCCAGCAGCGTGACCACCAGCGGCGTGGTCATCACGAAGGCGGTGAATTCGCCGACCGGCATGTGTTGCACGCTGACGAACGAAAGCATGCTGACCGTCAGGAGCAGGCAGCCGCGCAGCAGCTGAAAGCGCGGGTGTTCGGTGCGCAGCAGGCTGCGCCCGCGCAGGGGCAACATGACAGCGGAGACGGCCAGCGCCTGGAACACGTATCGGAACCAGACCGCCACCAGAATCGGCACGAAGGCTCCCACGTACTTGACTGCGGTGTCCAGCACCGCGAAGCAGGCCACCGCCAGCACCAGGAACACGACGCCCAGCGCCGTCTGGGCGCCCGCCGGGTGGGTCGTCATCCGTGGACGCGGTCGGTGAGCAGGGTCCAGACCGGTGTGACGCTGCCCGGCAGGTCGGGCAGTTGCCCCAGGTCGGTGTGGCTTTCGTCCGGGCTGTGGAAGTCGCTGCCGCGCGAGGCCACCAGGTCGAATTCGCGGCAGAAGTCGGCGTACTTCACATAGTCGCCCTGGCCGTGCGCGCCTGTCACCACCTCCACGCCCTGACCGCCCAGCGTCTTGAATTCGGTGAAAAGCGCGTACTCCTCGTTGGCGGTGAAGCCGTAGCGTCCTGGGTGGGCGATCACCGCCACACCGCCGGCACCGGTGATCCAGCCCACGGCGTCGCGCAGCGTGGCCCAGCGGTGCGGCACGAAGCCGGGTTTGCCTTCGGTGATGTACTTGCGGAACACGTCGCTGGTTTCCTTGCACACGCCGATTTCCACCAGGTAGCGGGCAAAGTGCGAGCGCGAGATCAGCTCCGGGTTGCCGACGTATTTGAGAGCACCTTCGTAGACGCCCGGGATGCCCACCCGCGCGAGGTCGTCGCTCATTTCGCGGGCGCGCTGCTCTCGTCCTCCGCGTGTCTGGCGCAGGCCTTCGACCAGCGCCGGAGCGGTGTGGTCGAAGCCCAGGCCGACGATGTGCACCGTGACACCGGCGAACGTGACCGAAATCTCCACGCCGGTGAGAAAAGGCAGACCCGCGCTGCGCGCCGCGGCGATCGCGCGGTCCTGACCGCCGACCTCGTCGTGGTCGGTGAGCGACCACAGCTCCACCCCGTTGGCCTTGGCGCGCTGCGCCAGCACCTCGGGCGTGAGGGTGCCGTCAGAGACGACGGAATGGCAATGGAGGTCGGCGTTGAGGATGTGGGTCACAAGATCATTTTAGGTTTGACGGGGCGACCACGCTGACCCGGGGCGCAAAACCCGCAGCGAAAGAAGTGACCCCCTACCCAGAACACCGCGGAACTGGCTTTGCCAGGCCGCAGGTGTTGCCCCCTGGGGGGTGACGCCGCAGGCGGCGCGGGGGGAGTCTGTTCAGCCTGTGTTCCGCAACCCGGCCGAGATGCCGTTGATCGAGATGTGGATGCCGCGTCGCACTTTCTCGTCGCGATCGGCGTGGTTTTCGCCCGCCCGGTATCGCCGCACCAGCTCGACCTGCAGGTGGTGCAGCGGGTCGATGTAGGGAAAGCGGTGTCGCATGGAGCGCTGCAGCGACGCGTTGTTCACCAGGCGCGTCTTCTCACCGGTGATCAGCGACAGCGCATCGGCGGTGCGATGCCATTCGGCCTCGATGGCGGTGAACACCTTGGTGCGCAGCTTCCTGTCTTCCACCAGTTCGGCGTAGCGCGTGGCCAGGGCCAGGTCGCTCTTGGCCATCACCATGTCCATGTTGGAGAGCAGCGTGCTGAAAAACGGCCACTGCTTCACCATCTTCTGCAACAGCAGCTTCTGTTTGGCCATGCCCTTGGGGCCGTCCTTGTGCAGGAAGGCGTGCACCGCCGAACCGAAGCCGTACCAGCCCGGCAGCGTCAGGCGGCACTGCCCCCAGCTGAAGCCCCAGGGGATGGCCCGCAGGTCTTCGATCTTCTGCGTCGCCTTGCGCGAGGCCGGCCGCGAGCCGATGTTGAGTTCGGCGATCTCGCGGATCGGTGTGGCGGCGAAAAAATAGTCGGCAAAGCGCGGGGTGTCGTACACCAGCGCCCGGTAGGCCGACATGCTGGCCAGTGACAGTTCGGCAGCGGCCTCCAGGAACGCCCTGGGCGCGTTGCGCGTGGGTTGCAGCAGCGTGGCTTCCAGCGTGGCCGCGACCAGCGTTTCCAGGTTGCGGCGGCCGATTTCCGGGTTGGCGTATTTGGAGCCGATCACCTCGCCCTGTTCGGTGAGGCGGATCTGGCCGCGCACCGTGCCCGGGGGCTGGGCGAGGATGGCCTGGTAGCTCGGACCGCCGCCACGGCCCACCGTGCCACCACGTCCGTGGAACATGCGCAGCTGGATCGATTTTTCGTGGTCCTTGTTGAGCGAGTCGAACAGCTCGACCAGCGCGATCTCGGCGCGGTACAGCTCCCAGTTGCTGGTGAAGATGCCGCCGTCCTTGTTGGAGTCGGAGTAGCCCAGCATGATGTCCTGCTCGCTGTAGCCGTCGTGGGTACCGCGGTGCACCATGGCACGCACGCCGGGCAGGGCGTAGTAGTCGCGCATGATCGGTGCGGCGTTGCGCAGGTCTTCAATCGTCTCGAACAGGGGCACCACGATCAGGTCGGCGGTGGCCTCTTCATGGAGCAGGCCGCGCATCAGCCCGGCTTCCTTCTGCAGCAGCAGCACTTCGAGCAGGTCGCTCACGGTTTCGGTGTGGCTGATGATGGCGTGGCGGATCGCCTGCGCGCCGAAGCGCTCGCGGCCACTGCGCGCGTTGTCAAAGATCGCCAGCTCACTCCGGGTGTGGGCCGAGTAGGTGTGGTCCGGCACACGCAGCGGGCGCGCGTCGTTCAGCTGGCGCAGCAGCAACGTGCGCTTGGCCATTTCGTCGAGGCCGCTGTAGTCGGCCTCGATACGCGCCGTGGCGAGCAGCTCGGCCACCACTTCTTCGTGTTTGTCCGAGCTCTGGCGCAGGTCGATGGTGGCGAGATGGAAGCCGAACACCTGCACCGCCCGGATCAGCGGTCGCAGCCGCGAGCGGGTGAGCGCCGTGCCGTGGTGGGCCATCAGCGAGGCTTCGATGGTGCGCAGATCGGCCAGCAGCTCGGCAGCGCTGGCGTAGGGGTCTTGCGGTGCCACGGCATGGCGCGCCGCTTCGCCACCGGTCAGGGTCTTGAGCGTGGCGGCCAGGCGCGCGTACATGCCGGTGAGCGCGCGGCGGTAGGGTTCGTCCTGCCGGTGGGCGTTTGTGTCGGGCGAACGCTCGGCCAGGGCTTTCATGTCGGGGCTCACGCTCGCCAGCATGGCCGACACCGACAGCTCGGCACCCAGGTGGTGCAGCTGGGTCAGGTGGTGACGCAGCACCATGTCGGCCTGGCTGTGCAGGGCCAGTTCGAGCGTCTGCGCGGTCACGTTGGGGTTGCCGTCGCGGTCGCCGCCGATCCACTGGCCCATGCGCAGGAAGGGCGCCAGGTCCTGGTCGTTCAGGCCTTCCTCCAGGTCGCGGTAGATGCGCGGAATCTGGGTGAGGAAGGTGGTCTGGTAGTAGCTCAGCGCGTTCTCGATCTCGTCGGCCACGGTGAGTTTGGTGAAGCGCAACAGGCGCGTCTGCCACAGCTGGGTCACGCGGGCGCGCAGCTGGGCCTCGAAGTCGGCCAGGTCGCGCGGCAGCAGCTGTTCGCGCTCGGCCAGCAGCTGGGCGATGGCGCGCTCGGCGTCCAGGATGCTTTTGCGCTGCACCTCGGTGGGGTGGGCGGTGAGCACCGGCGAGATGTGGGCCGCGGCCAGTGTGCGCACCACCTCGGCGGGCGCGATGCCGGCCTTCTGCAGGCGTTGCAATGTCATCGCCAGGCTGCCTTCCTGCAGGTCGCCGGCGCGGTCGTGCACCGCCCGGCGGCGGATGTGGTGGCGGTCTTCGGCCAGGTTGGCGAGGTGGCTGAAATAGGTGAAAGCGCGGATCACGCTCACCGTCTGCTGGCCCGAGAGGCCCTTGAGCAGCTTCTTCAGCGCCTTGTCGGCGTCCTGGTCGGCGTGGCGGCGAAACGCCACCGACAGCTTGCGGATCTGCTCGATCAGGGCGTAGGCGTCTTCGCCTTCCTGCTCGCGGATCACGTCACCCAGCACCCGGCCCAGCAGGCGGATGTCGTCGATCAGCGGCTGGTCCTTGTCGGCCTCGGGCTTGCGGCGGGTGACGGTGGCGGGGCGGGTGGGCGTTCGGCTCATGTCGGATTCGGGGTGTTTGCTGAATTTTTGGGCAGGGGCCATGCTAGCATCCAAAGTCGTTCGAACCGTTACCAAACGGGTACCAAAAGAGGCCCGCAAGCCGCGCCGGCCTTGATCTTTTTTGATTTGCACCGTGTCCATTTTTCAAACCTCACCGGCCTTGTCCATCACCATCGCCACGCGCGAAAGCCGACTGGCCTTGTGGCAGGCCGAACACGTCAAGGCCCTCTTGCAAGACTTGGGCCACCAGGTCACTTTGCTGGGCATGACTACCCAGGGCGACCAGATCCTGGACCGCAGCCTGTCCAAGGTGGGTGGCAAGGGCCTGTTCGTGAAGGAGCTGGAAGTCGCGCTCGAAGAAGGGCGTGCCGACATCGCGGTGCATTCACTCAAAGACGTGCCGATGGACCTGCCGCCCGGATTTGCGCTGGCTTGTGTGATGGAGCGCGAAGACCCGCGCGACGCCTGGGTCTCGCCGCACTGCTCCGGGCTGGCCGATCTGCCGCCGGATGCGGTGGTCGGCACCTCCAGCCTGCGCCGACTGGTGCTGCTGCGCGATGCGTTGCACGCGCTGGGTCGCTCGGATGTGCGCATCGAGCCACTGCGCGGCAACCTCGACACCCGCTTGCGCAAGCTCGACGAAGGGCAGTACCACGCCATCGTGCTCGCGGCGGCTGGCCTGAAGCGCCTGGGTTTGTCCAGCCGCATCCGCGCCATCTTTGAGCCCGCCCAGTCGCTGCCCGCCGCGGGTCAGGGCGCGCTGGGCATCGAGGTGCGGTCCGATCGCACCGATCTGATTGATGCGCTCCGGCCGCTGGTGCACATGGCCAGCTGGCAGCGCGTGGCGGCCGAGCGCACCGTGTCGCGTGCCATGGGCGGCAGCTGCTCCATGCCGCTGGCGGCCTACGCGCAGTGGACGAACGAACAGACCGGCCTGCTGCGCCTGGAAGCCGCCTGGGGCGACCCTGAAGGCCAGCTGGCGCTGGTGCGGGTGAGCGAAGAAGCCCAGGTGCAATCCCTGGCCGAGGCCGAGGCGCTGGGCCAGCGGGTGGCCGATGCCCTGCGCGCGGCCGGCGCCCAGCCGCCCGCTGCGGAGGCCTGAGATCTTGCCCGGGCCGGTGGATCGGCTGCAGCGCCTGATCGTCACCCGTCCGGCCGCCGAGGCCGCTGGCTGGGTGGACGCCCTGCTGGCGCAAGGCTGGCCCGCCCAGGCCTTGCCGCTGATCCGCATCGCCGAACCCCAGGACAGCCGCACAGCCCAGGCCCTGCACCACGTGCGGGCGCACTGGCCCGACATGGACGCGCTCATGTTCGTGAGTGGTGCGGCGGTGAGCCATTTTTTCGCGCGCGACGTCGCGCCGGTTCCGCCGGGCGGGACGCAGACCCGCTTTTGGGCACCCGGGCCGGGCACCGCGCGCCTGCTGGCGCTTGCGCTCGCCCGCTTGGGGCTTCCGGCCGACCGCGTTGATTCGCCGCCAGCCGACGCCGCGCAGTTCGATTCCGAATCGCTCTGGCCGGTGGTCGCGCCGCAGATGCGGGCCGGGCGGCGCATCACCGTGGTTCGCGGTGCCTCGCTGGATCCGCTCGACCCGCCGTCTGCCGCTGCCACCGGCAACGGCCGCGACTGGCTGATCCGCCAGTGCGAGGCCGCTGGCGCACAGGTGCAGGCCTGCGTGGCTTACGAACGCCATCCACCCGCATGGACCGCCGATGAGCGGACCCTGGCCCGGCAAGCCCGGGCTGCGGGCAGCGTCTGGCTGTTCAGCAGTTCCGAGGCGCTGGACCACCTGCTGTCTGCAGACCCTGGAGGCGACTGGTCGCAGGCTTCGGCCCTGGTCACGCATCCGCGCATTGCCGCGCGGGCCCGGGCCGCCGGTTTCGGGCAGGTCACGGAATGCCGGCCCGCCTTGCCCGACGTGGTGCGCGCCCTAGAATCGGGTTGGACCCGACCATGAGCGACATCTCCTCCGACACCCCTGCCAGCCCGCCGACCCCGCCCGCGGTGACGCCACCCGCGCCAGCGTCTGCGCTTCCTCGTCGCGCCACGGGGTGGCCACTTTGGTTGGCCGTGGCTCTGGCGGCGCTCGCGCTGCTCATGAGCGGCTTGCTCTGGCAGAAGCTCAGCTTCACCCAGCATGAACTGGCGCGACGCAGCCAGGACAGCGCGGCACAGGCGGTCGAGGCGCGCACCCTGGCCGCGCAAGCCGAGGCGCTGGCACAAGAACTCCAGGCCCGTCTGGCGGTGGCCGAGGTCAGACTGTCCGAAGTCACGCTGCAGCGCAGCCAGCTGGAAGAGCTGATGCTCACGCTCTCGCGTTCGCGCGATGACAACCTGGTGCAGGACATCGAGTCCGCGCTGCGGCTGGCGCAGCAGCAGGCGCAGCTCACCGGCAGCGCCCAGCCCATGGTGTCGGCCCTGCAGGCGGCGGATCAGCGCATTGCGCGCGCCGCGCAGCCGCGCCTGAACCCGGTGCAGCGCGCCATCGCGCGCGACATCCAGCGCATCCAGAGTGCGGCGCTCACCGACGTGCCTTCGCTGGTTCAGCGGTTCGACGAACTGTCGCGACAGGTCGACACCTGGCCGGTGCTCAACGACGTCGGCCCGCGCGCCGCCAAGCCCGGCCCGGTGCGTCGCCCGGCGCTGGCTTCCCCGGCCGATGGGGCATCGACGGGAGTCGAGCCCGGCATCGACGAGGCGTCGGGCTGGCTCGACCAAGGGCGCGAACTCTGGGGCCGCGTCTGGGCCGACGTGACCCGCAGCGGACGCGAACTGGTGCGGGTGAGCCGCATCGACCGCCCGGAGGCGGTGTTGCTCGCGCCCGAGCAGGCTTTCTTCCTGCGTGAAAACCTCAAGCTCAAGCTGCTCAATGCGCGCCTCGGTCTGCTGGCCCGGCAAAACACCGCGGCGCGGGCCGACGTGCTGGCGGTGGAGGCCTCGCTGGCCCGCTATTTCGACACCCGCGATGCGTCGGTGGCGGGCGCGCAAGCCGCTCTCGCCCAGTTGCGCGACGAACTGGTGCAGGCCGAGCTGCCCCGGCCGGAAGAAAGCATTGCCGCGCTGGCCGCGGCCGCCGGGGGCCGCTGATGGCAGCAAGCAGACAAGGCGGTGCCATGCGCAGCGTGTTCTGGCTGCTGGGGCTGGCTGCCGTCGCGGTGGCGCTGGCCCAGCTGGTCGGGCACAACGCCGCCACGGTCACGCTGTTCTGGCCGCCTTACCGCTACGACGTGTCGTTCAACTTCGTGTTGTTCTGCCTGATCGCCGCTTTTGCGCTGCTCTATCTCGCGCTTCGCGCCATCGCCGTGCTGCGCGACCTGCCGGTGCAGGCGCAGCGCTGGCGCAGCCAGCAAGTGGAGCGCGCCGCGGTGGGTTCGGTGCTCGATGCGCTGTCGCACCAGCTGGCGGGGCGTTTCGTGCGAGCCCAATCAGCCGGGCTGTCGGCTCTGGAGCAGCTCAACGCCATGCCGTCGGCCCAATGGGCGCGGCGCCACCAGCTGCAATTGCTGGCCCACCTGCTGGTCGCCGAGAGCGCGCAATCGCTGCGGAACCACCCGCGCCGGGACGAGCACCTCCAGGCGGCCCTGCACCCCAGACTGGCCAAAAGCGCGCCCGAGGCTTTTGAAGGTGCCTTGCTGCGTGCCGTGCACTGGGCGGTGGAAGACCGCGACGCCGACCTCGCGCGCACCCGCCTGGCCGAATTGCCGCAGGGTGCGGCCCGCCGCATCCAGGCGCTGCGGCTCAAGCTCAAGACCGCCCGCCTCGGTGGGGCCACCGCCGAAGCGCTCGAAACCGCGCGCCTGCTGGCCAAGCACCGAGCCTTCTCGCCCCTCGCCTCGCGCAGCATTGTGCGTGGTCTTGCGTTGGACGCACTGCGCGAGGCACATGATCTGTCGCAGTTGCAGACCGTGTGGTCCCGGCTCGACACCGCCGAGCGCGCCATGCCCGATCTGGCCCTGGCCGCGGCCGAACGCGCCAACCAGCTGATCGCTCCTGAACTGGGCGATGCCGAGGCCGACCAGGCTGCGGCCCTGGTGCGCGGCTGGCTGGAACCCATCTGGCCCGGTCTGCAGGATCTCGATGCCATCCACCAGAGACAGCTGGTGGAGGTGCTTGAGCCGGGGCTTTCACGGCTGGATGCAGCGTGGCTGGCCCGGCTGGAGCACGCTCAGCGTCAGATGCCCGGCAACGCCTTTTTGCAATACCTCGCCGGCCAGGCCTTCATGCAGCGCCGGCTCTGGGGCAAAGCGGCCCAGCTGCTGGGTCAGGCCAGCCACAGCCTGGGCGATCCCCTGCTGTTGCGACGCACCTGGTGCTCGTTGGCCCGCCTGGCCGAAGAGCGCGGTGACAGCGGTGCCGCGCAGGACGCCTGGAAACGCGCCGCCTTGCTTGACTGAGCGCTGCGACCTCGGCGCAACCTGCCATCCGAACGAAAAAAATGCCGGTCTTGACCGGCATTTTTTCGATCAAGCCACCGTGGAAGGCGGCCCGGTATCAGCCTTGCTGGGTTTCAAACGGCAGCGGCGTGTTGCGCAAGTCCTTGCGCGTTTCCACCAGCACCAGCGGACCGTCGTCCGGCAGTTCCACCGGCTTGATCTCGCGCGGCACATGGATCGGCTTGGGTTCGGCAGCGATCGCGGCCTGCACCTGAGCCACCTTGTCGGCGTTGGAGTTGACCCACTCCAGGCCGCTGCCCTGAGCCACTTGGTTCAGCTCGTCGATGGAGACCGTGTAGCTCTGGACCTTGGGCAGTCCCCGGGGGGCCGGGGCGGCGGCCGGTGCATTGCTGCGGGCCACGGGGGCGGCCGCTGCGGGGCGCGGTGCGGGTGCGACCGGCGCGGGCGCGGCATCCATCACCGGGGCTGGCACCGGCATCGGCGCAGCGGTCGCTGACGCCGGGCTGGCTTCCACCGGCAGGCTGAAGTAGCTGCTGCGTGCGGGGGCTTCGTAGGCTGGTTCCTCGCCGTTGCTCTCCGGGGCTGGCCGGACAGGCGCTTCCTCGCCGTCCTGCTGCGCTGCATCGCGCGGCGCGCGTTCGCGGCGATCGCGGCCATAGCGGTCGCGGCTGCGGCGTTCGCGCGGGCCGCGCTGGCCGCCGTTGTCGGCATCGCCTTCGGCGGGGGATGCATCTGCGCCGGTGGTCTGCGCGTCCATCTCGGCGGACATCGGCGCGGCTTCATGGAGACCTTGCGGGCCTGCCTCGCTGCCTTCGGCCGGACGGCGGCGGTTGTCGTTGCGCGGACGGCGCTCGCGGCGCTGGGCTTCGGCGGCCTCGGGCGTTTCGATCAATGCACCCGGCGCGGCGTTGAGCATCACCTCGCTGGCGGCTGCACCGTCCACCGGTGCCGCGTCGCGGCGGTTGTCACGGCGGCCACCCTGGCGGCTTTCACCACGGTTGTCGCCGCGGTTCTCGCCACGCTGGTCTCCGCGGTTGTCACCGCGCGCTTCGCCCCGTCGACCGGCGTCACGGCCTTCACCGCCGCGACCTTCGGCGTTGCGGGTGTCAGGGCCCCGGCCCTCACCACCACGGCCTGCGTTGCGGCCACCTTCTCGTGGCTCCCGCCCTTCGCGCGGCGCGCGGGTTTCACCGCTGCCGCTGCCGTTGCGGCCACCGCGGCCACGACCATCGCGGCCGCCTTCGCGGCCACCGTCACGTCGGCCATCGCCGCGCGCTTCGCGCTCAGAGGTTTTGGCGGGTGCGGGTGTCGCGGGCTTTTCGGTCGTGGCAGGCGTGTCAGGCGCGCTGCCAAAGAGACTCTTGAGCCAACCAAAGAAACCCTTTTCAGCCGGCGCTGCCACCTTGGCCACGGGCGCTGCCGGAGAGACCGCCGCAACCGGCGCTGCCACCGGTGCTTCGGGCCTGGGCGCGGCCACTGGGGCCGGTCCGTCGGGCAGCACGCCCTTGATCACCGGCTCTTGCTTGTTGGTGCGCTCCTGGCTGCGGCGGGTGAAGCCGGTGGCTTCGTCCGGTTCGTCGGCGAGCTTGTAGCTGGCGTCCAGGCTGTCCAGGCGCGGGTCGTCGTGCTTCAGGCGTTCGAGCTTGTAGTTCGGCGTGTCCAGCGACTTGTTGGGCACCAGCAGCACGTTGATGCGCTGCTTGAGTTCGATCTTGGTGATCTCGGTGCGCTTTTCGTTCAGCAGGAAGCTGGCCACCTCGACCGGCACCTGCACCAGCACGGCGGCCGTGCTGTCCTTGAGCGACTCTTCCTGGATGATGCGCAGGATCTGCAGCGCCGAGCTTTCGGTGTCGCGGATGTGGCCGGAACCGCCGCAGCGCGGGCAGGGGATGGACGAGCCTTCGCTCAGCATCGGCTTCAGACGCTGGCGGCTCATTTCGAGCAGGCCGAACTTGCTGATGGAGCCGAACTGCACGCGGGCGCGGTCCTGGCGCAGCGCGTCGCGCAGGCGGTTTTCCACCTCGCGGCGGTTCTTCGACTCGTCCATGTCGATGAAGTCGATCACGATCAGGCCGCCCAGGTCGCGCAGCCGGGCCTGGCGCGCCACCTCGTCGGCGGCCTCCAGGTTGGTTCGGGTGGCGGTTTCCTCGATGTCGCCGCCCTTGATGGCACGGGCCGAGTTCACGTCCACAGCCACCAGCGCTTCGGTCTGGTCGATCACGATGGCGCCGCCGGACGGCAGGTTCACCGTGCGGCTGTAGGCGGTTTCGATCTGGTGCTCGATCTGGAACCGGCTGAACAGCGGCGCGTCGTCGCGGTAGCGCTTCACGCGGTGCCCGTGCTCGGGCATCACGTGGCTCATGAACTGGTGAGCCTGTTCATAGATGTCATCGGTGTCGATCAGGATCTCGCCGATGTCGCTGTTGAAGTAGTCGCGGATGGCGCGGATCACCAGGCTGGATTCCTGGTAGATCAGGTACGCGCCCTTGCCGCCTTTGGCGGCACCGTCGATGGCGGTCCACAGCTTGAGCAGGTAGTTCAGGTCCCACTGCAGCTCGGGCGCGTCGCGGCCGATGCCGGCGGTGCGCGCAATGATGCTCATGCCATTGGGGTATTCGAGCTGGTCCAGCGCCTGCTTGAGTTCCTGGCGGTCTTCGCCTTCAATGCGTCGGCTCACGCCGCCGCCGCGCGGGTTGTTCGGCATCAGCACAACGTAGCGCCCGGCCAGGCTGACAAAGGTGGTCAGGGCAGCGCCCTTGTTGCCGCGTTCTTCTTTCTCGACCTGGACCAGCAGCTCCTGGCCTTCCTTGATCACGTCGTTGATGCGCGCCTGCGAGGGCGACACATTGCCCTGGAAGTAGTTGCGTGAAATTTCGCCGTAGTCGACGAAACAGGCTTCGAGCGAGGGCTCGACGCGCGTGACGACGGCCTTGTAGATGTTGCCCTTGCGCTGTTCGCGCCCTTCGATTTCGATTTCGTAGTCGAGCAGTTTCTGCCCGTCCACGATCGCCAGGCGGCGCTCTTCGGCCTGCGTGGCGTTGATCAGCATGCGTTTCATGATGCGTTTTCCTTCGGTCTGACACTGACATGGCACCGGGACGAACCCAGGCACCGACCTGCCGTGAACCAGCGGAAAAGCGCGAACGGGGGAGGAATTGCCGGAGAGCCACCGACCCGGTGCCCACCCGGCGTTGGCCGGGTGTGTGGGGTGTTCGAGGCGGGGCACGCTGTGTGTGCCGCGTCGAACCGCCGGGTCAGGGCGTAGGCGCGTGGACTTGGGTGAGCAGGGAAGGCTTGATGGCTGTCGGAGACATAAATCGCGCCGGTGAGGTCTCTGGCTTCACTTCATCCTCAACCAGCCGTTTCCCGGAGCCTCGTTGGCTTCTCGGGCGGGCGGCTGGCCGATTGGGGTATTCCGTTTTCGGGTTCGCAGTTTTCTGACGGTTTCGCCCCTGGCTTCCACCAGGCCGGTGTGCGGCTCCAGCCTCTTCAAAGAGGGCGTGGGGAGCGGCAGACAGACCCGGGTGCCAAGGGTGGCAACTTGTGTCCAGTCGGGTCCCTGGCATCCGATGCCCGGGGAACCAGCTGCCTGTGACTGCCTTAAACTCAAGGAAATCAATCACTTACAGCACACGACTGGCGCAGCACATTATAGTGCGCTCCCCCGGTCATTGTGGCCGGTATTTCCAGCGGTTTTTCCTTGAATTCCAAGCCCTCCCTCCAGACCGCCGCGGCGGTGCAGTTCCTCACGGTCGATGACGAGTCCGCCGGTCAGCGGCTGGACAATTTCCTCATCCGGGTGCTCAAGGGCGTGCCCAAGACCCACATCTACCGCATCATCCGTTCGGGCGAAGTCCGTCGAAACAAGGGGCGTGTGGGCGCGGACGACCGGGTCGAGGCGGGCGATGTGTTGCGCATTCCGCCGATCCGGCTGTCTGAGCGGGCTGAAGAGAAAGCCGCCCATCCCGCACCCGCCCGCGAATTTCCTGTGCTGTTCGAAGACGATGCTTTTCTGGCCATCGACAAACCGGCCGGCGTGGCTGTGCACGGTGGCAGCGGTGTGAGTTTCGGGGTCATCGAGCAAATGCGCCAGGCCCGTCCGCAGGCCCGACTGCTGGAATTGGTGCACCGGCTGGACCGCGAAACCAGCGGGATTCTGCTGATCGCCAAGAAAAAGAGCGCGCTCAAGGCGCTGCAGGACCAATTCCGCGAACGCGAGACCGGCAAGACCTATCTGGCGCTCGTCAAAGGCCGCTGGCCTGCCAAACTCAAGGTGCTGGACCAGCCCTTGCACAAATACCTGCAACCCGATGGCGAGCGGCGTGTGCGGGTCACCACCAAGGACGATCCGGACGGGATGAAGTCGGTCACGCTGGTGAAGGTGTCGCAACACCTGCCCGCACCGGCGGGTTTGCAGGAGGCCTGCCCACACGGGTTCAGTTTGCTGGAGGTCACCATCAAGACCGGCCGCACCCACCAGATTCGTGTGCACTTGGCGAGTGCGGGCCATCCGATTGCCGGCGATGACAAATACGGCGACTTTGAACTCAATCGCCAATTGACGCGCATCGGATTCAAACGCATGTTTCTGCACGCCTGGCGTTTGCAGTTCGCGCATCCGGCCACAGGTGGTGCATTGGAGTTACATTCTGAATTGCCTGCCGAACTGCAACGTTGGGCAAAGGTCATTTGATTGGGATTAGAATCCGCCTGCGTCGTTGCGATGCAGCAATCAACCGATTCACAAACCAAAAAGGACAACCCATGGCAACGTATTCCGAACTGATGGCGCAAGCCCAGAACCTGATGGCTCAGGCCGAACAGGCTCGCAAGAACGAATTGGCATCCGTCATTGCCGACATCAAGGCAAAGATGAAGCAATTCGGCATCACCGTGGCCGATCTGGGCGGCGGTGCCGCTGGTGGAAAAAAGCCCGCCAAAACGAAATCCAGCGCGCCGGCCAAATACCGTGGCCCGAACGGCGAACTCTGGGCTGGCGGCCCTGGCCGCAAGCCCGAGTGGGTGCGTGCCGTGCTGGCCGCAGGCAAGAGCGTCGAAGACTATCGCATCTGATGCGGCACCGGCCGCCCGGCCGGTCCGGCGTTTTCGCGAAGCCCGCCTCTGGCGGGCTTTTGCTTTATATGCCTTTGTTATCCTCGATACATGACTCGCATTCTGGTGGTCTGCATGGGCAACATCTGCCGTTCGCCGATGGCGTCAGCAGCACTGCATGCGCTGGCGGCGCAGCGCCGGCTGCCTGACGTGGAGATCGATTCCGCCGGCACCTACGCCGGACACCAGGGGGAAAGGCCGGATCCGCGTGCGTGCGCGGTGGCCGAGAGCCGTGGCTACCAGCAGATCCAGCGTGAACGCGCCCGCCGGGTGGTCGCGGCGGATTTCGAGCGGTTCGACCTGATTCTGGCCATGGACCGGGACAACCTGATGAACCTGCAGCACGAGTGCCCGGTCGGGCACCAGCACAAGCTGCACCTGTTTCTCGAATACGCCGGTGTGGCTGGCGAGAGCGAGGTGCCGGACCCGTATTACGGGAATGCGGCAGGGTTCGAGCGTGTCATGCAACTGTGCGAAGCCGGTGCACGGGGTGTGCTGGACCGGCTTGCTTTCCCGTCTGCCTGAAGCGGAGCTTCAGCTCCGCTGCCAGATCACGGACTGGCCCGATTCTTCCCAGGTCTCGTAGTACCTTGCGTACATGTCTTCGATGCGGTTGCGCTTGACCTTGAAGGTCGGCGTGATCACGTCGTTGTCCACCGTCCAGGCGGTGGTGGTGACCACGATGGTCTGCAGTCGCTCGTGCGGGTCCAGGGTGGCGTTGATGGCTTTGAGGTGCTCGGCCAGCGAGGCTTCCAGCTCGCGCCGTGCCGCCGGGTCCTGGGCCTTGGTCACGAACTCGGCGTTCAGCATCACGATGCCCAGCGGTTGACCCAGGTTGGCGCCGGTGACCACGCAGGCTTCCACCGATTCGTGCATCACCAGCTTGTCTTCGATGGGGGCAGGGGCGACGTACTTGCCTTTGCCAGTCTTGAACAGGTCCTTCACCCGGCCGGTGATGCGCAGCAGGCCGCCGGCGTCGATGCTGCCCTTGTCGCCGGTCTTGAGCCAGCCGTCGGGCGTGAACACCTCGGCCGTTTTCTCGGGCTCCTTGTAGTAGCCCATCATCAGCGCCTGGCTGCGCATCTGGATTTCGCCCGTGGCCGGGTCGATGCGGTGCTCGACGCCGGGGTAGGTGGGGCCCACGGTGCCTTGCTGGTTTTTGCCGTTCTCGGTGATGTGCGAGAGCGCCAGGTTCTCGGTCATGCCGTAGCCTTCGTTGATGGGCAGACCGAGCTTGCCATACCACTGCAGCAAGGCCATGGGCATGGGAGCTGCGCCGCCGGCGGCGAATGTGCACTGGTCCAGCCCAAGCGCCTTCTTCACCTTCTTGCGCACGATCCCGCCCAAAATGGGAATGCCCAGCAGGCGCTGCAGCTTGGCCGGCGGCATCTTGTGGTGCACGCCCTGCTGGAACTTCACCCACAGGCGCGGCACCGAGAAGAACACCGTCGGCCGGGCGCGCTGCAGGTCGGCGGCAAAGGTGTCGAGCGATTCGGCGAAGTACACGTGCATGGCCGTGCGCAGCCAGCCATGCTCCACCAGCATGCGCTCCACCACGTGGGCCAGCGGCAGGTAGGACAGCATGCGGTCATCGCGCGCGAGCGGGATGCGCTGCAAGCCGCGGTCCAGCGCCCAGGCGAAGTTGCCGAAGGAATGCATCACGCCCTTGGGCATGCCGGTGGTGCCCGAGGTGTAGATCAGGGTGGCCAGATCGTCTTCACCCCGCACCGGCGATTCCTTCATCGGTGCTGTGCGCGAAACGATCGCGTCCCAGCCGTCGTAGTCCCGAACCGCATCGTCGGGCGAGAGCGGGTAGCTGATGCAGGGCAGGTCGGCCGGCACACCGGGCTTCATGTGGGCCCAGCCGTCGAGCTTGCCGACGAAGCACGCCTTGGATTCGCTGTGCTTGAGGATCTGCGAAATGGTGTCGGGCGCGAGCGTGGGGTAGAGCGGCACCGACACGTACCCCGCCATCCAGATGGCCAGGTCGCTCATCATCCACCAGGCGCAGTTCTTGGAGAGGATGGCGACCTTGCTGCCCGGTGCCCAGCCCTGTGCCTGCAGGTGGGCCGCCATGCGGCGCGATTGGTCGGCCACCTGGCCCCAGGTGAAGTCCTGCACCGCGTCGCCCCCCATGGGCTGCGTGAGGGCCACGCGATGGGGATCCGTGTTCTCCCAGTGGTACAGACGTTGCAGGGCCAGGAATTCGGGCGCGATCTTGCTCATGGTGTTGTCTCCGTTGATCTGTGTGCCGATGGGCGAGGAAGTGCTGGCCCTGACTGTAGCCGTGGGCCGATGCCGGCAGCAGCGGGCTAACCCGGCCACCAAAGCTTGCGCTCCTGCACCACGTCCTGTTTTGACCTGCCTCAAACATCTGGTGTCCGGCGCTATGCTGGCGGCATGAACCACAACCCATCCGTCGAACTGCTTGAATTCACCACCGGCGGCGACCCCTCCGTCCAGCCCATGGCGAGCATTGTGGTGCTGCACGGCCTGGGGGCTGACGGCAGCGACTTCGTGCCCATTGCCCAGGAAATGGACCTTTCTGCCATCGGCCCGGTGCGTTTCGTGTTCCCCAGCGCGCCGGTGCGGCCAGTCACGATCAACGGCGGCTACGAGATGCGCGCCTGGTACGACATCTACCCGCCCGATCCGCAGGGGATGCGGCACGAGGACGAGGCCGGACTTCGGGAAAGCCAGGCGATCGTGCAGCGGCTGCTGGACCGTGAAACGGAACGCGGCGTGCCGGCGGAGCGCATCGTGCTGATGGGGTTTTCACAAGGTTGCGCCATGACGCTGCTCGCTGGCCTGCGCTCGCCGCAGCGGCTGGCCGGGCTGGTGGCGCTGTCGGGCTACCTGCCGCTGGCCGCCACCACCGCTGCAGAGCACAGCGCCGCCAGCCCGGGCACGCCGATCTTCATGGCCCACGGCGCGTTCGACGGCGTGGTGGTGCCCGAACGTGGTGCGGCCGCTCGCGATGCCTTGCTGGCGCTGGGCCACCGCGTGGAATGGCACAGCTACCCGATGGAGCACTCGGTGTGTGCCGAAGAGGTGCAGGACATCAACGCCTGGCTGTTGCAGGTGTTGCAGCCAGCCTGACGCGGCTGGTCAAGCCTCAGGCGGCCACCGTTTCCTGCTGGGGCATGGCCACCCGGTTCTCGGTGCTGAACTGGTAGTCCTGGAACACGTGGGCAGCGCTCAGCAGCTGGTAGTTGCCGTCGGCATTGCGGTGGCTGGTGTCCTTCAGGCGCCAGGTGAGCTGGCCGCAAGTCCAGATGTCGAAGTTGCGCATGTGGGTGCACAGGCAGGTCTTGTCCATCACCGAGATGCGTTTCTCGCCCGGGTGCGCCAGCAACTCGCGGTTGTAGGACGTGATGTAGGCGCACTTGCCATTGGCGTCCAGCAGGTAGCCGTAGGCCTCGCAGTTCGGGCGGATGCCGTCGCCGATGCCGGGGCTGCTCTTGATCATGCGCATCGGATAGCCGGTGGGCGATATCTCGTTGACTTCGATGTCGTCTTCGTTCGCCTTGAAGTACTCCTGCTTGATGTCGTCGGGCAGGCCGCACTCCTTGGTGACGGTGAATCGCGTGGCCACCTGCACACCCGCAGCGCCCATTTCCAGGAAACGCACCGCGTCGCTGCCGGTGAAGATGCCACCGGCCGGCAGCACAGGAAAGTCGAGTTGCTCGGCTTTCATCCAGGCCAGGATCTCGGCCACGATGGTGGCCAGATCGTATTGCGCCCAGTCCATGCCGAAGCCCAGATGGCCGCCCGCCAGCGGGCCTTCGACCACCACGTAGTCGGGCAGGCGGTTCAGGCGTGCGTTTTTCTTCAGGAACAGCTGAAGCGCCCGCAGCGAGCTGACGATGATGCCCAGCTTGGCATCGCGAAAGCGCGGGTGGTCTTCGATCAGTGCGAGGGAGCCCAGGTGCAGGCCGGCGGCCAGCGTGATGCCGTCGATGCCGGCGTCGAGCGCCGAGGCCATGCGCACCTTCAGGGTTTCCTTCGGGCCGTTCATCGTCAGCTTTTCCATGCAGTTGATGAACACCTTGCCGCTGCCGGTTTTGCGCGCCATGGTGTGCTCCACATGCAGACGCGTGGCTTCGGCCAGATCGCCCAGGTCGAACTTGACCAGCGACTTGTCGGA
>LNFM01002702.1_pt1 | contig 36664 bp, 31 predicted proteins | sample 596031 | NCBI WGS metagenome assembly LNFM01 (sample SAMN04254537, study PRJNA301005) | activated carbon metagenome | isolation source: dual media filters at the Ann Arbor, Michigan drinking water treatment plant | place: USA: Ann Arbor | reverse complement strand
TCGGGTGGTTGTTCGGCACGGCGATCTTCATGCCGCGCGACTCTTCCACCACGTAGGCCGTCAGCGCCTCGTTGTCGGTCTGGCGCTGACCGGCTCCAGAGAACGGATTCTTGACGGCGTCCTCGCGACTGATGCCCTGCAGCGTGACCCGGCAATGCGCCAGACGCGATTCGAAGTCCATCACCTGGTCGGTGTCGGCAAAGTAGCGCGGCAACTGGGCGTAAGCACCCTTGACAACACCCGGCCCCAGGCCGAGGTCGCATTGCTCGAGCGACGCCTGCTTGGGCCCGCCCTTGGCTTTCCACAGCCCCTCGCCGCGCATGACCACCAGTTCGGCCGGATTGCCGTCCTGGAGCATCTGGCGGTAGCGGGCAATCTCGTCAGCTGCACTGGCCTGCGCATGGGCGGCGCCACCGGCGGCCATGGCTGCAAGCAAACACCCGGCGCGGGCGATTGCGCCGAAGATCGGACTGGACTTCATTGCGTCTCCTTGGAAGAACTGACGATCTAGGTACGCCTCTGCGGGCGTTGAAGAATCAAAACGTTACTGTTGACCATCGCTGTCGACTATGGCCTCAGGTAGACATAGCCGCTGCGTGCCTGCAAGCGCGCGGCTTCCTCCACGCCCGAGGGGACAATCTGAACTTCCGGGATCACCCGGGCGCGGTCGATCTTGCGCGACACCAACGTGTTGTTGCACAGGCGGAACTCGACGCCCTTGGCCTTCAGTTCCTGGATGCCGATATCGAACGGGTTGCCGTTGCGGTCCTTGGCACCTTCAAGCATGAAGTCGACGCCACTGCCGTTGCCGACAACCACGATCTTGGCCTTGGGGTCGGCCGCCAGATGGTTGCGCACGTTGCCGATGCCGCGTTGCGATTCATCGATGCCCTGGGTCATGTGATAGACGACCTTGACCGGCTCGTTGGCGGCGCGCGCCATGCGCTCGTCGCCAGAGTTGCCGACGGACACCGCGCAGCCTGATACCAGAATCGCCAGCGCAACCACTGTCGCCCGTGCCATGCGCTTGTGCATCGTGCGCCTCCTCAAAATTGCGTCGTTGACCGACGTCTGAGATGAGGCCGCCGCGAGATGCGGCAGCCGGGACCCGGCGACGCTAGTTGATGACGGCTTTGTCGGTCCGGGTCTCGCCCTTGTTGTCGAGCCAGGTGACGGTCAGTTCGTCGCCCTTTTTGCCGCCCTGGAACTTGAACTGCAGGTAAGGGTTCTTCGACACAGCGGGGCCCCATTCAGCGGTCAGGACCGTCTTGCCCGCGTGCTGGACGGTGACGTTGGAAATGTAGTGGGCGGGAACCAGCTTGCCAGCGCCGTCACGCCGCTGACCGGTTTCCATTTCGTGACTCATCAGTACCCGCACATCGACGCCGTCGGCCTGGGCGGTGGCGCGGATGCGCATCGGATCTGCCATGTCGCTACTCCTTCAGTTTCAGTTCATGGGTGCGCCTGGCGCACCGAGCTTCAAGTTGGGTTGGCCCGCCAACCTCGACGGCCGGTTGCCATCAAGATGCCGCCGGGCCGGCCTGGATCAGCCGCCGCAGCCGCCCAAGGTGACCTTGACTTCCTTGGTGGCGACGAAGTACTTGTCGTTGGCTTTCACCAGCGCCAGGACGTTGGACGTCTGCCCCATCTTGATGCGGGTCGAGACGTTGGCTTCGGTGCCCTGCGGGATCCCGAAGCTCGCGGCAAGCGCGCTCGGGTTCTTGTCCACCAGGATGTAGACCGCTTGCGTGCCCGGCACCTTGCTCACCACGCCGACCGGCACCACGGAACCGTTCTCGGCGATGTCTGGTGCCACGATCGTGATATCTGCGCTCTCGGTGGCAGCGGCGCCACCGAGCGACTTGAGTACCTCCTGCAGGTTCTTTGCCTCGAACGCCGCCTTGTTGTAGGCGGGCGTCTGGGCCAGTGCGGGCAGGCCGAGCGTGCTGCCGACGGCCAGTGCGACCAGGCTGCCGGCACCCTTGACGAATTCACGACGATTGTTCATGTGTCCTCCTGTGACAGTTGCACCGAGCCGCGCGGGTTGCCGTCGCTGCCGCTTGCTTCATCTTAGCCCTCGATCTGCGCGTCGGCGCATGCCAAGGCACTTCAAGAACCGTTACCGCAATCCTAGGGATGCGCGCCGGCCATCATCCAGCGCGCCAGTTCACGCGCGTCGTCATCCGACAGCGTCAATTGCGGCGGCATCATGCTCGGCCCCCAGTCGCCCATGCCGCCTTCCTTCATCTTCTTCATCAGATAAGCCTCGCCGTCCGCACGCTTGCCGTGCTTGCCGGCGATCTCCTTGTACGACGGGCCGACCACGCGATTCGTCACGTGGTGGCAGTTGACGCAGCCGTTCTTGGTCAGCAGCTGCGTTGCGCGCTGGCCACCCGCCGATGCAACCGCTGCGGCGGCCACGGGCGCTGCCGTCGCGCCCCCCGCGGCAGCCGGATCAAACCGCCGGGTATCCATCGCGCCCTTCGGACCCAGCGGGCGGAACTGCTCCGCCAGATTGCCATGCGCATTCATCGCAAACGCGGGCAGTTCGGACGTGACCTGCACTTCCTTGACGCAGTCTTTCATGCACAGCGACCCTTGCACGTCCGGCTTGCCCCGCACCGAGGTCATGCCATGCGCCGTCGTCATGCCGTACCGGTTGGGCATCGGCACGCTCAGGATGTTCTTGTCGGTCAGCACGAAGTCCGCCGGCACGATGTCGTTCAGATGCAGGACGTACGCCGTCACCGCGTAGGTGTCGTCGACCGACAGCGACATCGGATTGGTCCAGGGCATCGAGCGGTAGATGTAGTCATACAGCGTGGTCGCATGGTTGAGCTTGGTGCCCACCGTGCGCTGGACCTCGGCATCGCGCAGGCGCGACGCGCGTCCGGTCTTGAGGTCCTGCGGCGCGACGCCGCCGGCCAGCGCGAGAAAGGCATTGCTCTCGCCGAACGTGCCGTGGCACGACGCACACTGCTGGTCATAGACGACCTGCCCGCGATCCACCGAGCCGCGACCCGGCTTCAGGCCGTGCCCATCGGGACGGACATCGATATCCCAGGCGGCGATCTCGTCCTTGGTTGCCGGGCGTCCGAAGCCGAAGCGCGGTGCGGTGGTACCAGCCTTGGCGCCAGCGGCATCCGCCTGTGCCGGCTTGGCCGACTGCGCGGCACCCATGCTGGGCAGGCTGCAACAAAGCACCGCACAGGCAGCAGCAGCAAGTGACTTCATGCGGCGCTCAAGCAAGCTGGACATTGGTCACCTCACCGTTGGCGGCCACTCGCCACGCCTGAATCTTGTTGTTGTGATAGATCGAGCGCGTGCCGCGCACGGCGCGCAGTTGCGCGATGCTCGGCTGCACGTGCCCGGTTTCGTCGACTGCACGGCTTTGCAGGAATGCCGTGCTGCCATCCCAACGCCAGTCGGCGCGAAAGCGCGTCAGGCACTTTGTCATGACTGGATCCTGCAACTTGGCAGTGCGCCAGTTGCGGCCACCGTCGGTCGACACATCGACCCGCGTGATCTTGCCCCGGCCCGACCACGCCAGCCCGGTGATCTCGTAATAGCCCTTGTCCAGCAGCACCTGGCCGGCCGATGGGCTGGTGATGACCGATTTGACTTCCTGCACGCCGGAGTACTGGCGATGCATGCCATCGGGCATCAGATCGACGTAATGCAGCGACTCCTCGCGTGTGTTCCATGGCGCGTCGCCGACTTCTATGCGGCGCAGCCACTTGACGCTCGAGACGCCCTGCACCCCCGGCACCAGCAGGCGCAGCGGATAGCCATTTTCGGGCCGCAGCATCTCGCCGTTCTGACCGTACACGACCATCACATCGTTCAGTGCCATCTCGATCGGCACGGTGCGCGTCAGGTGCGAGCCATCGGCGCCTTCTGCAAGGATGAACTTCGCCTTGCGGCGATCGAATCCGGCTTCGTCGAGCAGGGTCGACAGCGGCACACCGGTAAATTCGCTGCAGCCGAGCATCCCGTGCGTGTACTGCACGGTCGGCACCGCGACGTTGCCCCACTCCATCCCGGTATTGGCACCGCACTCGATAAAGTGGGTGCGCGTCACCGACGGATAGCGCAGGATGTCGTTCATCGTCAGCAGCAACGGACGCGACACCAGCCCCATGATCATCAGCCGATGCTGCTGCGGGTCGATCTCCGGCATGCCGGAGTGATGACGCTCGAAGTGCACGCCATTCGGCGTGATGATGCCGAACAACGACTGCAGCGGGGTGAAGCTGATGCCCGACTGCGGCGTGCGCGTCAGACCCGGACTGAGGCGCCGGACCACCGCCGCTTCATGCTTGGAGGGCAGGCCGTAGCCGACCGTGCCCACACCTGCGCCGAGGGTGATCGGACCGGTCGGCGGCAGCGAACTGCCGGGCGCACCCGCGGCATGGGCGGCGCGTCCCACGGCTGCGAGCGCCACGGCGCCTGCGGCGGCCGAGCCAAGAAAGCTGCGGCGGGCGCCGCGAGCCCGGGCGAGCGCGGCCGGGTCAACGTGGTTTTCGGGGGCCGGCTGGATCCGCCCGGCACGAAGTCTTGAAGCGGACATGGTTCCTCAGTTGTTAGCCATGAAGCGGCGCAGGGTGCGGGACGTGACAGTGTGTTCATCGGCCTGGCTGGCCACCTGCACGCAGACGGTTCGGCACAGCGAAACCACGGTTTCGTCCGCGATGGCGTAATAGGTCAGCGCACCTTCGCGTCGACGCTTGAGGACGCCACGGTCGTACATGAGATTGAGGTTGCGCGAGACGTTGGTCTGCGAGGCACCGCTGCGTGCAACGATGTCGCTCACGCTGCGCTCGCCTTCGCACATCGCGTTCAGGATCTTCAGCCGCGTCGGTTCCGACAGCAGAGCGAAATAGCCCGATACGCGCTCGAACAGAAGTTCGAGTTCCGGTTCCACCACGTGTCTCCTCGTGCGGGCATTGGTCGCCCTGCGTGTTTCGTTGCCGCTGCGCTCCCGACGCAGCTGGTACTCCTCCGGTTGGCGGTTCGTTGACCGCTCGTCCGGCATATGCGCGTATGCGCATATAGCGAAGCGAGGCGGATACTGCCGCCGGCTCGCCACCGCGTCAACGCAAATCGATTGCGCAGTGCGCCATCCAGGCGCCTCGGTGATCGGCATCACCAAGCGCGACAACTCGTACGCGGACTGCCGACAGTGAAGAGCGGCCAGTGTCAGGTCACCTCCGTGGCAGTTGAACGGCTTGCCGCAATTCGTGCCCGTCGAACGCTTGGGTGGCCTCGCCCGGTCGCTTGCGTTGCTGCCCTTCTCCCATGACGAAGCGAATGACGCAGCGGATACGCCGTCTCGGGCATGGGGACTGCCCTTCCCGTTCGCCGCAACCTCGACGCCAGGTGGGCGAGAGCCACGCGCGGTCACACCTCGTGCGTCAACCACACAGTCCGATGCCATACCGGAGGCCCCATGTTTGATGCCGCAACCGCTGCCCCCTTGATTCCAAGCGGTCCGGATCTCCCCGGGAGAGCGACCCGCTTGCGTCGGTGCGCTGTCCTCTTCGTCACCACCGTCCTGGCTGCCGCGTGCTCGGCACCCGGCATGAAAATGGATGCGCGCGCCCCAGGCAATGCCAATCCGGGCGGCGCCGCGAGCAGTTCGATCACCCAGCGGGCCGACCTGTACGCGATCAGCCCCGAAGTGGTGGCCCGGCTGACTGCCGATGCGCAGGCCTCGCGCGAGCGTGCCAAAGCGGCCGCGCTGCTGCCCGTGGCACCGGCCAACGGCAGCCGCTACCTAATCGGTCCGCAGGATGTGCTGCGCATCATCGTCTGGAACCATCCGGAGATCACCAACCCGACGGGCACCGCCAACGAGTTGTCCGGGCGCGTGGTCAATGCGGACGGCACATTCTTCTTTCCGTACGTGGGCCACGTGCAGGCAGCCGGGCGCACGGTGCAGCAGGTGCGCGACTCGCTGGCACAGGGCCTCGGCGGCATCCTGAAGAACCCGCAGGTCGACGTGTCGATCCTGCAGTATCGGAGCCAGCGCGTATTCGTCGCGGGCGAAGTGCGTACGCCCGGAGCTATTCCGATTACTGATGTGCCGGTGGGAATCGTTGACGCAATCGCCGCTGCCGGCGGACTTGGCGCGGAAGCCGACCTGTCGGCGGTTACCGTCACGCGCGGCAGCACCTCGTTCACCGTCGACTTGTACGACCTGTACTACGGCGGCGACATCAGTCGCAACGCGCGCCTGCAGCACGGCGATATCGTCAACGTGCCGGAACGCCGCTTCAACAAGGTGTTCGTGCTCGGCGAGGTGTTTCGCCCGAGTTCGCTGCCGATGCCGCGCGGTCGCCTGACGCTGGCCGAGGCCTTGTCCGACGTCGGCGGCGTCAATCCGCTAACCGCCAACTCTGGCCAGATCTACGTGATTCGCGGCCGCGCCGATGCGCGCCCGCAGATTTTCCACCTGAACGGATCATCGGCTGACGCGCTGGTGCTGGCCGATCGCTTCGAGCTGCGTTCGCGCGATGTTGTCTTCGTCGATCCAGTCAAGGTAGTGCGCTGGGCACGGGTGGTCAACAACATCCTGCCCACCATCGATGTCCTGCGCGAAACACTCAACGATCTGTCCCCAGGTTTGCCGCGATGACACCTCAGATCACCTACGATGCGCCACCGGCGCAGCCGGCGCCGCCCCCGTACACCTACGGCCCCTCGCAAGCCGATGCTCAGACCGACGCGACCGGCATTCGCGACGTGCTCAACGGCCTGCTGCAACACGGCGCGCTGATCGCCGGCGGCGTGCTCACCCTGATCGCGCTGGGTCTCATCTATCTGCTGTTCGCAGCGCCGGTCTACCGGATCGACGGCCTGGTGCAGGTCGACGACCGCAAGCCGCCCGCCGCCTACGTCACCAACCTGGCGCAGGCCAACTCGTTGCAGCCGGTCAACCCGGTGCTCGGTGAGATCGAGATCCTGCGCTCGCGTGAGCTGGTGCAGCAGGCGGCACAGGATGCTGGCATGGACGTAGACATCGAAGTCTCGAGCCGCATGCCGCTGTTTGGCAGCCTGTACGCACGCTGGTGGGAAGCACAGAATCCGGGCAGCCAGGTCGCGGCAGGTGCGCCTGCAGGCATGTCGCACTTTTCGTGGGGCGGCGAGCGGTTGCGGTTGGGCGAGTTCGACGTACCGCCTACGCGCCTGGAGACCCCCTTCGAACTGCGCATTGTCAGCCCAGGCGCCCGCGGTCGCTGGCAACTTTTCGGCGACGACGGCCTGCGCGTGGCCGAAGGATCGGTCGGCGAGCGCAGCGAGTTCATGCTCGACGGTCAACCGGCGCGCCTTCGCGTGGCCGAGCTACGTGGTCCTGCCGGCACCAGCTTTGAGCTACGCAAACACAGTCTCGGCGCACTGTTCGAGGACCTGGATCGGACGCTGCAGATCAACGAGGCGACCCGCTCGTCCAATGTGATCCGCCTGAGCTACGAAAGCAGCGATCGCGAACGCTCGGTACGCATGCTGCAGGCGCTCGCCTCCGGCTATATCGAGCGCACGGTGCAGCGCCGCACGGCGGAGTCAGAGCAGTCGATCAAGTTCCTCGACCAACAGCTGCCCGAGATAAAGCGCCGACTCGATGAGTCCGAATCGCAGCTGTCGCAATTCCGCGCGCGCACCAACTCGCACAACGTCGATCAGGAGACCCAGACGTCGCTCTACAAGAGCGCTCAACTGGAGCGCGACCGCGTGATGCTGGCAATGCGCGCGCAGGAGCTGTCGCAGCGCTTCCTGCCCAATCACCCTGAGCTGCAGGCGGTCAACCAGCAGCGCCGGGTGGTCGAGGCCGAACTGGATCGCCTGAACCGCGGCACCAACGCGCTACCCGCCAACCAGCGCGACTTCGTTCGTCTGCAGCGCGAAGTGCAAACCAACGCCACCTTGTACACGACGCTGCTGGCCAGTGCCCAGGAACTGCAGTTGGCACGCGCCTCGATGATCCCGACCGCGCGCATCGTTGATCCACCCGCTGCCACCGAGCGGCCGGTGCGCCCCAAGGCCGCGTTGGTGCTGCCGGTGTCGGCAGTACTCGGCCTGATCCTGGGCATCGTGATCGCCTTCGTGCGCGGCCAGTTGCGACCCACCGTGCAGGATGCCGCCGACATCGAATCCAGCACCGGCCTGCTGACCCTCGCCTACATCCCGGACAGCCCGGGGCAACGCAAGCTGACGCGCTGGAACGTGCTGCCGCGCCAGGGCAAGCCGCAACTGCTCGCCCTGACGTCGCCCAGCGAGCCGGCGATCGAGAGCCTGCGCAGCTTCCGCAGCAACCTCACGCTGCCCTCGTCGCGCCAGATCGAGAAGAGTGTGCTGATCGCCGCACCCACCGCCGGATTGGGCAAAACCTTCGTCGCCGCCAATCTGGCCGCCCTGCTGACGGCCGCCAACCGACGCGTACTGCTGATCGACGCCGATCTACGGCGGCCGCGCCTGCATCGCTACTTCCGCGCCACTGCTGCGCCCGGTCTGGCCGAGGTCCTGAGTGGCGAACTCGAGTTCAAGGATGTCGTGCGGGTCGACGCTGCGAGCAATCTCGATCTGCTGCTGGCCGGGCGGGCGCGTCGCAACCCGGCCGACCTGCTGGAGTCGCCGCGTCTGCGCGAACTGCTCGACCACCTGGAAAGCCGCTACGACTGCATCGTGATCGACTCGCCGCCGGTGCTACCGGTGGCCGATGCGCTGGCGTTCGCACACCTGGGGATGCAGACCTTCCTCGTGGCGCGCTCCGAAGTGAGCACGGTGCGCGAGATCCGCGAAGCCGCGCGTAGGCTCGACAGCGTGGGCGGCCGCGTGCAGGGCGTGCTTTTCAACGGCGTCAAGCGCGCCCGCTTCGGCAGTCTCGGCTACTACGACTACGGTCATCCCTGATGCCTCCGTGTCGACGTCGCGGCGCCGGCGGCAACCGCCGAACGATTGCTAACGGCCCGCTCCCATCGTGCGATCGCGCGGTCAAGGTCTTCAGCCCGCGCAGCGGAGGCGCCTGATGGCCGCGGTCGGCAGCCTGGCCGCACGCAACGGCGGGCGCAACGCGGCATTGCGCAACCTCGCCTGGCTGATGACCGACAAGGCACTTGCCCTCGTGTTCGGCTTGTTCGTGTTCGGCTTGATCGCTCGCGCTCACGGACCCGTGGGCTCAGGTCACTTCTCGTACGCCCTGGCGCTGCTGCAGACAGCTCTCGGTCTGTCGCTCGTGTGCAGTGCGTCGCCCCTGCTGCCGCGCATGTGCCGCCTGGGGCGCGGCATCGGCGGCATGGTCGCCAATGTGTTCGTGGTGCGGATGGGCGCTGCGCTGGTCTCCACCACCGGTGTCGCGCTGTATGCCCTGCTGACGATCAGCGACCCGCAGCGGCTCGCGATCACGTTGATCCTGCTGGCCACCGTACCGCTGATCGAGCCGTTCTACACCGCGGTCGCGTACTGGCAATCGCGCAACGACAACCGGCCACCGACGATCACGCGCGGCACTGGCCTGCTGACACGTGCGGCGCTCGTCTTCATCGCTGTGTACATGCATTTGCCCTTGTGGGTGATCGCGTTCGCCTGGCTGGCCGAGGCGGTGGTATCGGCGTCGCTGCAGACGCGAAGCATCAGCCACCTCGGCACGCTGCCATCCATGGCGCGCCGTATCACGCCCCATCGCTCGACCACCCTGTTCAAGTTCGGCGTGCGCTTCTTCGCTGGTCTGGCGCTGGCAAACGTCTATGTGCGCCTGGATCGCATCTTCCTCGCCGAGCACCTGACGGAACATGACTTCGGCCTGTACGCGGCCGGCATGCAACTGGTCGACGTCTGGCTGCAGGTGGGCAGCCTGATCGGCTTCGCGGTCGGCCCGGCATTCCTTTATGCCGCCGTCAATGCCGGCGGATCGCCCTGGCGTCACTGGCGCGCCGCCACCATGCTGGCCGGCGCCGGCATCACCGGCCTGCTGATGGTGCTCGCCTTCGGCGACGTTGCCTTGCGCGTGGTGTTCGGCCGCGCATTCGACGCCTCGTACCCGTTCCTCGTCGCTGGAGTCGCGTTCGGCGTACTGCTGTTCCTCGATCAACTGGTCGCGATCACGATCGCCGCTACCAACCAGCCGCTGGCACTGATGATCAAGTGGGGCGTGGCCTGCGTGGTCGCACTCACCGTGATGTGGATCGCTTTTCCGACGCTCGGAGCGTTCGCCGGCCCGACCGGCCTGTCGATCGGCGTGTTGGCCAGCTGGATCGCCGCGGCGATCGCCTTGAAGAGCCGCCGGCGCGGCTTGCCATCAACGGGAGCGCCGGCATGACGGCCGCGGTACTAATCAGCAACTACAACTACGGCCGCTACGTGGGCGGCGCTATCGAGAGCGCGCTCGCGCAGACCTATCGTGACTGCAAGGTGGTGGTGGTCGACGACGGTTCGACCGACAACTCCTGGGAGGTGATCCGCAGCTTCGGCCCGCGCATCCAGGCGATTCGCCAGGATAACGGCGGCCAGGGCGCGGCTTACAACACCGGGTGGCGCCACAACGATGCTGATTTCGCGCTCTTCCTCGACTCCGACGACCTGCTTGATCCCCAAGCCATCGAGCGCGGAGTCGAGGCGATGCGCGAGCCATGTGCCGACCAACAGGTCGCGATGGTGTGTTGGCCGTTGCGGCTGATCGATCGCGACGGACATGCGCGCGGCGGTTCGACCCCGTACCTGATGCATGCGGGTGACGTCACACCGGTGATCCGCCGCTTCGGCCACTACGCCGGGCCACCGGCCAGCGGCAACCTGTTCCGCAGCCACGCCGTCGCGCCGATGTTCCCCGTGGATGCGAATCAGTGGCGGCGCGCAGCCGACACCGTGCCGTTCATCGCCGCGCCGTTTGCCGGCAGCGTGAAGGCGCTCGGCAAGCCGCTGGGCTCGTATCGACTGCATCGGCCGCCGCGTCTGGGCGTGTTCGGCAACGTCGATTCATCGATGCGCTCGGCCTTGCTGATCGCCGAGCATCGGCGCCTGGCGGTCGCGCAGATGCTGCGCACCCGACTCGGCATCGACCTGCCCGGTTCCTTCCTGCCGCTGCCGTGGATGCTGCGCATGCGAGCGCTGTCATGGCGTCTGGACCGCGAGCAACACCCGTTCGTGGACGACGATGCGCAGCGCATCCGCACCCTGACCCGCGAGGCACTGGATGAATGGCCCGGTTACTTGCCGTTCGAGACGCTCCTGATCAAGGCCTGGGTCGCAGCGGCGCTGCATCTGCCGCGCCGGCTGCTGCTGCCGATGGCAGCGACGGCATCGTCGAGCACGGCCAAGGCGGCGCTCAAGCGCCTGTTGGGAGGCGTGCGTTGATGCAGACCTCCGCCCCTGCACGCAATCCGTTCGCCCGGCGCGTGGCGCAGCGCTATCCAGCCGTGACGCTCTGGTGGTTCAGGCCGGTACCGCTGCTGCTGCTGGTGGTGATCCCGGTCTACCTGAGTTACCTCGGCTTCAATTTCGAGAACTGGGTACCACGTCGGTACGTGCCCAGCCTCGACTACCTGTGGGGACTCGCGCTCCTGCTCATCCTGGCGCTAGGCGCGCTGTTGACAAGCGTCGGCGCCGGCCGTCCGCCGGCCGCAGACCCACATCGCATCACGCCGCTGCGTGTCGATGTGCCCGGCTGGTACATGGCAACCCTGTTCGGCGCCGCCGTGATGGCCTACGCGCTCTGGTTTGGACCGCTGCTGGCCAGCCCTGACCGTGTTGTCGCCATGTTCTCCGGCGAACGCGGCAACCTGCGTGACGTGACCGAGACGCAGCCCGGCATCACCACCCTCACCCAATGCGGCGTTGCGTTCATCGTGCTGTACGTGATCAAGCAGCATGGCGGCATGCGGCCGCCGGCACGCTGGGAGACCGCGGCACTGTTCACGCTGTTCGGTCTGACCGTGATGCGCGCGGTGCTGTGGTCGGAGCGTCTGGCCGTCGTCGAGGCGGCCGCCGCCTACGGCGTGACTGCCGCCGCGTTCATTCGCTTGCGCAGCGCCGACCAGCGCCGTCTGGCGGCGATGCTTCCCTTCGTCGGTCCCGTGCTGCTGTACCTGGCCTTCACCACGACCGAGTACTTCCGCTCCTGGGCGTTCTACAAGGACTACTACGACTCGGTATGGACCTTCGCCTTCGAACGACTGAGCGCGTACTACGCGCTGGCAACCAATAGTGGGATCGGACTGCTACAGGAAACGCGCGACTGGCCCGGCTACACGGGTCGCTACGTGCTGGAATGGCTGTATCGGATGCCGGTCCTCGGTGACATCCTGCTCGAAATGGTCGGCACCGACCCGCGCACCTCCTACCAGGTGTTCCTCGAGCTTCATGGTCGCGCAGAGTTCAACAATCCGACCGGACTGTTCGTCACTGTATTCGACATTGGCTACACCGGATCCGCGCTGTACTTCTTCTGCATCGGCGCCTTGGTCGGGTGCCTGTGGAAGTCTTGGTATCGGCATCGCCTCGCTGGCCTGTTCTTCTATCCGTTCTGCTTCCTCTTCATGCTGGAACTGCTGCGCTTCAACTACTTCGCCGCGTCACGCTTCGTTCCGATCGTCGCCAGCCTGCTTGTGGCCGGCGTCCTCATGACTTTGCCGCAGCGTGCCCGCCGGCCTGCGCCGTCCACCGCCAAGATGAGCCCCCATGCAAGCACTGTCGAACGCTTCAGCTGAGACCGCCGAGCGGCATCCCATGCTGGGCATCGCCAGGGCCTGGCGCCGGCGATGGACGCAGCGCGACTGGCGCCAGCTACCGGTGAGCGTCGCACGCAAGCTGCTGCAGCCGTTCCCCGACAGCGTCTACCTGCGCCTGGGGTACCGCGCCTTCTTCGGCGTCTGGCCCGACTATCGAAACCCGCGCAGCTTCAACGAGCACATCCACGCCTACATCCTCCGCTGCCGCGACCCGATGCTCCGCGTCGCTGCGGACAAGGCGCAGTCACGCGACTACATCGCGCGCCAGGTTGGCGCGCACCTGCTGGTGCCGCTGCTAGGCGTCTGGGACAGCGCTGACGATGTACCGCTGGCGATCCTGCCCAGGCCGTTCGTCCTGAAGCCCACCGCCGCCAGCGGATTGGTGCATTTCGTGCGAGAGCAAGACGACACCGACGAGGACGAACTGCGCGCCATCATTCGTCACTGGCTGCGCCGTGACTACAGCCAGCTTCACCGCGAGTGGTGCTACAAGGGACTGCCGCGTCGCGTGATGGCCGAAACCATGTTGCAGACCGAAAGCGGTGGCCTTCCGGCCGACTACAAGGCGTACGTGATCGGCGGCAAGGTGCGTTTCCTGCAGGTGGACCGTGGACGCTTCGCCCACCACACGCGCAATATCTACGATGCCGCCTGGCGGCCACTGCCGGCGCGATGGTCACTGCACAAGCACGACGACGATCCTCGCCCGGCCTGCCTGGAGCAGATGATCGACACAGCCGAGACTCTGGCGCGACCGTTCGAGTTCCTGCGCATTGACTACTACATCGTCGATGGCCGTCTCTACGTCGGCGAACTGACCAACTACCCCGGCGCCGGCTTCGAGCGGTTCATTCCGTACGAATACTCGCTGCACATCGGCGCCTTCTGGCCCGAAGTACGCAAGAGCGGGTGAAGCTGGCGACAGAACGGGGCGGCGCCCGTCCTGTCGTTCCTTGGCGCGGCGTCAGCCGCAGGTGACTTCCGCTCCCGTCACGGTCGGCAGCGGACCGCTGCACTGCGGATTGGTGTAGCTGCCACCATTGAGCGTCGTGCCGGTGCACACCACGTTGCTGCTGCTGGTGGGTCGCGACAGGATGTTCATCGGATTGCCGCCGACATTGCTGATGCGCGTATTGATGAGCGCAATGTCGCCAACGCGTCCACCGGTGGCCGCGCGACCGCCGTACGAAAGCGAGCGTCCGGTGCCGTTGCCGATGCGAACGCCATCCGGCTTGATCCGGTCGAGGGTGTTGCTCTCGAAGCGGATGTTTTCCACTGCCAAGCCATCGACCAGCGCAGGGTAGTTGCGCTCATCGTTGAACATGTGCGAGTAGATTTCGACGCCGCCGTGCCCGGTCGTGCTGAAGCGGAACCCGCTGGGCGTGTAGGTAGGTGCCTGCGTCTGCACTTCGGTGATCACGTTGTTGCGAATCAGCACGTCGCGCACGCCGAAGGTGAGATACGACAGCTCGCGCGCAAGATAGATGCCGGCAGCGTGGTTGGCGCGGTTGATCTTGTTGTTCTCGATCGTGATCGACTCCCCACCGACGACGGTGATGCCACGGCCCCAGTAGTTCCCCGACGTGTCGTTGTTGGCGACCAGCACGTTGCGCACCAGATCGCGCCCTCGGCGCGCGCTGAACTCGGCGTTGAGCTGGCTGGCGCTCATGCTGGCGCTGCCGACATACGAGACCATCGCGATGAGATCGTCGCCCGGCTCTTTCACGGTGTTGCGCAGCACGCGTCCGTTGTGCGAACCGGCCGTGATGTGAATCGCATCCGCGAGCGAACGTGCCACCGTGTTCTGTGCCACCAGGAAGTTGGTCGCGTTGTAGATGAAAATGCCCGCCGACGACGAGGCATTCGCCATCGGCGTACCCGGCTCACCGCCCCACACCACGCGATTGTTGCGAATCACGTTGTTGCGAAGAAGCTTGCGCGGGTTGGACCCGCCGAACACTGCGATGCGCGACTCCCAGGGCGCCGTGCGACGAATGTCGGTGACCGCGGTCATCGTGAAGTTGTAGACGCTGGCACCGTCGGCCTCGAGCCAGACCGCCTGATCGAGCGGATTGGTTCCGTGCAGGGAGGCGCCTTCGCTCCACAGCACGACACCCGGCTTGTTGACGCGGATGCTCTTGCTGTGGATGTATCGCCCGGCGGGGAACACGATCCACTGACCCGGCTGCGCCGCGGCGATCGCCCGCTGGATCGCAGCGGTGTCGTCGTTGCCGTCGTCGCCACGCGCACCGAATGCCGTGACATTCAGTACGTTGGTCGGCTTGGTCGGCATCGGCGGCAGCACCGAGCACGCATGGGCCGTAGCACCCTGCGGGGAACTCGTGCCGGGGTCCGGCGCGGGGGCAGGAACCGGTGCAGGAGCGGGCGCTGGTGCCGGTGCCGGCGAGCCGCCAGGTACCGGGCTGGGGGCGGGCGCTGGTGACGGCGCCGGCGCAGGATCGGGTGACGGAGCCGGAGCTGGCACCGGTGCGGTGGTCGGGGGCGCAGCGGCCACCGGCACGTCGACGGTGACGTCATCGGAACCGCCGCCGCCGCAGGCGCCAACCGCGATCGAAACCGCGACGGCCAAGCTGGAGAGTGTGAAAAGGGAGTGGTGTGAAGCCTTGCCGCGCATGTGATGTCCTCACCGCTTGCGCCGACGACGTTCACCACTCAACACATGTCAAGCGCACCGCCGGCTGGTTTGAAGAATTAACTGCACGATGTTCTTGTCGTTTGTGGAACATGCAGAAAACCTTGCGGCATTCTGGGCAAAACTGCGCTTCCTCTCTTCGCGCAAGCGGGCCAACGAGCGCGGTCCGATCGGATGAGAAAGACGAACGTTCACTTGCACGTCAATGTTCGGTGCAAGCGCGCGGTTCTCGCGACGATCTGAATGACATGGGAATTGTTGCCGCCGCCGGCGGCAAACATGACCGCACCGGTCGCGTCACTCCTCAACTGCGACGCTCGGCGGGCCTGTGTTGGTTAGCGCGGGTCGAGCGCGCAAGCCGTTGATAAGACGCGCCTTGCACAGGGACGATGTGCTCGTTCTTGGGCTCGGCTGCTGAACCACTGCGTGCGGCGCGCAATCGCATGGCACTTGCCCAAGCGACTGCGACGCGAGTGACGCTCGCCACGCCTACCCAGGACACGATGATCTCGATCGCCACCTACGCGCCGGTGCAGCGTGCACCGTTGTACGACGTACTCAATCGCACCTGCGCGTTGGTGCTGATGGTCTTGCTGTCGCCGGTGCTCGGCATCATCGCCTTGCTGATCTGGCGCGAAGACGGTCATCCGATCTTGTTCGCCCACTACCGGGTCGGGCGTAACGGACGCCTATTCCGCTGCTACAAGTTCCGCACGATGCTGCGCGACGCCGACCAGGTGCTGGGTCGCATGTTGCTCGCCGATCCGACGCTGCGGCTCGAGTGGGAGCGCGATCAGAAGCTGCGCAACGATCCTCGCATCACCCGCATCGGTCGCATGCTGCGTCATACCAGCCTGGACGAACTGCCGCAGCTGGTGAACATCTGGCGGGGCGAAATGAACTTCGTCGGACCGCGGCCGATCGTGGTGCAGGAACTGCAGCGTTATGGGGCCTACAAGCGGCATTACCTGAGCGTCAAGCCGGGCGTGACCGGTCTCTGGCAGGTCAGTGGCCGCAACAACACCACGTACGAGCGGCGGGTGGAACTTGATCGGCGCTACGTTGAGCACCGCTCGGTCTGGCTCGACGCAATGATCCTGCTACGCACGATCAAGGTTGTCATCACGCGCGAGGGCGCCCGCTGATGCGCGAGGCCGAACCATTGCGCATCGTCTTCAACGGCCGCTTTCTCGCGCAGGTGCAGACCGGCGTCCAGCGTTATGCGCGCGAGACGCTGATGGCATTCGACGCGCTGCTCGCTCGACGCCCCGACCTGCGCCGCCGGGTGCACGCGCAACTCGCCGTACCCGCCGGCGCCCCCGCGCTGCCGCTGCAACGTATCGAGACGAGGACGCTCGCACACCTGAGCGGCCATCTTTGGGAACAGTTGACGCTCGCCTGGTTCGCCCGCGGCGCGTTTCTCGTCAACTTCAACTACTCGGGACCGGTCGCCAAACGCCGGCAGCTCATCACGCTGCACGACGCCACGGTGGCGGTGTCACCGGAGACTTTCTCGTTGGCCTACCGGACGCTGCATCGCGCACTGATCCATGTACTGCGGCATCGCACGGCCGCGATGATGACCGTGTCTAACTTCTCGCGCGGCGAGATCTCGCACCACTTCGGCATCAACCGGCACATCGTGGTCGGACGCGAAGGCTGGGAGCATGCCAAGGCGCGCGGCGACGACCAGGCCACGCTCGTCAAGTACGGACTGGCTTCGGGCGAATACGTCCTCGCCGTGGGCAGCATGAAGCCGAACAAGAACTTCCGCCTGCTCGGCCAGGCACTGCAGCGCCTGGGCAGTTACCGTTGGCCGATCGCGATCGCAGGCGCGCGCGACACGCGCGTGTTCCGCGGAGCGCGGGTACCGACGGACCTGGTGCGTCTGCTCGGATTCGTCAGTGACAACGAGCTCGGCCACCTGTATCGACATGCCGCCTGGCTGGTTTTGCCGTCGCTCTATGAAGGCTTCGGTCTGCCAGCGATAGAAGCCATGGGCAACGGTTGCCCGGTGCTCGCCGCCCGCGCCGCCTCGATTCCCGAGGTGTGCGGCGACGCCGCCTTGTACTTCGATCCGCATGACGTCGATTCGTTGGTTGCGGCACTTCGACAGGCTGCCAGCAACCCGCACCTGCGCGACGTCCTCAACGAGCGCGCGCAAGCCCGACTCGCCATGCACTCGTGGCACGCCAACGCGGAACTGCTCGCAGCAGCCGTGCTCGACAGCAACGTTACGGTCGCCACGTCAGCAGGCTGGTCGAGGCAGGCCTAGTTCCCCACCCCTTCCCCGGCGCCAATGACCCAGCCTCGCAGTCCGACCCATAGCGGCCAAGCCGCCATCCTGACGATCCGCACCGCACGGTCGCCTCACATCGTGCACGCAACCGAGTGTCTGGCCGGCGGTACCTTGGCCCTGCTCGTTGCCGCCACCCAGGAGGTCGCATCGCTTGGGGCAAAGCAGACGCTGGTGTACAGCCGCCGTGACGACACGCCGGAAGACGTGGCGGCGCTGTTTGCGCCGTCGGTGCGGCTGATCGAAACGCCCCGCGCGCGCGGGCACCATCTGGACTTCATCCGCGCGATGACGCGCGAGTTACGTCAACTGGCCCGCTGCGGCGACGTCGATGTCGTCCACCTGCATTCATCGAAGGCCGGCTTTGTCGGGCGTCTAGGACTGTTGCTCAGCCTGATGCCGGTGCGCGTCCTGTACTCGCCGCACGGCCTGTCGTTCCTCAACCCGCGCCGCAGACTCGCAAGCGCGATCTATCTGACCCTCGAGTGGCTGGCCGGCAGGACACGCTTCCAGCCGGTCGCCTGCGGCGAAAGCGAAGCGCAGGCGTTCGCCCGTGTCACCGGCCACGCGCCCTGTGTGGTGGAGAACCCGGTCGATCCAGCTTTCTTCGAAGTCCATCGCAAGGAGCAGGCAACGCCTTTGGTGATCACCATCGGCCGGGTGTGCGAACAAAAAGCGCCGGACGTATTCGCGGAACTGGCGATCCGCGTTCGCGTTGATCACCCCACTGCGCAGTTCGTTTGGATCGGCAGCGGCGATGCGCCGGGAACGGAACTGCTGAACGCGGCGCACGTCACGGTCACGGGCTGGCTGTCAGCGCCGGAAGTTCGGCAGTGGCTCACTCGCGCGACGGTGTACGTGCAGACGTCGCGCTGGGAAGGGTTGCCGCTTTCCGTGATCCAGGCCCAGGCGGTCGGGCTGCCGTGCGTGGTGACTGACGTCGTTGGCAATCGGGACGCGGTGATCGATGGCGAGACAGGCTTCGTCGCCGCCAGTTTGGACGAATTGGCGGCCCACGTGGAGTTGCTGCTGCGCGAGCCGGTACTGCGGCGAGCCATCAGCGCGCCCGCTCGCCTCGCTGCCCAACGGCGCTTCGGTCGAACGCGCTTCCGCCAGGCCTTGGCCCAGTTGTATGGCTTGACGCCGGTCGCGCGGGGCGAGCGCCACGCTGAACCTGGCACGGTCCTTCACATTGGTGAACCGCAGCCGTCGACCGGCAATGTCAAATCTGCTCGTCTGGCTACCGGCTAGGCCGTACGAGCTGAAAAAATTACCGATTTCGTCGCGACCAAGGACCCAAATATCGGGGCCGTCACTTGCTAGGAAAGGTCAGTCGTGGGGATTCGCTTGCGCGGGCTTACCGAAGGTGAGTCTCGCCGCCGGCGGATCCAGCGACGACACATGGCGAGGATCAGCAGATGAAACGAACAGTTTGCCTCGGGTCAGTTGGAGCAACGGCGCGCCCGACTCGCAACTTGTCGAGACCGGCCCCGTCGCTGCAAGGAGCCTGTCGTTCATCGGCCACCCGTTCGCTGTCGACAACCACCAATCGTGCCTGTGCTGCCTTGAGCATCCCCGCCGAGCACGCCCCCTGACCAACGGAGTCAAACATGCTGTCTGAGGAAATCACGGGTACCCGCCCTGTCCGACCCACGACCCAACCGACGTCGTCCTCCACTGCCCCCGCTTTCGGACCGCAACCGACGGTGTTCATCGCCGACGCGGATGCCGGATTGCGGCAATCGATGATGCTGCTACTCGGCATGCGCGGCTACCGCACGCAGGGCCTGGCGAGCGGCGAGGAGTTGCTCGATGCGGTCCGACCCGACAGCCGCGGCTGCGTGATCGTCGACATGAGCCTCGAGGGCGCTGAGGGTGTGAAGGTGATGGCGCATCTGCGCGACCGGGGCATCAAACTGCCCGTGCTGTTCGTCAGCAGCCAAGCCGATGTCCCGAGCGCGCGGGCCGCGCTCAAGGGGGGCGCCTTCGACTACCTGCCCAAGCCCATCGACAGCGAGCGCCTGACCGAGGTGATCGCCGCCGCCGTGGCAGACGATCGGCGCAGCTGGGAAGGCGCCCTGCAGGCGGCGCGCCTGCGCCAGCGACTGGCGAGATTGACGCAGCGAGAGCGGCAGGTGATGCAGCACGTCGTGGCGGGACTGCATAACCGCGAGATCGCAGTCGAACTGGGCATCAGCCCGCGTACCGTCGAGGTCTACAAGGCGCGGATGATGGACAAACTGGACGTCCAGCGGGTCGCCGACCTTGTCCGACTGGCGGTGCGTACCGAAGCCACGGTCTAGGAATACGGACTGACTGTGGCGGACAAAAAAAGCCCGCCAGAGGCGGGCTTTAAGGCGAAGAGAGGAGCGTCTCTCTTCGCGGCTGCTCGAAGGAGTAAACCAACCAACGGTACTGCTCTCGAAGCCTAGTGAGCATAGCGCCGGCCGGATAGCGCACCTATCCGTAGGAAGCTTTGCCTACTTGCGCTCTCGTACCGCATCGGGAGTGAAAACGGCGCGAAGTCGCGCCGTTTTCATCGGTGAGATGCCTACGGATCAGGCGGCGCGTGCGACCTCGGGCATCGGACCGCCTTCGTGTCCTTCATCAAGCGCGAAGCGCAGCCGAAACAGATCTGCGACACGCCGCGCCTGCAGCTTCTCCATCAGGCGGGCGCGGTGAACCTCGACCGTGCGCTGGCTGATGCCGAACTCCTCGGCGATCTCGCGGTTGTGCATGCCCTTGGTGACGCGCTCGAAGACCTCGGTCTCACGGTCGGTCAACCGTTGCAGGCGCGCCTTCATGACCTCCCGCTCGCGGGCCCGGTCGACGCGCGTCTGATCGTCTTGCAGGGCGATCGACACCGCGGCCAGCAGATCGGCTTCGTCGATCGGCTTCTCGAGGAAATCGACCGCCCCATCGCGCAGAGCGCGGCGGGCCGTGCCGACATCACCGTGCGCCGTCATCACGACGACTGGCAGGTCGTTGCCCTGCTCCTTCAGCGTCCGCTGGAGATCGAGCCCGGACATCCCCGGCAAGCGCACGTCGAGCAACGCGCACGCTGGGCGCTGCAACCGACCAGCCGCAAGAAACGCCTCCGCGCTGTCAAAACCAATCGCGGTATAGCCACGTAACTGCAACAGCAATGCCAGTGACTCGCGCACCGCACTGTCGTCTTCCACCACGTAGACCAGATTCGTACTCATCGTCATCTCCCTCCTGCCGCAGCAAAGAAACACTTGCGGACAAACCGATTGCTTACCGTAACACAGCAGACCTGGGGTCGCCGTGTAGGTTCGTACGGATGTCGCGCCGTTTCAGCAACGCTGCGCCACTGCGGCCAAGGGACAAATGAGGAGCGGGCAAACCTGCGCGCTATGCCCGTTGCGTACGCTTGACGCGGGCCACGGGCGGAGACGTCGGGTCGGTATCGATTGAGAGAGAAGACTCGGATTGCGTGCCGCTGTCATCGAACAGAAGACTGGCCGCCGTGATCTTCAAGCGCAGGCGGACGCGATGCGAGCGACCTAGCATCATGCGCACCGCCGGGTCATCGACCTCGACCTCTCGGTAAATATCGATGCGGTGCTCTAATCCCGCCTTGGCGAGCGCCTGCGCAGCCTCCTGGCAGAGCTGGGCGAGAGTGATGTCGTCGGGGATTTTGGCCATGCGGACCGCGCTCGCAACATCGAGCCAGCAGCAGTCCGCGAGTTTACTAGTAGGCGCGCCCTGCGAAATCCCGTACGCGTGGTCGCCGGACCGGTGCCTCGGCAGTCCGGCGCCTGCGCACGCCGGAGCTAGCGGCGGCGGCGTGCGCCGACCGCCAGGCCACCCGCGAGCAGAACCAGCAGCCAGACAGGTGGCAACGCGCCACCCCCGGCGCCTTGGCCAGCGGTGCTGGCCGCCTGCCCGGTACCGCTCAGCGCCATCGCCGGCAGCGATCCGCCGTTGTAGTTGAGACTGAGCGTGTCGTTGCGGGCCCCCTCTGACCGAGGCCGGAACTGCACGTCCACGAAACAGGTGCTGCCCACGGCGACGCTGGTGCACCCGTTGACCACCGCGAAGTCGCTCTGCGCATTGCCCAACTGCGCCTGAACAGTAAGCGCCGCGCTGCCAGTATTGCGGATCGTTACGCGCTCGGACTGGCGCGACAGCGCGTTGACCGGGGTGTTCTCGAACCGCATGTTGCGCGCGTCGAGGGCCACCGCGGTGGTCATTCCCGAACCCGCGATCACGACGGTCCCCTCCAGCACGACGTTGTGCGGACTGGCGACCGCCCCCGCCGTCCGTCCATTCGAGGTGATGACGATGTTGCCGCTGTGCGGCACAGCGGTGTCCGGCGGCGTGTAAGTCACATCGATCGTGCAGTTGCCGCCCGCCGGGACGGGCGCGGCAAGACAGTCCGGGGTGCCGGCCCGGATGGCAAAGGTGGGCGCTCCGGCGGACAGCGCAATCGCGCTGATGCTCAACGCCGGGCCCCCTGCTGCACTGATGTTGCGCACGGTGACGACGCCATTGACCGGTGCGCCGGCCGCGGCGCTTTGCAGGCGCAGGAAGGCCTGTGAGCTGTTGCTGGAGGTGCCAAACGCAATCACCGGCGTGGCGCTGCCGACGGTGCCGGAAAGCGTCAAGCGAACCGGGGTGGCCGTGGCGTTGGAGGCAATGTCGGCCGTCGCGGTGCGGGTGCCGGTTGCGCCGGCCTGCGGCGCGAACGCGAACTGCAGCACGCAGGTGGCGCCCGGCGCCACGCTGCCGCCGTCTGCGCAGTTGGAACCCCCGGTGGCACGCGTAAAGTCGGCGGCATTGGCGCCACCGAGCGAGATGGTGGAGATGTTCAGCGCGAGGGTGCCGTTGTTGCGGACGGTGACCGGCGCAAAATTGATGCTGCTACCCGCCGCCGTCGTCCCAGCGTTCAGGTCGGTGGCCGACGGCGTGAGCGACAGCGTCGGCGCGGCGACCACAGTGCGGGCGCCGTTGAGGTTCAGTTGCGCAACGCCCGAACCTCCGTTGCTCGGGATGGTCAGCGTGGCCGTCTGCAACGCCCCCTGCGGCACGCTCAGGTCGGGCGAGAAGGTCACGGTCAGGCCGCATCGAGCGCCGGCTGCCAGTTGCATCGATGCCGTGCATGCCGTTTCGCCGCTGGGCACAGCGGTGGTCACGGTGTAGCGGGTTTGATTGAGGCCGGATACGGAGGCGCCCGCCGCGAAACCGGCGCCGATCTGCATTGGCAGATTGCCGCTGTTGACGAAGAACACCACGAGTGACGCGGAGGCGCCATCGTTGACGCTGCCGAAGTTCAGCGTGCCGATTGCCGTGGTCGACCCCTGCTGCTGGAACTCCGGGCGGGCGAACGGCACGGCAACGCGCTGAAAGGACGCGAGCAGGAACGCTGCTAGATCGGCCCGCTCGGCCGTCGACAGAATCATGAACTGCGCCATTTGCGGCTGCGCCAGGCCAACGGCCAGACGGTTGTTCGAGTCAGCCTGGGTGGCCCCGGGGCCGATGTTGCACAGGCCCTTGAGCGCATGCGCCGTGCCTTGGGGCCAGGTCATGCCGCAGGCCGTGCCGATGTTCACGCCGACCAACATCGCGTTGGGCGGGGTGTAAGGGTCCTGACCGTGGCAGCCGATGCAGTTGAGCGCGGTCCCCTTGATGGTGCTGGTGAAGTTCCACAGGCGATAGCCGTTGGAGGCGTCCTGCGCGCTAACTTCCTGCGGCAGGACCAACGCAGCGACCACGGCTGCGCCCGCCACTGCGACAGCCCAAAGGCTCAGCTTATTCTTCATGCACATCCCTAGCGTCAGCCATGGGACGCCGTTAGGGCGTCCACCATCGCTACAGCGTAAAGACGCAGATGTCCGAAAGGCATCCGCCGCTCGGTCTAGCTGTGCGCTTGCCCATCGCCGCCCTCGGCCGTTCAGTCGAAGATGGCAGGCCGATGGTGCCGCACCACTCGTGAGTGCAGCCAACGCCCCGACCCACGGTCAGGCGGCGAGCGCGCGCACGAGATCGGCCTGCAGGTCGGCGACGTCCTCCAGACCGACGGCAATCCGCACCAGGCCTTCGGTGATTCCTGCCTGGGCACGCGCTTGCGGCGTCAGCCGGCCATGCGTCGTGCTCGCCGGGTGGGTGATGGTGGTCCGCGTATCGCCGAGATTGGCCGTGATCGACATGAGCTGCACGGCATCGATCAGGCGCCAGGCGCGCGCACGCTGCTCGTCGGCCGACTGGCCCGCGAGCTCGAACGTCAGCACCGCGCCGGGTCCGCGCTGCTGAAGGCTGGCGAGCGCGGCCTGCGGATGCGACGCCAGACCGGTGAAATAGACACGCGACACGGCGGGTTGCGTCTCGAGCCAGCGCGCCAGATCGAGTGCCGCTGCCGATTGCGCCCGCAGCCGCACGCCCAGCGTTTCCATCCCCTTGAGCAGGACCCAGGCGTTGAACGGGGACAGGCACGGGCCGGCACTGCGCAGGATCGGCAACAACGCATTACGGATGAAGTCGCGCGAGCCCAACACGGCGCCGCCGAGCACGCGCCCCTGTCCATCGAGATACTTGGTGCCCGAATGGATGACCACGTCGACCCCGAAGTCGAACGGCCGCTGCATGACCGGCGTGCAGAAGCAGTTGTCGACCACCGTCAGCGCCCCGCTGTCGCGCCCGAGCGCCGCAAACGCGGCAAGGTCGACGATCTCCATCAGCGGGTTGGAGGGTGTTTCGCAGAACAGCAGACGGGTACGCGGCGTGACCGCGGCACGCCATGCCGCCGGATCGGCACCACGCACGAAGGTGGTGTCGACACCGAAGCGCCCGAGAATCGTGCTGAACAATTGCACGGTCGCGCCAAAGACGCTGGCCGAGCAGACGACATGGTCGCCGGTCTTGACCGCTGCCAGCGCGGTCGAGAGGATGGCCGCCATGCCCGACGCCGTGGCAAGACAGTCCTGCGCTCCTTCGAGTGCGGCCAGGCGCTGCTCGAACATGCGCACGGTCGGATTCGAGAAGCGGGAATAGACGAACCCGTCTTCGGACCCGGCGAACATCCCCGCCGCCTCGGCGGCCGACTTGAAGACAAAACTGGAGGTGAGAAACAGCGCCTCGCTGTGCTCGTTGAACGCGCTGCGCTGGGTGCCGGCGCGGACAGCGCGGGTGTCAAACCGGAATTCGTCGTTCATTTTTTCCACTGGAAACGAAAAAGCCCGCTCAGCACAGCAGAGCGGGCCTTGATCGAGCCGCCGCTTTAGCTGGATTTATTACGCGCCCGCAAGCTGAGCTCAAATCGGCGCGGCGGCAATGCTATCAGCCGGCCGGCGGGCGACCGATCGGACGGCGCCTAGGCGTCTGCCGACTCGATTGCCAGACTCAGCTGGTTGCGCGGGCCTTCGTCGACCACCTTAGGCGCCATCCTGGCCTGCTCGACATGGTCCAGATAGGCTTCGGTCACGTCGCCGGTGATGTAGTCGCCGTCGAAGCACGAGGCTTCGAAACGGGTCAGCGCCGGGTTGCAGTCGCGCACCGCCTGCTTGAGATCATCGATGTCCTGGTAGATCAACGCGTCGGCACCGATCTCGACGCGGATCGCCTCCTCGCTCTTGCTCGCGGCGATCAGTTCGGCGCGTGTCGGCATGTCGATGCCGTAGACGTTCGGAAAGCGCACCGGCGGCGCAGATGACGCGACGAACACTTTTCTGGCGCCCGCCTCGCGCGCCATGCTGACGATTTCCTGAATCGTCGTCCCGCGCACGATCGAATCGTCGACCAGCAGCACATTCTTGCCCTTGAACTCGACGGCGACAGTGTTGAGCTTCTGTCGCACCGACTTCTTGCGGACCGCCTGTCCCGGCATGATGAAGGTGCGACCGATGTAGCGGTTCTTGATGAATCCCTCGCGATACGGCAGATCGAGCTTGCTCGCCAGTTGCATCGCCGCCGGGCGGCTGGAGTCGGGAATCGGCATCACCACATCAATGTCGCTCACCGGCATCTTCGTTTTGACGCGCGCTGCCAGGTACTCGCCCAGCCGCAGGCGGGCGCCGTAGACGGACACGCCGTCGATCACCGAATCCGGTCTGGCCAGATAGACGTACTCGAAGATGCAGGGATTCAGGCTGGTCTTGGCTGCGCACTGCTGGCTGAAGAAGCGGCCATCGAGATCCACGAACACCGCCTCGCCCGGCGCGATGTCGCGCACGAAGCGAAAGCCCAGGCCTTCGACCGCGACCGACTCCGATGCAACCATGTACTCGGTGCCGCCGTCGGTCTCCATCGCACCCAGGCACAGTGGACGGATGCCGAAGGTGTCGCGAAACGCCAGCATGCCGTAGCCGGCGATCTGCGCCACCACGGCATACGAGCCCTTGAGACGGCGGTGCACGCCGCTGACCGCGGTGAAAATGGCGGCCGGGTCGAGGCGCAGGCCTTCACTGGACAGCTGCAACTCGTGCGCAAGCACGTTGAGCAGCACTTCCGAGTCGGAGTTCGTGTTGATGTGCCGCCGATCGATGCGGAACATCTCATCCTTGAGCAACGCGGCGTTGGTGAGATTGCCGTTATGAACCAGCGTCAGGCCAAATGGCGCGTTCACGTAGAACGGCTGAGCTTCCTCCGCGTTGCTGGCCGAACCTGCAGTCGGATAACGCACCTGTGCAATGCCCGACGTGCCGGGCAGCGAACGCATGTTGCGCGTGCGGAACACGTCGCGCGCCAAGCCGTTGCCCTTGTACATGTGGAACATGCTGCCGTTGGCCGTTGAGATGCCGGCCGCGTCCTGACCGCGGTGCTGCAGCAACTGCAAGGCGTCGTACAGCAGCTGATTGACCGGCGAAGTGGCGACAACGCCGACGATTCCACACATTGCAGCAGACTCCCGGATGCGAACGCTAGATCTTGCTGCCGGCCGTCACAGGCGGCGGCAACAATGGGGCGGCCAATCGTACCGCCGCTTCGACATGCGGCACCAGAATCGAGTCGCGCCATAGCGGTTGTTGCGCGAGTGCCGTGCGGCCGGCAAAGAACACCAGCAACACCAGGACGAGCATCGCACGCAGCAGACCGAATAGTGCGCCGATGAAACGATCGGTGCCGGAAAGCTTCACGGCACTGAGAAACTTGCCGATGATCCACGCGACGGTGGCGGCAGCCACCACGCAGCCGAGCACGATGACCAGCGCAGCCAGCGCGGTGCGCGCCCCGGGCCACGGCAGGTCAATCGGCAGCGCACGGCCAAGCACCGTCGCCTGCGTGATCGCCAGCCAGATACCGACCAGCCAGCCTGCCAGCGACATCACTTCGCGCACGAACCCGCGCAGCACGCCCAGCAGCACCGACAGGGCGACGACCGCGACGATCACCCAGTCGATCGGGTTCATCGTTCGCGCAGTCTCATGGGGTGATCAGATCGGCGCTGGTACCGAGTTCGCGCAGGCGTGCGCGCGCCACTTCTGCTTCCTCGCGCGACGTATACGGGCCGACGCGAACCCGCCAGCGCGGGCCATCACTGACCTGCACGCGTTCGGTGAACGACGGCAAGCCCGCCTTTTTGAGTTTCGCTGCCATCTCGCGGGCGGCACCTTCGTTGCGCAGCGCGGCGGCCTGGACCAGGTACTTGCCGGAGACGGCCTTGGCTGGGGTCGTCGTCCGCCCTTCAAGGAGATCCTTCGCGCGCTGCGCTTCGGCGTCCTTGACGGCCTTGCTGGTGTCCTTGGCGGCAGCTTTCGCAGCTGACTTGTCCGCATCCTTGTCAGCGCTTTTCTCGACCGTCTTGTCCGCGCCTTTTGCCGCCGAGTCGACCGCCTTGGGGTCAGGCTTGCCGTCGGCCGAGGCATCGCCATCTTTGCGCGCTTGCGCGGCCGCGTCAGCCGCCGCGTCGACGGCGGCGCCGCCCTGCCCTTGCGCTGGATCCGGCATCGGCGGCAATGGCAGGCGCGGGGTGAACGGCGTCTTCTCGCTCGGGATCTGAATCGGCACGGTGTCCGCGACCGGCCGCGGCGCGGGATCAAGCACCATCGGGACGACGATCACCGCAGCCAGTAGCAGGGCCGCTGCGCCGATCAACCTACGCCGCGCCCGGATCCTCAGCGCGGTCGCCGGGTCGACCCGGCCGGGATCGCTGTCATCGATCACCGCTTTCCGCGTCGCACTGCGTGAGGACTCGGATGTCGCATCCGAGGCACGCCAGAATGCCCACTTCATTGCCGCTGCCCCATCCGCCGATCTTCTTCTAAGCGCATCACCGCGCCCACTGTGGTGAAGCTGCCGAACACGACGATCCTAGCATCGGGGTCGGCGCGCTCGCAGGCGCAGGCATGGGCCGCCTCGAGTGTTTCATGCTCCGTGATCGACGTCGCACCCGCCTCGCGCAGGTACGCCGCCGCCTGAGCGGCGCTCAACCCGCGCGCGCCGCTGGTGGGGCCGACATGCCAGTGATCGATGCGCCGCTTCACGTGCCCGATGACGCCGCTGACGTCCTTGTCGGCGAGCATGCCGAACACCGCATGCGTCTCCGGGAAGAAGCCTTGCGAGTCGAGGTTTCGCGCCAGGACCGCCGCCGCGTGCGGGTTGTGGGCGACGTCGAGCACGATCGTGGGTCGACCCGGCAGCACCTGGAACCGCCCCGGGATCTCCACCGTCAGCAGACCGGTGCGCACCGCCTGCTGGCTGATGGGCAGGCGATCGCCCAGTGCTTCAAGCGCCGCCAGCGCACCGGCGGCATTGAGCAGCTGGTTGGCGCCGCGCAAGGCCGGATACGGCAGGCTCGCGCGACGCTGCACGCGGCCGCCGTAGGACCATTGCTGCAGCCCCTTGCCATAGTCCATGCCAGCGTAGTTGAAGTCACGCCCGAAGAGCCACAGATCCGCGCCCAGGTTGCGCGCCACCTCGAGCAGCGATGCGGGCGGTTGCGGATCGGCGCAGATCGCCGGTCGGCCACTGCGGTAGATGTGTGCCTTCTCGAAACCAATGTGCTCGCGCGTTGGCCCGAGGTAGTCGACGTGGTCGATGTCGATCGACGTGATGATCGAGACGTCGGCATCGATCACGTTGACCGCGTCCAGCCGGCCACCCAGACCCACCTCGAGGATGGCCGCATCCAGGCGCTGCTGCATCAGCAGCCGCAGGATCGCCAGTGTGGTGAACTCGAAGTAGGTGAGCGAAACATCGCCACGCGCTGCGTCCACCGTCTGCAGTTGCTCGACCAGCGCCGCGTCCTCGGCAGGCTGGCCGTTGACCTGCACCCGCTCGTTGAAGCGCAGCAGGTGTGGCGACGTATACAAGCCGACGCGGTAGCCCGCGGCGCGCAGGATGCTATCGAGCATCGCGCAGGTCGAGCCCTTGCCGTTGGTACCGCCCACGATGACGACGGGGCACTCGAAGTGCAGCCCGAGGCGGTCGGCCACCGCTCTCACACGGTCAAGCCCGAGGTCGATTGGGCGGTGATGCAGGCGCTCGATGTGCGCCAGCCACGCGTCCAGCGAGTCGGGTGAGTTCATGTCGAGGCGCTGCGCGCCAGCGGTCTTCGCCGGCAGGAGGATGGACTTAGCTCAGCGCCTCGGCGGGCTGCCGCAGCAGCAGGGCGAGCAGCTGCGCGATTTCGTCGCGCATGGTGCGGCGGTCGACGATCATGTCGATCGCACCTTTTGTGAGGAGAAACTCGGCGCGCTGGAATCCTTCCGGCAGTTTCTCGCGCACCGTCTGCTCGATCACGCGCGGCCCGGCAAACCCGATCAGTGCCTTCGGTTCGGCGATCACGACATCGCCCATGAAGGCAAAACTGGCCGATACGCCACCCATGGTCGGGTCAGTCAGCACCGAAATGAACGGCAACTTCGCCTCCGAGAGCTTGCCGATCATCGCCGTGGTCTTGGCCATTTGCAGCAGCGACAGCAGGCCTTCCTGCATGCGGGCGCCGCCGGTGGCGGTGATGCAGATGAACGGCACCTTCTGCTCGAGCGCCGTCTGCGCCCCGCGCGCGAAGCGCTCGCCGACCACCGAGCCCATCGAGCCGCCCATGAAGTCGAATTCAAAGCAGGCCACCACCACCGGCAGCGCGCGGATCGAACCGCCCAGCACAATCATGGCGTCGGTCTCGCCGGTGTCCTGCATCGCCTGTTGCAGACGATCGACGTACTTCTTGCTGTCCTTGAACTTGAGCGAATCGACCGGCAGCACTTCTTGACCGATCTCGTAGCGCCCTTCGGCATCAAGCAAGGCATCGAGTCGCTCGCGCGCGCGGATGCGCATGTGGTGACCGCACTTGGGGCAGACCTGCAAACTGCGCTCGAGTTCGGCGCTGTAGAGCACCGCCTCGCAGCCCGGACACTTGGTCCAGACGCCCTCGGGCATCGTCTTGCGGGTACCGCCCTGCTTGATCCTCGGCGGAAGCAGTTTCTCGAGCCAGCTCATGCAGCCTCCTTGCGCGGGGTCGTGTCCGGTGCGATCTCATCGATCGCCCGGCGAATGTCGGTCATCAAGTGCTCGACCGCGGCGACCGCATGGCCGCGCGGCGTGTTTTCCAGTTCCTGGATGATGCGCGAGCCGATCACCACCGCATCGGCCACGCTCGCCACCGCCTGCGCGCTGGCGGCGTCGCGGATGCCGAAGCCCACGCCGACCGGGACATCGGTCTGCGCGCGGATCAGCGGCAGCTTGGCAGCGACCGAGCCCACATCGAGGTGACCCGCGCCGGTAATGCCCTTCAAGCTCACGTAATAGATATAGCCGGCGGCCACCTTGGCGACCCGGGCAATGCGATCGTCCGTCGAGGTCGGCGCCAGCAGGAAGATCGGATCGATGCTGTGGGAAAGCATGTCTGCCGCGAACTCCTCGCACTCCTCGGGCGGGTAGTCGACCACCAGAACGCCATCGATGCCGGCCGACGCGGCCTGCGCTGCGAACTGCGCGCGCCCCATGCGCTCGATCGGATTGGCATAGCCCATCAGCACCACCGGTGTCGTGACATCCGTCTGGCGGAACTCGGCGACAAAGCCCAGCGTCTGCTTCAGTCCAACGCCTTGGCGAATGGCGCGTTCGGTGGCGCGCTGGATCACCGGACCGTCGGCCATCGGATCGGAGAACGGTACGCCCAGTTCGATCACGTCGGCGCCGGCGCGCGCCAGTGCGTGCATCAGCGGCACGGTGAGGTCGGGCGCCGGGTCGCCCGCGGCGATGTACGGAATCAGACCCTTGCCGCCACGCGCGCGCAGCGCGGCGAAACGACCCTGGATGCGCGACATCAGCGCTTCTCCCGAAACGCAAGGGTCGCTTCACGGCACGACGCGCGGCAGAAGAATTCCAGGCCGCCGGCCTCGGCCACGATATGCAAGTCCTTGTCGCCGCGGCCGGAAAGATTCACCAGCAGGATCTTGTCCTGCGGCAGCGTCGGCGCCAGTGCAGCCGCATGGGCCAGGGCATGACTTGATTCCAGCGCCGGGATGATGCCCTCGATGCGGCAGCAGTCATGGAACGCCTGCAAGGCTTGCGCATCGGTGGCGCCAACGTACTGCGCCCGGCCGGAGTCTTTCAGCCACGCATGCTCCGGCCCAACACCCGGGTAGTCCAGGCCGGCCGACACCGAGTGCGTCTCGGTGATCTGGCCGTTCTCGTCCTGCAAGAGGTAGGTGCGATTGCCGTGCAGCACACCCGGCGAGCCCATCTGCAGGCTGGCGGCGTGACGCATCGTCGTCAGGCCCTCGCCCGCCGCCTCCACACCGATCAGGCGCACGTCGTCGTGCGGGATGTAGTCGTAGAAGATTCCCATGGCGTTGCTGCCGCCACCCACGCAGGCGATCACGTAGTCGGGCTGACGCCCGACCATCTCGGGCATCTGGCGCAGGCATTCCTTGCCGACCACCGAGTTGAAGTCACGCACCATCATCGGGTACGGGTGCGGTCCGGCCACCGTGCCGATGATGTAGAACGTGTTCTCGACGTTGGTCACCCAGTCGCGCATCGCCTCGTTGAGCGCATCCTTGAGCGTGCGCGACCCGGACTCCACCGGCACGACCTCGGCGCCCAGCAGCTTCATCCGATAGACGTTCGCCGCCTGGCGACCCACGTCCTCCGAACCCATGTAGACGACACACTTCATGCCGAAGCGCGCCGCTACCGTGGCAGTGGCGACACCGTGCTGGCCGGCGCCCGTTTCCGCGATCACCCGCGGCTTGCCCATGCGCTTGGCGAGCAGCGCCTGTCCCACCGTGTTGTTCACCTTGTGCGCGCCGGTGTGGTTCAGGTCCTCGCGCTTGAAATAGATCTGTGCACCACCGAGCAGTTCGCTCCAGCGCCGGGCGTGATAGATCGGGCTGGGCCGGCCGACGTAGTGTTTCAATTCGCGCTCGAACTCCGCCACGAACTCGGGATCCTTGCGGTAGTGCTCATAGGCATCGCGCAGCTCGGCCAGCGCATGCATCAATGTCTCGGCGACGAAGATGCCACCGTAGGGACCAAAGTGGCCGCGCGCATCGGGCAGGTCGTATTTCATTGATCGGGCTGCTGGTCTCGTTATGCCGCACGCACGGCGGCGATGAATCGCTCGATGCGGGCAGGATCCTTGATGCCCTTTTCCCGCTCGACGCCGCTGCTGACATCGACGGCATACGGTCGCACCGTCCTGATCGCCTGAGCGACGTTGAACTCGTCGAGCCCGCCTGCCAGGATCAAGGGCTTGGTTCGCTCGGTCTGCGCCGGCAGGCGGTTCCAGTCGAACACCTGTCCGCTGCCGCCATGCCCGGCGCTGGGTGTGTCGGCCAGAAGTGCCGACGCGCTCTCGAAACGGCGCTCGCAGTCTAACAAACGGACCCCCTCGGCCATGCCGACCGCCCGCAAGTACGGCCGCTCGTATCGCGCGCAGTCAGTCTCGGTCTCGGCGCCGTGAAACTGCAGTACGGCGTGCGGCACAAGGTCGAGTGCGCGTCTGACCTCGTGTTCATGCGCGTCCACGAACAGCAGCACCGGCGTGACGAACACAGGCAGCGCGCCCGCAAGACTGGCCAGCAGGTCGACACCGACGAACCGCGGGCTGCGTGGGTAGCAGTTGAAGCCGATGGCATCGGCGCCAGCATGCGCCGCGGCGGCGACGTCTGCAGCGCGGGTCAGACCGCAAATCTTGATGCGAACACGCTCGGTCATGTCAGAAGCGGCAACGTATCGCTGGGCGGTGGCAGATCGAACGCCGGATCGTACTGAACGTGGGTCAGGTAGAGACCTTCGGCGGCAAAGGTCGGCGCCGCTTCCGCGCGATTGCGTGCCGCCAGCACCTGCGCGGCCCAGTCGACGGGCTGACGACCGAGTCCGACGTAGATCAGCGTCCCGACCAGATTTCGCACCATGTGATGCAGGAAGGCATTCGCCTCGACGCGGATCCGGATCAGGCGCCCGAATCGTTGCACGTCGCACTGCCGCAGGTCGCGCACCGGTGTCGCCGCCTGGCACGACGCAGCGCGAAACGACGTGAAATCATGCTTACCAAGCAACCGCTGCGCCGCGGCATGCATCGCGCGCTCATCGAGCGGGCGAAACACCCAACCGACGCGGCCTTGGCCCAGCGGCGAACGCACCGGGTCGTTGAGGATCCAGTAGTCATAACGCCGCCCGGTCGCACTGAAGCGTGCGTTAAATTGGTCCGTGGTGGTGCGTGACCAGCGCACGCCGACCTGCTTGGGCAGGAACCGGTTGACGCCACGTACCCAAGCGTCCAGCGGTCGCTCGACGGCGGTATCGATGTGGATGACCTGGTAACTCGCGTGCACGCCGGCATCGGTGCGGCCAGCGCAGATCGTGGGCAGTGGTATCCCGGCAAACGCCTGCAGCGCTTGTTCGACGGCGTCTTGAACGGCACGACCGTCAGGCTGGGTCTGCCAACCGGTGAAGGCGCTACCGTCGTACTCCAATCCGAGGGCGATCCGCACCTAGCTTCGCCAAAGAAAAAGGCCGGCGTACTGCGCCGGCCTGGTGTGATCCAGGTCGATCAGGATTCGACCTGCTTCATCAACTCGACAGCACTTTGGCGCTGCTCACGCGTGCCATCGCGCATCACCTCTTCGATCAGTTCACGCGCACCGTCTTTCACGCCAAGGTCGATATAGCCGCGCGCCAGGTCGAGCTTGGTCGCCATCTGTGCGGCAAGCGGGCTGCCGGCCTGGGTCTCGGTGCGCCGACCGCCCAGTTCGACGTCGGATCCGGTGAGGTCGAAATCGATCAAGGGCACAGTCGCCTGGTCGGTGTTCGAGGTCAGACGGGGCGCGCGCTCGTCGGGCAGGGCGCCGACATCGCCGAGCAGCGTTGGCCGCGACAAAGACTCTTCCAACATGGACTGCACGTTCGATGCCGATGGGGCCGAGAAGCTCGGGAACGCCGGCTCCGGCACCGGCGCAGGCGCGGGCGCCGGTTTGGCAACCGGCTCCGGCGTGCGGGGAGGCAGCGACAGGTCGACGTCCGGGATCGAGCCGAAGCCACCGACGGTCGGCGCCGGCATCGGCCGCGTCGGCGGCGACATGGTCTGGATCGGCACCGTGTCGTCAGAGAGCGGCTTGGTGTCGAATGACAGGTCGAAGCCGGTCGGCTTCGGCATCATCGTCTTCGGACCGTCGGGCTGGCGGGTCGTTGGACTGGTGAGGTCGAAATCGAGCGCCGAGAAGTCGATGGCGGAATTGGTCGCCACGTTCAGTATGTCGGCCTTGGCAGGCTCGAGCGGTTGCGTGGCCGGTGCCAGTGTCGCCTCGAAGTGCGTCGCCGGGCCAGTCGAGGTCGCAACGCCCTGGCGCGTCTCGCCACTCAGGCGCGAATCCAGCGGCATCGCGGTATCAGGCGTCATCGCCGTATCTGGACCGCGACTGGGAGCGCCCAACGATGCACTGAAGACCGAGTCAGGCGCAGGCGTCTGCTTGTCAACCGGCAGGTCGACGATCGCCGGCGCCGCCATGCCGCCCAAAGTCGAGGGGCGCCCACCCGTCACGGCCGGATCGAGCCTCAGCTCGGTGGTTGGGCCACGCAGTGGATCGACGCTGCTGCTGCCGGCGAACATCGGCTCGTTCGGGTCGAGCGCCCGGCCCAACTTGGCGCCGCGCTCCCAATCCTCTCCGACCCCGCCGGTCCGCTCGCGCAGTTCCTGAGCCACCGCCATGAAGGACGGCTTGTCTGCCCGGCGCGAGTAGATCTCGAGAAGCTTCACGCGCACGGCGTGCCGGTCCGGCTGCAGGCGCAGTGCCTCCTTCAGAATGTCTTCCGCCTGCTCCTCGCGACCGTAGGCGATGTAGACATCCGCCTCGGCCACCGGATCGACCTCGTTGGAGTCCAGCTGCGAGGCCGCCGGGATGAAACTGGAATTGAAGGTGCTGGTGGCGCCGGTGTCCACACTCTGCCCGCCGGTGGCGCCGAACAGCGAATTGGCATGCACGCCTTCGCCGGTCGCCTTGAACTCGTCGGACTTCTCGACCTTGCGCTTGCGATAAAGATTGAGACCCACCAGCAGCGTCAGTAGGGCCAAGCCGATGCCGCCCAGCACATAGGGCGACGACATCATGTCCGACAGGCTGGCGTCGGCCGGTGCCGGCGCCGGGCTTGGCACAGGAGCAGGCTTGGCAGGCGCAGGCTCGGTCTTGGCCACTTCCTGTTTCGGCGGCTCCTGCTTGGGCTCTTCGGCCTTCGGTGCTTCTGGCGCAGGCGCCTCGGCCTTGGGCGGTTCGACCGGCGCCGGCGACACCACCGGCGCGGGTGGCGGCGGAGGCGTGGCCGCAGCTTTGGCTTCGGCCTGCTGCTGCGCCTGTGCAGCCGATTTGCTTTGCAGTTCGAGTGCCTTCTTCAGGGCCTCGTTGGTCCGCTTCAGTTCGGCAGCGCGGTCCTCCTGTTCCTTGATGGCACGCTGCTTGGCGATCGCCTCGTCTTCGGCCGCCTTCTTGGCAGCCGCTGCCGCCGCTGCGGTCGCCGCCGCAGTCGGTGCTGCTGGCGCCGGTTCGGCCTTCGCGATCTTCAACTGATCACCCGAGGGCGGCGGGGCCGCCTTGTCTTCGACCTTGGTCGTGACGCGGCCCTGCGCGGCAGGTGCCGGCGCGGTCGAAGCGACTGGCGCAGGCGCGCTGGTGGCCGACTGCGCGAGACGGCTGCGGTACTGCGCAAAGTCCGCGCTCTGGGCGACAACTTCGCTGCGCGCGTCCGTCGGGCTGATTGCCTCAATGTCGGCCTGCGACGGTATGGTCAGCGTCCGGCCAGCCAGCAACCGGTTCATGTTGTTGCCGACGAAGGCGTTCGGGTTCGCCTGGAACAGCGCCACCAGCATCTGGTCGAGCGACACGGTCGTCGGCTTGGTTCGGCTGGCAATGCGACCGAGCGTATCGCCGGACTTGACGGCATAGCTGTCGCCCGCTGCGACCGCGGGTGCGCGCGGCGCAGGCGCCGGTTCGGTCGTCGCGGGCGCAGGACGCGTCGGTGCGGGCTCAGGTGTTGGAACCGGAACCACCGCAGAGGGCGCCGGCACAGCGGCGACCGGTGCGGGGGCCGGTGCAGGCGCGGCTGCAACCGGGGCAGGCGGCTGGGCCGCTACCGGCGGCAGCACGTCGGGTTGCGCCCGCAGCGCCGGAGGATCCAACAGGACGGTGTATTCGCGCAGCACTCGCCCGGTCGCCCAGGTCAACTCGAGCAGAACGTCGAGATACGGCTCATTGACCGGCTGCAGCGACGTGATGCGGACGACGAAGTTGCCGTCGGCGCGCTTGTCGAGGTCGAAACGCAACGCCGACAGCGCCGGATTGAATTCCAGGTTGGCTTGCCGGAACGACGATTGCGACGCCAGCGTGACCGCCAGCGAGGGCGCCTCATCGCGCGCCACTGATGTGACTTCAACTTCCGCCCTCAACGGCTGACCAAGGGCGGACTGGACGGTCATCCGACCCAGTCCAGCCGCATAGGCTGCAGGCGCAGCGAACGCAAGGCTGAGCGCAAGTGCAAGCGCACATCGCGCAGGTGCGCGCCGTTTGTCTTTTGATGGCACCGAAGCCCCCTATC
>LNFM01002700.1_pt1 | contig 36676 bp, 38 predicted proteins | sample 596031 | NCBI WGS metagenome assembly LNFM01 (sample SAMN04254537, study PRJNA301005) | activated carbon metagenome | isolation source: dual media filters at the Ann Arbor, Michigan drinking water treatment plant | place: USA: Ann Arbor | reverse complement strand
CTACGACAGATGCCCCAAAGTCTTCCTCTCCGCCGTCGCTCTCGCCGCAACCGTCATGTTCTGGTTATGAACGGAGAACGAGTCCTGACCCTAAATTCATGACAAGAAGCGCGGCAACATGAAATATCGATCCACGTGAAAGCCTTGCCACTAATCTTCGTAGTCTTGTAAACACCAAAGCCTTCGCTCACACAACTTGCGGTCCAAGTGTCCATGCACTTGATTTGAGCGTTTGGGCGGAGAGTCTCAGCGACGCTCTTGACGTTCTGTCACTCCCAACACCCCTGACTCCAACCCCATCCATCCGCGCACCGAACCGTTAAGCACGCTCTCACGAGACCTCACGCAACCGAGAGCTGTCAATCCCCCGAAACCCTTTCCCGCCGGATTCTTTTGCGGCTCCCGCCCCCTATTCAACCCACTGGTTCCACAGCAGAAACAACCCACCCCCACCGGCGCAGTATTCCCGCGCAATCACCCCTCCCAATCCCCGAAAAGGTTAACATCAACCCCAGGGGGACCACCCTTCACCCGCCACCCCAAACCCCCGAACCCAAACCTTTCCAAATCCCTAACGCCCGCGACCAAGTCACTGGAATCATTTGTCCATCAGCGTTTGTCCACCGTGGACACTATCCGCGCCGGGCCTCGAAGAACCCCTTCAGCAGCGCCTCGGCCTCCCCCGCCGCGATGCCATCGTAGACCTCGGGGACGTGGTGGCACTGCGGGTGGCTGAACACCCGCGCGCCCACCGTCACTCCGCCCGATTTCGGGTCCGCCGCCCCGAAATACAGCCGCTCCACCCGCGCGGCACTGATTGCCGCAGCACACATCGGACAGGGTTCCAGGGTGACGTAGAGATCGCAGCCGATCAGCCTTTCCGACCCCAGCGCCGCGCAGGCCGCCCGGATCGCCAGCATCTCGGCATGGGCCGTGGGGTCCGCAAGCTCCCGCGTCCGGTTGCCTGCCCGGGCCAGCACCCGCTCGCCCTGCACGACTACCGCCCCCACCGGCACCTCACCGCGCAAGGCCGCCGCCCGCGCCTCGTCCAGCGCGACCGCCATGAACGACCGGAAGCCTTCGCGTTGCTCTTTCATGCCCGCATCACTATCCTGCGCACCCCGGCCAACAAGGCCCGAAGGATGTGCCCCATGCCCGGAAAAGAAAAGCCCCCCGCAAAGGATGCCGAGACGCCCGAGGGCGAGCGCATCGCCAAGGTCCTGTCCCGCGCCGGCATCGCCTCGCGCCGCGAGGCAGAGCGGCTGATCGAGCTGGGCGAGGTGAAGGTCAACGGCAAGACCATCACCTCCCCTGCCCTGAACGTCACGCCCAAGGACAAGATCACCGTGAGGGGAGAGCCGGTCGGCCAGCCCGAGCCCCCGCGCCTGTGGCTGTACTACAAGCCCGAGGGGCTGGTCACGTCCGCCTCCGACGAGAAGGGCCGCGACACGGTGTTTGACCACCTGCCCGAAGACATGCCCCGGGTGATGTCGATCGGGCGGCTTGACCTGAACTCCGAGGGTCTTCTTCTGCTGACCAACGACGGCGAGTTGAAGCGCAAGCTGGAACTGCCTTCGACCGGCTGGCTGCGCAAATACCGGGTGCGGGTGAAGGGCAACCCGACCGAGCCCGAGATCGAACCGCTGCGCAAGGGGATCACCGTGGAAGGCGACCGCTTCCAGCCGATGGAGGTCAAGATCGACCGGCATCAGGGGGCGAATGCCTGGCTGACGGTGGGCCTGCGCGAGGGGAAGAACCGCGAGATCCGTCGGGCGATGAACCATATCGGGCTGACGGTGAACCGGCTGATCCGGATTTCCTACGGCCCGTTCCGCCTGAACGAGTTGCAGCCCGGTGAAGTCGAAGAGCTGAAACCCCGGGTTCTGCGCGAGCAGCTGGGACTGGCCGACCCCGAAGAGACCCCGAAGCCAGTCCGGAAGCTGGCCCCACGGCAGGCGAAGACCGGCACGCGGTCCGCAGGTCCGGGCGAGGATCGCGCCAAGCCGGCGGCAAAGCCGCTGAAACCCGGTGAGGGGCTGAAGCAGCTGTCCGACACCTGGAAGAAGGCCACCCGCCCGCCCGCCGGGAAATCCGAGCAGGGCGCCACCGACCGCCCCACCCGGGAGCGACCGGCCAAGGGCCGCCCAGGCGCGGATCGTCCCACCCGCCCACATGGAACGCCGACCCGTCCTGGCCCCCGCCCCGGCGGGCCGAAGAAAGGCTAGCTGCGGCTTTTCGCCTCCAGCGCCGACAGGCTGTCCGGCAGGAAGCGTTCGGAAAACCCGGCGATGAAGCACCAGACGATCAGCTTGGCAAAGTTCGCCGAGGGGCCTTCATATGGCATGTCCGAGCCGCTGTGGACCGTCCACAGCGACCCGAACCCGCCGGTGGCACCGTCATCGGGGGCTGGAAACAGCTCGCCCCCGATAAGGTGGCCCGAGATGACGAAGTAAAGGATGACCGAGGACAGGCCGCCGACCAAGAGCCGCACCATCAGGAAATGCCAGGAATAGCCGTTTTCCAGGTCATCGACGCTGAGTTTGACCGCCGTGTTCTGGAAGGCGATCAGGCGTGAGAGATAGGCGCCGAGAAAGCCGAAGAAGGTCGTCACGATCAGGTTGTATTTCACCAGATCGGTGAAGGGCATCTTCTCGACCGCGACGGCGAACCAGCCGGTGCCGAGGATCAGGAACACACCGACGATCACCCCGGTCAGCCCGAATCCGATATAGGTCATCCGCCTGGCCACCCAGGCCCGTTCGGCCCGTTCCGACCGTCGTTCGGCATAACGGTTGTGAATGTCGCGCAGAAGCTTGGCCAGAAGTGCCTGTTTCGCCTCGTCGGTCGCCTGCGCCTCACGGCGCTTGAGGAGAACCGCGAAGGACGGCACTCCGATCTTCTCGGCCGTCAGGAAGGAACTGTCGAGCGCGACCTCCAGATCGGCGCCAAGCTTGAGTTGCACGAGAAGGATCTCGATCTCGTTCGGGATTTCCCAGTTGCGCCAATTTTCCGGCTTGTCGGTGATCTCGGGGGCCAGAAGCGTCTCGATCCGCGGGGCCTTGAGGTCGGGGTGCTGGGCCAGATGTCGGTGATAAGAGGCCCGCAGTCCGGCCATGTGCGCCCCCCAGGCGCGTTCTTCGCCCCGGCGGCCCTTGCTGTCGGTCGTGGCAGTGCTTTCGGAATCCTGCATCGGACCCTCCGTTCAAAAACCATCACGTGATCAAATTCTGCCTTCGAATTCCCGAAGCCTGCGCCCGATACCGATTCTGTGCAAGTTTTCGGTCGCGTCATAGTGCTGCAGAGGGGAGGAATGCCGCCGATTTCCCCCGTGTGGCGCTGGCATGGCCTGCCCACCTCGGCTAAGGTCTGACGCAACGCAGGGTGCAGGAGGTTACGCCATGTCGGGAACCGGGTTGAGGAACCTGTCGCTGGCCCTGCTCGTTGCCCTGACGGCCTATGTGGCCTGGTCGGGGGGCGTCTGATGGCAGAACGGTTCGGCGGGAAGTACTCGCCCGGCGGTGCAAGGCCTGGCGGCGACGTGCCGGTCATCGCCGACGTGCGACCGGTGGGGGTATGGCGGACGCGGGTCCTGTTCCTGACGGCGTTCCTGTTCCTGTTCCCGGCCTTTGGCGATGGCCCGCGCGAGATGCTGATGGGTCTGGCGGCCGGGGGTCTGATCATCCTGTCGGCCTGGCAGACGCGGGAAGGGCTGCGGGCGGAAGCGGCCTACAATGCCCGCAAGGTCGCCCGGCGCCCTGCCCTGCCGCGCAAGCTTCTGGGGGCGGTGCTGACCGGGGCGGCGCTGGCCCTGGGCGGGATCATTGCGGATCAGGGGTTGGTCTATCCGGTGTTGTACGCGCTGGTCGGGGCCGGGCTGCATCTGGGCACCTTCGGCATGGACCCGACGGCCGACAAGGGGATGGAGGGTGTCGACGCGTTCCAGACCGGCCGGGTGGCGCGCGCGGTCGAGGAGGGCGAGGCCCATCTGGCCGCGATGAAGGATGCGATCCTGCGCGCCCGCGACCGGGCGCTGGAGCGGCGGGTCGACCAGTTCGCCGCCGTGGCGCGCGGTTTGTTCCGTACGATCGAAGGCGATCCGGGTGACCTGACGGCGGCGCGCAAGTATCTTTCGGTCTATTTGTTGGGGGCCCGTGACGCGACTGTGAAGTTCGTCGACCACTATGCCCAGACCCGCGATGCCTCGGCACGCACGGATTACGAGACGCTGCTGACCGACCTGGAAACCACCTTTGCCGAGAAGAGCAAGGCTTTCCTGACCAACAGTCGCAGCAATCTGGATGTCGAAATCTCGGTCCTGCGGGACCGCCTTAAGCTTGACCATTGAACCCGAAGGGGAGTGACCATGTCCGAGACCGTCCAAGCCAATGCCCAGGCCCTGCTGACCGAAGTTGAGAAGGTCACCGCGGTGATCCTGCCCGAGCCGGTGTCCGAGGTCGTGCCGCTTGCGGCAGCGCCTGCCGACAAGGCTGAGGAAATCCGCAAGCGGATGGCCGAGGTCGATCTGACCAGCACGCAGTCGATCATCAGCTTCGGCTCGTCCGCGCAGGCGGAACTGCAGGTCATCAGCCAGGCGATGCTGCAGGACGTGAAGAACAAGGACGTGGGTCCCGCAGGTGACAGCTTGCGCAAGATCGTCACCACGATCCGCGGCTTTGCGTCAGAGGAACTGGACCTGCGCCGCGAGGCAAGCTGGTGGGAGCGGCTTCTGGGCCGCGCCGCGCCCTTCGCCGAATTCGTCGCGCAGTATGAGGACGTGCAGGGCCAGATCGACAAGATCACCGGCGAGCTTCTGACCCACGAGCATACCTTGCTCAAGGATATCAAGAGCCTGGACCTGTTGTACGAAAAGACCCTGACCTTCTACAACGAGCTGGCCCTCTACATCGCGGCGGGCGAGGCGAAGCTGGCCGAAACCGACAGCACCGCAATCCCCGCCAAGGAGGCCGAGGTTGCTGCTGTCCCCGAGGCGGACAAGGTGATGAAGGCGCAGGAGTTGCGTGACCTGCGCGCGGCCCGCGACGATCTGGAGCGGCGCATCCACGACCTGCGGCTGACCCGGCAAGTGACGATGCAGTCGCTGCCCTCGATCCGGCTGGTGCAGGAAAACGACAAGTCGCTGGTGACGAAGATCAACTCGACCCTCGTCAACACCGTGCCGCTGTGGGAAACGCAGTTGGCCCAGGCGGTGACGATCCAGCGGTCGAAAGAGGCTGCCGAGGCGGTGCGCGATGCCAACGACCTGACCAACGAACTCTTGAAATCCAACGCCGAGAACCTGCAGCAGGCCAACAAGGTGGTCCGCGAAGAGATGGAGCGCGGGGTCTTCGACATCGAAACGGTGAAGGCCGCCAATGCGACGCTGATCGCGACGATCAACGAAAGCCTGGCCATCGCCGACGAAGGCAAGGCCCGCCGTGCCAATGCCGAGGTGGAACTGGTGAAGATGGAGGCCGAACTGCGCGACACGCTGGCCTCTGCCAAGGCGCGTCCGACTGCGCCTTCGGCTTCGGCCTGAAGCGACTGCAGCAAGGCATGGCACACGGACAGACAGTCAAGTCCTTGATGACAGCCACCATGTGCCTGGCCTTGGCGGGGTGTATCGGTTCAGGAGTGCCGACGGTTCCGGAACCGATGCCGGAACCTTTGCCCGTGGTGGTCCCTCAGACCGCCAAAAGCGCTGCAGCGGAGGTCTATTTTGCGCAGGTGCAGCAGGCACTTCTGGCGCAAGGCATGCTGCGGACCGACGGCGGCGCGGACATTCCGGTCAGCGACCGCATGCTGGCGGAAAACTTCATGCGGATCGCCCTGTTCGACGAATACCGGCGTGGCTCGGGCGGGTTCGTGCGGGAAGAGACGGAAAGCAACCTGCGCCGCTGGGTGGAGCCGGTGCGGATCGGCATCCGCTTTGGCGCAAGCGTGCCCCCGGACCAGCAGGCGACCGACCGGGCCCGGATCGCAAGCTTTGCCGCGCGGCTGGCAGCAATCACCGGCCACCCGATTTCGGTCGATGATCGCGCCCCGAACTTCTTTATCCACGTGGTGTCCGAGGACGAACGCGAGGCCCTGGGACCTGCGATCCGCGCCACCCTTCCCGGCCTGGGGGCTGCCGAAGTGGCAGGGATCACGGCGATGCCGCGGACGACCTACTGCCTGGTCTATGCCCTCGCCGACAGCCGCTCGGGCGCCTATACCCGTGCCTTCGCGGTGATCCGGTCCGAACATCCCGACCTCCTGCGCCTGTCCTGCCTGCACGAGGAGCTGACGCAAGGCCTTGGCCTGCCGAATGACAGCCCTCGCGCGCGGCCTTCAATCTTCAACGACGACGAAGAGTTTGCCCTGCTGACCGATCAGGACGAGCTTCTTCTGCGTCTGCTTTACAGCCGCGAATTGCGGCCGGGCATGACGGCTGCCGAAGCCCGGCCCATCGTCTTCTCTCTTGCGCGCCGGTTGACCGGCGGCGAAAGCTGATCCCAAACGGAGGGTCCCATGGTCTTCGATTTTCTCAAAGGCGAATTCATCGACGTCATCTCTTGGCTGGATGACACGCGCGATACGATGGTCTGGCGGTTCGACCGGCGCGGCCAGGCGATCAAGTACGGCGCCAAGCTGACGGTGCGCGAAGGCCAGGCGGCGGTCTTCATTCATGAGGGGCAACTGGCGGATGTGTTCCAGCCCGGTCTCTACATGCTTGAGACCAACAACATGCCGATCTTGACCACGCTGCAGCACTGGGACCACGGGTTCCAGTCGCCCTTCAAGTCCGAGGTCTATTTCGTCAACACGACCCGGTTCAACGACCAGAAATGGGGCACCAAGAACCCGATCATGGCCCGCGACCCCGAGTTCGGGCCCGTGCGCCTGCGGGCCTTCGGGACCTATTCGATGCGCGTCACCGATCCGGGCAAGTTCATCCAGGAAGTGGTCGGCACCGATGGTGAGTTCACCTCGGACGAGATCAGCTTTCAGATCCGCAACGTGATCGTGCAATCGGCCTCCCAGGTGCTGGCGAAATCGGGGATCCCGGTGCTGGACATGGCGGGCAACCTTGCCGATCTGGGCAAGCTGATCGCCAATGCCATTGCACCGCAGGTGGGCGAATACGGGCTGTCGATCCCGGAATTCTACATTGAAAACATCAGCCTGCCGGAAGAGGTGGAAAAGGCCTTGGACAAGCGCACCTCGATGGGGGTGGTGGGCGATCTGAACCGCTACATGCAGTTCAATGCGGCGGAAAGCATGTCGCAGCCCGGGTCGGCCATGGGGTCGGCCATGGGGGCCGGGATGGGCATGGGGATGGGCGCCAGCATGGCACAGAACATGGGGCCCTGGGGCGGGCAGCCGGGTGCTGCCGCCACCCCGCCGCCGCTGCCGCCGCAGCCGCCCGCAAGCAAGGTCTGGCATCTTGCCGTAGACGGCGCGACCACCGGGCCCTTTACCGAGGGGGATCTGGCCCGACAGGCGTCCGAGGGTCGGCTGACCCGGGCAACGATGGTCTGGACCCCCGGCCAGGACGGTTGGAAAATGGCGGCCGAGACCGATCTGGTCCGGCTTCTGGACAGCGTGCCCCCGCCCCCGCCCAAACCGTAAGCCATGCCGCAGGACGAATACCGCTGGCCCTGCGCGAATTGCGGCGCGCAACTGCGCTATGCGCCGGGCCTGACCAGCCTGACCTGTGAACACTGCGGCCATGTCCAGGCCATCGCCCCGGAAGCCCCCCGCACGCGGGCCCGGGCCTTGCAAGAGCTTGATCTGGCGCGGGGTCTTCGGGATGATCTGTCCTCCAGCGACATGGTCGAGGTGCGGTCGACCTCCTGCCCGAACTGCGGGGCCAAGGTGGAAGTCACGGGTGCGACCCATGCGACCGAATGCCCGTTCTGCGCGACGCCGGTGGTTCTGGACACCGGAACCGAACGCCACATCAAGCCGCAGGCCTTGGTGCCGTTCGTCCTGACCGAGGGCGAGGCGCGGGCCGCGATGATCAAGTGGATGGGCAGCCTGTGGTTCGCGCCGGGGACGCTTCTGGAGTACGCCCGCAAAGGCCGGGCGCTGGCCGGGATCTATGTCCCGTTCTGGACCTTCGATGCCGATACCGCCAGCCGGTATTCTGGTGAGCGGGGCGAGTATTACTATGAGACCCGCACGGTCAGCGTCCGGGTCAACGGCCGGATGGAACAGCGGCAGGAACGGGTGCGCCATACCCGGTGGTATTCGACCTCGGGCCGGGTTGCCCGGGATTTCGACGACGTCCTCGTCATGGCCTCGCGCAGCCTGCCGGCGCGGCTGGGCAATGAGCTGACCCCCTGGGATCTTGGGGCGTTGACGGCCTACACTCCTGAATTCCTTGCTGGTTTTCAGGCCGAGGGTTACACGGTGGCCTTGTCCGACGGCTGGCGCGAGGCGCAGGACCGCATGTCGAACGTGATCCGCGAAGACGTGCGCCGCGACATTGGCGGGGACGAGCAGCGGATCCACGACGTGGACACCGACTGGTCGGACGAGACCTTCAAGCACATCCTTCTGCCGGTCTGGATGGCGGCCTACAAATACAACGGCAAGAGCTATCGGTTCCTGGTCAACGGCCAGACGGGTGAGGTGCAGGGCGAGAGGCCCTGGTCGGTGTGGAAGATCGCGGTTGTCGTGGTTCTGGCGGCGGCGATTGCACTTGGCGCCGTCTATCTGTCGGACCCCGAGGCCTTTGGCCTGCCAGAGCCGGACTGGATGAACTGAGGCCTAGTCCGGGTCGCGCACGAAGAAAAGCTGGTAGCCCGCATAGGCCCCGGCGGCGAGGAACATCAGCCCCCAGAACGGCGACTGCAGCCAGATGAACTCCATCAGCCCCCAGCCGATCGGCAAAAGGACCGTGACCCAGCGCACCCAGGCATGGCGGAAGAACCGGTCATTCGGATCAAGAAACTTCATGCCTTCGGCCCCCGTTCATGGCATCATTGCGCCAGACAAGGAGGACGACATGCCCCAGATTGTCAAGGATTTCCAAGGACAAACCGTCATCACCACCTTCGAGACGACACCTGCCATGGCCTTCGATCTGGTCGAGGCGCTGGAGGCGGCCTACCGCGACTGCATCCGCCTGCAGCCAGGGTTCATCGCGGCGGGTCTGCACATGAACGACGCCCGGACACGGATCTGCAACTACTCGCAATGGCAGCAGCGCGAGGATTACCAGGCGATGCTGCGGACGCCCGAGATGCGCGAAAGGAACCGGAAGATCAATGACCTCTGCCGGGGGTTCGAGCCGGTGATGTACGAGGTGACGGGGGTGTTCTGATCAGGTCCGGCGCTCTGTTTGTTGGTTCAATGGGTTAGCAGCAATCCAGGGGTATTCTTTGTGTATTCCCGACATTCATATCGCATGCATACGCGCAGCGTGGGAAGTCCGCGTTAACTCTGCGCGCCGAATCGGTGCTGGTCTCCGGTCTTAGGCCGAAGGCACCTCGCCGCAGGCCCGGAACGCCTCGACCGCTGGACGCGCGCCGGTGAGGTCAAAGGGGACGGAGGTTGTCCCCGCCAGCGCGGTCGCGGTTCCGTTGAAGGCCAGCCCGTCAAGCACGTTGCCAAAGCCCGTATCGCTGACGGTCAGCGTCCGGCCGTCGGCGGACAGTTGGTGTCGGCTGGTGCCGATGGTCATTGCGGCCGGGCCGTTGAAGCTGAGGCCGAAGGTTTCGGTTGCGGGCCAGGGGTCGGGGCGGGTCAGGCTGATCGCGTAGGGCTGCGGCTGGGAGGGGTCGTAGATCACGCGGATCGAGAGTTTGGGGGTGTCGTTGAGGATGGTGCAGATGGGCGTGGGGGTGAAGTCCCAGGCTTGGGAGGGGAAGGCGAGGAGGAGGAGGGCGATCAGGGTCCGCATGGGCAAGGAAATGGAGCGCCACAGAAAGCCGTCAAGCCGGGAGGCAAGGAGGTGACTTCCGTTAATCCAACCGAAACCAAGCCCGACGAGACTGGGACAAACCGAACGGAGGCACTGATGGATCCAGTCGACGAATTCGCCCGGCTCAAGGCCGAGATCAAGCGCTTGCAGGACCGGGCAGAGGTGCTGCGGATGGGCTTTCTGCGACCGGGGGCGCGGCTGCGGTCGAACCGGTTCGAAGTCACGGTGAAACGCCAGCGACGGCGTGTCTTCCAGAAAGACCGCCTGCCTGAGGCTGTGCTGTCCGACCCGCACTATTGGGACGAGCGTGAAAGCGAGATCGTCACCTGCCACGAGATCGCAACCTTCCGTGCGGGCGATCCGGACATCGTCCTGATCGAGTGACAGACGGGTAGGGTGGGCGATGCGCCCACCTTACGTTCAGGAAAACCCTTCAAGGTCAGCAATATGCCGAATTACAGCCGCTTGCGCGTTCCGGGTGCAACCTACTTCTTCACCGTCAATCTGGCTGAACGCGGATCCACCATCCTGAGTGACCGGATTGACCTGCTGCGGGAAGCCTACCGGGTCACCGCGGCAGAACATCCGATCCACTGCGACGCAATGGTGGTCCTGCCCGACCACATCCACACTGTCTGGACCCTGCCAGAAGGCGACGATGACTTTTCGCGTCGCTGGCAGAAGTTCAAGGCGCGCTTCACTCAGGCGACGGGCCTCAGGGGGCTGCAGTCGCGCAGCATGGTCGAAAAGCGCGAGGCCGGTCTGTGGCAGCGCCGGTTCTGGGAGCACATGATCCGCGACGAGGCGGAACGCCGCCGGGCGGTGGCGCACTGCCTGTCCGATCTGGTGCGCCATGGTCTGGTCAAACGGGCCGAGGACTGGCCGTTTTCCACCATTCACCGCGATATGCGCAGGACGGTGGGCGTATCGCCCACCCTACGGGACGCCGCGTAGGGTGGGCAATCTGCCCACCGCCCTTACCTGCCGCGTCGTGACCGCTTCCCGCCCTTTTGCCCTGCCCGTCCTGCTGTCGACCGCCCGGCCATCTTCACTGCCTCTTCCACCGCTTCCTCGATCGCCTCCTGCCGGGCGAAGGGGTCGTCGGCGACGGCAAGTTCCACTGCCTCCAGCCGCTTGACCTCATCCCGCAGGCGGGCGGCCTCCTCGAACTCCAGGTTCTCGGCGGCCTTGCGCATCTGCAGTCGCAGCGCGTCAAGGTGGGCGGCGAGGTTCTTGCCGACCATGGGTTTGTCGATCTTCGTGGTGATCCGCGCCTGATCGGTGTCGCCCTCCCAGGTACCGAACAGCACATCCTCGACGTTCTTCCGCACGGTTTCCGGCGTGATGCCGTGCAGGGTGTTGTAGGCCACCTGCTTTTCGCGGCGGCGGTTGGTTTCGCCGATGGCCCGCTCCATGCTGCCGGTCATGCGGTCGGCATACATGATGACCCGGCCTTCCGAGTTCCGGGCGGCGCGGCCGATGGTCTGGATGAGCGAGGTTTCCGAGCGGAGGAAACCTTCCTTGTCGGCATCCAGGATCGCCACGAGCCCACATTCGGGGATGTCCAGACCTTCGCGCAGCAGGTTGATGCCGACCAGCACGTCGAAGGCCCCCAAGCGAAGATCGCGCAGGATTTCAATGCGTTCGATGGTGTCGATGTCCGAGTGCATGTAGCGCACCCGGATGCCCTGTTCATGGAGGTAGTCGGTCAGATCCTCGGCCATCCGTTTAGTCAGGACGGTGGCGAGGGTGCGCAGGCCCCGGGCGGCGACCTTGCGAATCTCGTCCAACAGGTCGTCGACCTGCATTTCCACGGGGCGGATTTCGACCATCGGGTCGATCAGGCCGGTGGGGCGGATGACCTGCTCGGTGAAGACTCCGCCGGTCTGCTCCATCTCCCATGACGCGGGGGTGGCGGAGACGAAGACGGATTGCGGGCGCATGGCGTCCCATTCCTCGAATTTGAGGGGGCGGTTGTCCATGCAGGACGGCAGCCGGAAGCCGTGTTCGGCGAGGGTGAACTTGCGGCGGAAGTCGCCCTTGTACATGCCGCCGATCTGGGGGACCGAGACGTGGCTTTCGTCGGCGAAGACGATGGCGTTGTCGGGGATGAATTCGAAAAGCGTCGGCGGCGGCTCCCCCGGCGCGCGGCCGGTCAGGTAGCGGGAATAGTTCTCGATCCCGGCGCAAGAGCCGGTCGCTTCCAGCATTTCGAGGTCGAAGTTGCAGCGCTGTTCAAGGCGTTGGGCTTCCAGCAGTTTTCCTTCGGAAGTGAGCTGTTTCAGGCGATGGAAAAGCTCTTCACGGATGCCCTTGATCGCCTGCTGCAGGGTGGGCCGGGGCGTAACGTAGTGCGAATTCGCGTAGATGCGGATCTGCTTGAAGCTGTCGGTTTTCGCGCCAGTCAGAGGATCGAATTCGGTGATCGATTCCAGTTCCTCGCCAAAGAACGAGAACCGCCAGGCGCGGTCTTCCAAGTGGGCGGGCCAGATCTCAAGGCTGTCACCCCGCACCCGGAACGAGCCGCGCTGGAAGGCAGTTTCCAGGCGGCGGTACTGCTGGGCGACAAGCTCGGCCATCACCTTGCGCTGGTCGTAAAGCTGGCCGACAACAAGGTCGACAGTCATCGCCGAATAGGTCTCGACCGAGCCGATGCCGTAGATGCAGGACACCGAGGCGACGATGATGACGTCGTCGCGCTCCAGAAGCGCCCGGGTGGCCGAGTGGCGCATCCGGTCGATCTGTTCGTTGATCTGGGACTCCTTCTCGATGAAGGTGTCGGTGCGGGCGACATAGGCTTCGGGCTGGTAGTAGTCGTAGTAGGAGACGAAGTATTCCACCGCATTTTCGGGGAAGAAGCCTTTGAATTCGCCGTACAATTGCGCGGCGAGGGTCTTGTTCGGCGCCAGGATGATCGCCGGGCGCTGGGTTTCCTCGATCACCTTGGCCATGGTGAAGGTCTTGCCGGTGCCCGTCGCGCCGAGGAGGACCTGGTCCCGTTCACCCGCGTTCACGCCGGCGGTCAGTTCCTTGATGGCCGTGGGCTGGTCGCCTGCGGGCTGGAAGGGTGTCGACAGAACAAAGCGGCGGCCGCCCTCCAGCTTCGGCTTGGTCAGGACGTCCGGGCGTTCGGTCACGGCGTTGGCGTTGTTGTGCGGCATCGGGCACGTCCTTGGCGAGTCGGGGGGCCTGCCAGATTTGATCCGTTTTTGTTCCAGTTCAAGCGGTGATCCGCGCGGGTGGGCGAAACCGTTGCCGAACGCGGGCCAAGCGGCTAAGGCTCGGCCCGCAAGAGGTGAGTGATGGCGAAGAAGATCGATACCCGCGCGGTCGGGCTGGATGTGGGGCTGGCGTTCATCCGTTGGCTGACCGGGGCCGAGAACCTGCACTATGGGCTGTGGACCGGGCTGGAGGTCGCGGCGGGCAATCTGCGGGCGGCGCAGGACAACTACTCCACCAAGCTGTTCGGCTATTTGCCTTCGGGCCCGCTTCGCATCCTCGACATCGGCGGGGGCGCGGGGGAGACGGCGAAGAAGCTGCTGGCGCTGGGGCATTCGGTGGAGATCGTGGTGCCTTCCGCCTTCCTGGCCGCGCGCTGCCGCGAGACGGCCAAGGGGGCGACGGTGCATGAGTGCACGTTCGAGGCCTTCACCGGGACCGGGCCGTTCGACCTGTGCCTGTTTTCCGAAAGCTTCCAGTACATTCCCCTGACGGAAAGCCTGCCGAAATGCGCGCGGTTGCTGGCGCCGGGCGGGCAGATCCTGATTGCCGACTGCTTCCGGACCGAGGCCTACAAGGGCCGTCACGTCCACGGACCGCAGCCGGGTGGCGGGCATCGGGTCGCCGTCTTCCGCGAGGCCGTGCCGCAGGCGGGCTTTGTGATCGAGGCCGAGGAGGACATCACGGACGCCGTCGCGCCGTCGATCGACCTGGAGCAGCGGCTTTTCAACGTGCTGGGCCACGGGGTGACGCGGGTGTCCGACGAAATTCACGCCCAGCGACCGGCGGCGCATTGGGCGCTGGCGCGGATTGTCGGCCTGTTCCTGCCGAAAACCCGGCGCGCCAACCTGATGCAGCGGTTGACCGGGACCAGCCGGACCTCCGAAGCGTTCCGGACCTATAACCGCTATCAGATCATCCGCCTTGGCCGGACGCAGGGCTGACACCTCGCGGTCCAATCGCCCGCGAGTCGTTAAAAGAATCTTTATCCAGTCGCACAACTTCTGGTTGATTTGAGGGGCGGCATCGGCCAAGATGATGGGGCAAGCAGCAACTGAACCTGCCGGTCGGCGTCAGATCCCACCCCACCCACACTCCCTGACACTGGCCGGCAGTCCTTTCCTGCATGAGGCGCTTGCGCTTTCCACAAAGCTTCGGAATAACACGGGTCACGTCCGAAGGAGCCAGTCATGCGCGCCCGCATCTATCAGCCAGCCAAAACCGCGATGCAGTCGGGAACTGCCAAGACCCATCTGTGGGTTCTGGAGTTCAGCCCGGCCTCCGAGCGGGAGATTGATCCGCTGATGGGCTGGACCTCGTCCTCGGACACGCAAAGCCAGGTCCGGCTGCGGTTCGAGAGCCGTGAGGCGGCCGCAGCCTATGCCACCGAAAAGGGTCTGGAGTTCGATGTGGTCGAGCCGAAGCCACGCAAGGCCCTTATCCGGCAGCGCGGCTATGGCGAGAACTTCGCCACCGACCGTAAGGGCGCCTGGACGCACTGAATGTCCTGGGCAATTGCCGAAGAACACCCCCTGACCCCCGACCTGGCGCTATTGTTCGAGCGTCACACGGCGGACATGCATGCCGACACACCGCCGGAATCGATCCACATGATGGACAAGGCCGCGCTGGCGGCACCGGGGATCCGGTTCTTTGTCCTGCGCGAGGCCGGACGGCCGCTGGCAATGGGGGCCTACAAACGGATCGACGCGGACCACGCCGAGATCAAGTCGATGCATGTGCTGGTCGAGGCGCGCGGGCGGGGGCTGTCGAGGATCATGCTGGACCACCTTTTGGCAGCAGCAGCGGCGGACAGGTTTTCCCGGCTGAGCCTGGAGACCGGCGTGCAGCCGACCTTCGTGGCGGCGCGGGGCTTGTACGAACGGGCCGGGTTCCTGGAATGCCCGCCCTTCGAAGGCTATGAGTTGGACCCGAATTCAGTCTTCATGACAAAGGCGCTTGCCTGAAACCTGGCACTGTCGCAAAAGGCGGTGGCGCGGGCTCATAGCTCAACTGGATAGAGCAAGGACCTTCTAAGTCCGAGGTTGGGGGTTCGAGTCCTCCTGGGCCCGCCATTTCTTCAGACCCCGCCCTTTCCTGAACAGGGAGCCGTCCTTGTGGCATCGAGCCACGCGGACGGCGCTGCCGCGGACGGTGGTCAGGTCGGCGTGGACGGGGCGCCGCCTTCAAAGCGGTTGCCGTGGCGGTAGTCGCAGGGTGCTTCCTGCATCTGCAGATGCAGGCCAGTGCCGGTGAAGGGATGGGCGCGGGCGACGTCTTCGTCGAAGTCGATGCCGAGGCCGGGAGCGTCGGGGGGGATGATGTAGCCGTCCTCCCATCTGATCGAGTTCTTGATCAGTTTCTGATGGAAGGCACCGCCGGTTTCGATGGTTTCCGCGATCAGAAGGTTCGGTATCGAGGCGGCGAAGTGGACGTTGGCGGCCCATTCGACAGGGCCTGCGTAAAGGTGCGGCGCCATCTCGGCGTTGAAGATTTCGGCCATGGCCGCGATCTTCTTCGCCTCCCAGATGCCCCCCACGCGGCCAAGGGCTGGTTGCAGGATCTTGACACCGCCGGCGCGGAGGAGGGTGCCGAATTCCGCCTTGGTGGTCATCCTTTCGCCGGTGGCGAGGGGAACGCGGACCGACTTTGCGACCTCGGCGAACTCCAGAAGGTTGTCTGGCGGGATCGGCTCTTCGTACCAGAGCGGGTTGTAGGGTTCGAGCTCACGGCCCATGCGGATGGCACCGGGGGTGGTGAACTGGCCGTGGGTGCCGAAGAGAAGGTCGACGCGGTCGCCGACGGCTTCGCGGATCGCCTTGCAGAAGGCTACGCTTCGGGTGATGTCGGACATCGCCGGTTCATGGCCACCGCGGATCGTGTAGGGCCCGGCGGGGTCGAATTTGACGGCGGTGAACCCGAGGTTCATGAAGCGGACGGCCGCTTCGGCGGCGGCGTCGGGGTCGACCCAGAACTCTGGGCTTTCCTGGCCGGGTTCCGGGTAGAGGTAGGTGTAGCTGCGGATGCGGTCGTTCATGCGGCCCCCCAGGAGGGCGTAGACCGGCCGATTGCGGGCCTTCCCGAGGATGTCCCAGCAGGCGATTTCAAGGCCGGAGAACGCGCCCATCACTGTCGGGTCGGGGCGCTGGGTGAAGCCGGAGGAGTAGACGCGGCGGAACATCAACTCGATGTTTTCCGGGTTTTCGCCGGCCATGTGGCGTTCGAAGACGTCCTCGATCACCGCCTTCATCGCCTTGGGTCCCACGGTCGAGGCGTAGCATTCGCCGTAGCCGACGATCCCGGTGTCAGTGGTGAGTTTCGGGAAGATCCAGTAGCGGCCACCCCAACCGGGGAACGGGGGGGCGACGACGAAGATTTCGAGGTCCTTGAGTTTCATGCGCCGTCCCCTCTGGCTGGCCGAGACGCAGGGGTTTCACACCCCCGCACCCCCGTGGAGTATTTCTACAAGGGCAAGCTAGGGAGGATGGGGCGGCGTCGACCTTTCATCTGCGACAGATCATGACGCGGATGGGATAGGGCAAAAGGCGTGAGAATTGGGCTGATGGAGGGAGTCGACATTCGATTTTGTCAAATTTCTTGGCAGATTTCAGCCCTTATCGGGCTTCTGACGTTGCGAGACTACAAGTCTAGAGATGGCCGATACGGGTCAGGAAGCCGATCAACGGTTCAGCGAAGCTTTCGGGGTCGGACAGCATCGTGAGGTGGCTGCCGCCGCGGATCAGCTGGAAACCGGCGTCCGGTACCAGGTCCGCCAGTTCGCGTTGCAGGTCGGGCGGGGTCTTGCGGTCGTCGGCGCCGGCGAGGATCAGGGTCGGCAAGCGGAGCGTTGCGGTGGTCTGGTAGAAGTCGGCCGTGGCGATGGCAGCAGCGAAACCGGTCCAGCCGTCAGGACGGGTGCTGTGAAGCATCGTCCGGACCCTGTCCATTTCCGGCGAGGCGCGCCATCTTGGGCCGAGGAGACCGGCGCACTCGGCGTCAAGGTCGGGGCCGTGGCTGCGCAAGCGGGACAGACGGGCCTCCCAGACCGAGGGGTTGGCAAAACGGGTCGCGGAGCCGGTCAGGACGAGGGCGCGGACGAGGTCGAGGCGTTTGATGGCGAGGCCTTGGGCGATCAGGCCGCCCTCGCCCGCGCCCAGCACCACGGCATCCTTAAGACCGAAATGGTCCATCAGCCGTTCGACGTCGCGGATCATTGCGCCCATGGCATAGGGCTGCGGCGGCGCGTCCGAAGCGCCGTGCCCGCGCAGGTCAAGGCTGAGGAGCTGGTGTCCGGGGAGCAAGGGCACCAGACGATCCCACATCCGGCGGTCGAGGCCGAGGCCATGGATCAGGACCAGGGGCGGCAATGCCGGCGGCCCGGTCAGATCGGCATTCAGTCGCAGGTCGTCCAGCCAGACGAGGCTCACGCAAACCGCCGCAGGGCTTCGGCAAAGGTCTCGGGGGCGACATTGCCGCCGGAGGCGACGGCGATCACGGTGTCGGGCAGGTCTGCGGCGAAAAGTGCGGTGGCCAGGGCGACGGCGCCGCCCGGTTCCAGCACGATCCGAAGATGGGAGAAGGCCAGCGCCATTGCCTGCAGGGCCTGATCGTCGCTGACCACCGCACCCGGTCCGGCAAGGCGGGAGAGGATGGGGAAGGTCAGCTCGCCTGGGCTCGGCGTCAGGATCGCGTCGCAGATCGAGCCGGAGGCGGTGGCGTTCCGCTCACGCTGGCCCGAGGCGAGCGAACGGGCCATGTCGTCGAAACCCGCCGGTTCGCAGGTCCGTACCCGCAGGCCCGGCGCATGGGCGGCAAGCGCCAGGGCGGTGCCGGAGGAGAGCCCGCCGCCACCGCAACAGACCAGGACATCGGCGGACGAAATCCCCGCCTCGGCCGCCTGGGCGGCGATTTCCAGGCCCACTGTGCCCTGGCCTGCGATGACCTGCACATCGTCGTAAGGCTTGATCAAAGTCAGGCCGCGGGATTCGGCGATGCGGGCGCCAATCGCATCGCGGTCTTCGGTGGCACGGTCGTAGAGCACGACCTCGGCCCCGTAGGCCCGGGTGTTGTCGATCTTCACCTTGGGCGCGTCGGCGGGCATCAGGATGACGCATGGCGCGTCATGCCGGGCAGCGGCGTAGGCCACCCCCTGCGCGTGGTTGCCGGAGGAGAAGGCGATTACCCCGCGCGCCCTTGCGTCGGGCGTCAGGGCCGACACGGCGGACCAACCGCCTCGCGCCTTGAAGCTGCCGGTGATCTGGAGGTTCTCGGCCTTGACGAAGATGCGCCGCCCGGCCAGCCGGTCGAGCAGCGGCGCGTTCAGCAAGGGGGTGCGCCGGACCTGGCCTGCCATGCGGGTGGCGGCGGCTTCGATCAGGGTGATGTCGGTCATGAGCACGCATCCAGGAAGCGGCGGATCAGGTCGAGGGACTGGGATTCATCCAGAAAGGGGATGTGCGCGCGGCCGGGAACCTCGGCGAACATCATGTCGGGGCGGCGGGCGCGCATCTTCGCCACGGTGTCGGGGGTGAGGAGGTCCGAGTTCGCGCCGCGGATCAGCGCCAGCGGCAGACCGGCCAGCGTGTCGAAGAGGGGCCAGAGGTCGGCGGGCGGGCCTTCGAAGGCGGCGAGGAAGGCCTCACGCAGGGCGGGGTCGTAGGGGATGCGCAGGCCGTGGGCGGTCTCGATGGACTGACGCTGCGCCTCTTCCAGCCAGCGGGACATTGGGACGCCCTCGAACCCCGGGCTGCGGGAGAGGCGGTCGGCGTAGTCCTGATGAGTGCGGCCCGCGGGGTTGCGGCCGACGTAGTCGCTGATGCGGGAGAGGCCCGTGCGGTCAATCTCGGGGCCGACATCGTTGAGGCAAAGACCGAGGAGCCGGTCGCGGGCGGTGGCACCCAGAAGCATCCCGATCAGCCCGCCACGCGAGGTGCCGAGGAGTGCTGCGCGGGAGATGCCGAGATGGTCGAGGAGGGCGACGGCGTCGCGGGCCTCTTGCAACAGGGTGTAGGTGGCCGCACCGGTCCAGTCGCTGGCGCCCCGGCCCCGGTAGTCCATCCGGATCAGGCGCAGGGGCGGCAGGTGGGGGATCAGATAGTCGAAATCAGCCATCGTCCGGGTCAGACCGGGCAGGCACAGGAGGGCCATGCCCTGGCCTTCGTCGCGATAGGCGATGCGGGCGCCGTCTTCGGCGGTAAAGCGAGTGACCTTTGACATGGGCGCACCGTGACATGCGGCGCGGGCGGGGAAAAGGGGGCGCTGCGCCAACGGTCGCGGGCAAGGGGCGCTTGTGGGGCAGGGCTTGGCAGACTAAACCCATGCCCGAAACGGGTGAGGCGGGCGTATGTCGGACAGCTCTGCGGTCGAGGATCGGCCAAAGTCGAAACGGGTGGGCGCGCTGCGCGGTCTAGTGCCGTTTCTCTGGCCCTATCGCGGCTTGGGTTTCCTGGCCTTGCTGGCGTTGGTCCTGACGGCTTCGGTCAGCCTGATCCTGCCCTTGGCCGTGCGCCGGGTGATCGACGGGTTCAACGAGGCCAATGCGCAACTTCTGGACCAGTATTTCGGGGCAGCGCTGGTGATTGCCGGTTTGCTCGCCGTTGGGACGGGGTTTCGCTATTATCTGGTCACCCGGCTGGGGGAGCGGGTGGTGGCCGATATCCGACGCGCGCTGTTCGACCGCGTGCTCGGCATGTCGCCCGCCTTCTTCGAGCGCATCCTGACCGGCGAGGTCCTGAGCCGGATCACCACGGACACCACGCTGATCCTGTCGGTGATCGGGTCCTCCGTCTCGGTCGCGCTGCGCAACGTGCTGATCCTGCTGGGCGGGCTGGTGCTGTTGTTCCTGACCTCGGCCAAGCTGACCGGGCTGGTGCTTTTGATTGTGCCCGCGATCATCGTGCCGATTGTCGTGCTGGGGCGGCGTCTGCGGGCCTTGTCGCGGGAAAACCAGGACTGGATCGCCGCGTCCTCCGGCTCGGCGTCCGAGGCGCTGTCGTCGGTGCAGACGGTGCAGGCCTTTACCCACGAAGGGGCGACGCGGGGCCAGTTTGCCGAGGTGACCGAAAAGAGCTTTGTGTCGGCCAAAGCGCGGATCAAGACGCGGGCGATCATGACGGTCATCGTGATCTTCCTGACCTTTGCCGGGATCGTCGGGGTCTTGTGGGTCGGTGCGCGGGACGTGCGGGCCGAGACGATGTCGGTGGGCGCGCTGATCCAGTTCGTGATCTACGCGGTGATGGTGGCGGGGGCCGTGGGTGCGCTGTCGGAAATCTGGGGCGAACTTCAGCGCGCGGCCGGGGCGACCGAACGGCTGGTGGAGCTTCTGGGCACGGAGGATTCGGTACAGGACCCGATGCGCCCGGTCGCCCTGCCCCGCCCGGTGCGTGGTGAGATTGCGTTCGAGGACGTGACTTTCCGCTATCCGGCCCGGCCCGAGGCTTCGGCGTTGAACGGGGTCAGTCTGCATGTGAAGCCCGGCGAGACGGTTGCGCTGGTCGGGCCTTCGGGGGCGGGAAAGACCACGATCCTGCAGCTGTTGATGCGGTTCTATGACCCGCAGGCCGGACGGATCACGCTGGACGGCTTGGCCCTGCAGGACCTCGCCCGCGGTGATTTCCGGCAGGCCATCGCGCTGGTGCCGCAGGACCCGGTGATCTTTGCCACTTCGGCGCGCGAGAATATCCGCTTTGGCCGTCTGGACGCCTCGGATGCCGAGGTGGAGGCCGCCGCCCGCGCTGCCGCTGCGCATGATTTCCTGACGGCCCTGCCGCAGGGCTATGACAGCTATCTGGGCGAACGTGGGGTGATGCTGTCGGGCGGGCAGAAGCAGCGGGTGGCGATTGCCCGCGCCATCCTGCGCGACGCGCCGATCCTGCTTCTGGACGAGGCGACGAGTGCCCTGGACGCCGAAAGCGAACGGCTGGTGCAGGCGGCGGTCGAAAAGCTGGCCGAGGGGCGGACAACGCTTGTCGTCGCGCACCGGCTGGCCACGGTCAAGCGCGCCGACCGGATCGTCGTCTTCGACCAGGGCCGGATCGTGGCACAGGGCACGCATGACGCGCTGGTGGCCGAAGGCGGGCTTTACGCCCGGCTGGCACGGCTGCAATTCACCGAAGGCGGGCCCTGACGTAGCGTCCCGCGGCCCGGGTCGAGACAATCTGACTTCACAAACCCGTTTTCGATCCCCATGTTCAGGAAAAGCCTGCGGCAACAGCGGGCGACGACATGGGGAGGAACCGATGACCAACTTCGCTACTTCGGCGGATCTTCGCGCTATCGAAGCCGAAATGCCCTGGGCCGATCGGGGTCAGGGCCGCTCGATCTACGAATATCTGAGCCGCACCAAGGCCGCCCATGGCGCCCGGCCGGCGGTCAGCTACCAACTGCTGTCAGGCCCCGAGACCAAGAAGGTCACGTTGACCTGGGCCGAATTACACGCGCAAGTCACGCAGGCGGCGAACCTGTTCCGGTCACTTGGGGTCGGGGAAAAGGACACGGTCGCCTTCGTCCTGCCGAACGCGATGGACACGGTGGTCACGCTTCTGGGCGGGATGGTCGCGGGGATCGTGAACCCGATCAACCCGCTTTTGGAGCCGGAAAAGATCAGCGCCATCCTGCGCGAGACGAATGCCAAGGTCGTGGTCACGCTGAAGGCCTTCCCGAAGACCGACCTCGCGCAGAAGGTCAATGAAGCGGTGCAGTTCGCACCGAACGTCAAGACCGTGCTTGAGGTCGACCTCGTGCCCTACCTCTCGGGCCTGAAAAAGGTCATCGTGCCGCTGGTCCGGCCGAAGAACCCGACCAAGCACACCGCCAACATCAAGGATTTCCGGGCCGAAATGGCGCGGATGCCCGCCGACAAGCTGACCTTCGCGGACCGGACCGAAGACCATGTCGCCGCCTATTTCCACACCGGCGGCACGACGGGCATGCCAAAGGTCGCGCAGCACAAGGCCAGCGGCATGATCTACAACGGCTGGCTGGGCACCACGCTTCTGTTCAAGCCGACCGATGTGGTGATGTGCCCCCTTCCCCTGTTCCACGTCTTTGCCTGCTATCCGATCCTTATGTCGATGATCGGCTCGGGCGCCCATGTCGTGTTCCCGACCCCGCAGGGCTATCGCGGCGAGGGTGTGTTCGACAACTTCTGGAAGCTGATCGAACGCTACAAGGTGACCTACATGATCACCGTGCCCACGGCGCTGGCCGCGCTGATGCAGCGCCCGGTCAATGCCGATATCTCCAGCCTGAAGAACGCGTTCTCCGGCTCCTCTCCGCTGCCGATCGAGCTTTACAACCGGTTCAAGAAGGAGACCGGGATCGAGATCATCGAGGGCTACGGGCTGACCGAGGCCACCTGCCTGGTGTCGATCAACCCGCCGGACGGGGTGAAGAAGATCGGCTCGGTCGGGCTGATGTTCCCCTATTGCCAGGTGCGCATCCTGACCAGCGAGGGCGCCATCGGCTTTCGCGAATGCGCGGTGGACGAAGTCGGCGAGATCTGCATCTCGAACCCGGGGGTCTATGAGGGGTCGACCTACACCGAGAAGGACAAGAACAAGGAGCTGTTCGCCGACGGTCGCTTCCTGCGCACCGGCGACCTTGGTCGGATCGACGCGGAGGGCTACCTGTTCATCACCGGCCGCGCCAAGGACCTGATCATCCGGGGCGGTCACAACATTGACCCGGCGATCATTGAAGAAGCCCTGATGGGGCACGAAGCGGTGGGCTTTGTCGGTGCCATCGGCCAACCGGACGCCCATGCCGGCGAACTCCCCTGCGCCTATGTCGAACTGGTCAAAGGGTCATCGGCGACGGTGGACGACCTGATGGCCTATGTCACCAAGCACATCCACGAACGCGCCGCGGTGCCGAAGTATCTGGAAGTCCTGCCGGAACTGCCGAAGACGGCGGTTGGCAAGGTCTTCAAGCCCGACCTGCGTCGCCTGGCCATCACCCGCACTTACGACGCAGCGCTGGCCGAAGCGGGCCTGTCCGCGCGAGTGTCGGCGGTGATCGAGGACAAGAAGCGCGGCCTTGTCGCGCAGCTGTCGAAGTCCGGCACGGTCGAGGATGCAGCGGTGCAGGCCGTGCTGGGCCAGTTCTCGAACCCGTGGGAATGGGCGGCCTGACCCCGGAAATCGAAAGAAGACTGTCTTTCGGCTGACCGAAAGATTCATTTGCCTGAATCAGATCGTGGCGCGAGAAAGCGGATACGAGTTCGATTACGGGATAGGAATGATGAGCTTTCGCATTGGGCTGGCCGCTGCATTGGTTGCGGCCACGGCGACTGGAATGGCGTCCGCGCAAGAATCTGAGTTGTTGTTTTCGCACAAGCACTGGGAGGTCTCGGTCGTCGGCTGGGACGACGGTTCGGTCGGTTGCGTGGCCGAAGTGAAGGCGCCGGGGGAAAGCTTCTCGATCTGGACCTTTGCCGATGGCGCGGTGCAGTTGCAGTTCTACTCGACAGCCTGGGAGTTCGGCGAAGGCCAGACCGCCGATCTGGGCGTGCAGATCGACCGCCGCGCCCCGTGGAGCCTGACCGGCGCCGAACTCTATCAGAACTCGGTCCTGTTCTATCTGCCCGACAGCAACGCGGGGGTGGACTTCATCGCAGAGGTCGCGCGCGGCAACCGGCTTTATCTGCGCGATGACGACGGGGCCGATGTGCAGAACTATTCGCTTGCCGGGTCCAGTGCCTCGATTTCGGCACTGGTCGAATGTGGCGACGTGATTACCAAGAAAACGCCGGGCAACCCGTTCAACTAGGGCCTACAGCTGGTCGGTGTCCATCCAGATGGTCACCGGCCCGTCGTTCACCAGACTGACCGCCATATCGGCCCCGAATTGGCCGTTGGCGACCGGAACACCTTCGTTTTCAAGTGCTTTGCTGAAGTGATGATAGAGCCGCTCCCCTTCCGAAGGGGGTGCGGCGGTGGAAAACCCTGGGCGGTTGCCGCGCAGATCGGCGGCCAGGGTGAACTGGCTGACCACCAGCGTGGACCCGCCGATGTCCTTGATCGACAGATTCATCTTGCCCTGATCGTCCTTGAAGACCCGCAGCTTGGCGACCTTGGCGGCGAGCTTTTCGGCCTGCGCTTCGCTGTCCCCGCCCATCGCGCAGACGAGGATGAGAAAGCCCTTGCCGGTCTCGCCAATGAGCACGCCTTCGACATGGACCCGGGCTTCGGTGACGCGCTGAAGGACTGCCCTCACAGCTCGTTCGCCCAGGGCGGGTTGGCCCCGGCGCGGCTGACGGTAACAGCGGCAGCACGAGTGCCAAGGGTCAGGGCTGCGGTCAGGGTGGCATCGGAGAGGCTGGCCACAGCGGCCTTGGTCAGCGCCCCGGCCTGATGCAGCGCGGACAGCACACCGGCATTGAACGTATCGCCCGCGCCGACGGTGTCGACCACGGTAACCTTTTGGGCCGCCACGAAAATATCCTGCGTCGCAGTCACCGCCCGCGCTCCGTTGGCGCCTTCGGTGATGAAAACCACCTTCGGCCCTTTGGCCAGGATACCTCGGGCAAGGCTGGTCAGATCGCCCGGCCCTTCCAGCCAGTGCAGGTCTTCGTCCGACAGCTTCACGATATCGGCGCGGGCGACCATCCGTTCGATCCGGGCCCGGTATGTCGCCTCTTTCCCGGCGATGAAACCGGGGCGGATGTTCGGATCGATCATCGTGACGCGGGCTTTGGCTTCGCGAGCCTGCAGCGCCTCGTAGGTGCTGGCGGCAGGGTCGTTCACCAGACTGATGCCGCCCAAGAACAGGGCGTCGACAGCGGCGGGCAGGGTCGGAAGCTGGTCGGTCGACAGCATCCGCCCCGCCGTAGCCTCGTCGTAGAAGGCATAGGTCGCCTGACCGTTCACCAGTTTGACGAAGGCCACCGTCGTCGGCCGGTCGGACCGCGCAAGATAGCGGGTATCGACCTTCGAGGCGGTCAGGGTATCCGCCAGGATTTCGCCCAGCATGTCGTTGGAAACGCCCGAGAAAAAGGCCGATGGCGTGCCGAGCCTCCCCAAGGCGATCGCGGTGTTGAAGACTGCGCCCCCGGCGTAGGGGGCGAAGCAGGATTCGCCCTCGGTGGAGGTCCGGGGGAGCATGTCGATCAGGGCTTCGCCGCAGCTGAGAATCATGGTCGTCTCCCCCTGTTGATTGACCGTTGTTAGCGCAAACAGACTATGCCGTGAAGAACTGCCTTAGGTTGGTGCGGATGCGGTCCAGCGGGGTTGCCCCGCTGGCGTCCGGAATGAAGGGCTGGCCGGTGATCGCCTCATAGGCGTCGATGTAGACCTTCGCGGTCTTCTCGATCATTTCCAAGGGGATGTCGGGGATCTTGTCCTTGTAGGGATCGCAGCGCGCGACGACCCAGGAGCGGATGACGTCCTTGTCGAAACTCGGCGGTCTCGTGCCGTTTTCGAGAGCGTTTTCATAGCCTTCCGCGATCCAGTAGCGGCTGGAATCGGGGGTGTGGATTTCGTCGGCGAGGAGGATGTTTCCTGCCGCATCCGTGCCGAACTCGTATTTGGTGTCTACAAGTATAAGTCCTTGTTTTGCGGCCATTTTCTGTCCTCTGGCGAAAAGGGCGAGCGCCTTCTGGCTGACTTCGTCCCATTGGGCCGGGGTTAACAGGCCGGACGAGATGATCTCGGCGGCGGTCAGGGGCTCGTCGTGGCCGCCGTCGAAGGCTTTCGAGGTGGGGGTGATGATCGCCTGCGGCAGGGCTTGGTTGTCGCGGAGGCCGTCCGGCAGGGTGTGGCCGTACATCGTCCGCGCGCCGGCCTTGTATCGGGTCAGGATCGAGGTCGAGGTGGTCCCCGCAAGGTAGCCGCGGACGACGATTTCCACCGGCAGGATCGTCACCCGCTTGCAGTGGACGGTGTTCGGATCGGGGTAACCGAGGACGTGGTTCGCGGCGATGTCGCTCGTATGATCGAACCAGTAGCGGGCGAGTTGGGTCAGCACCTGGCCCTTCCAGGGGATCACCGCAAGTATCTGATCGAACGCGGAAATCCGGTCGGAGGAGATCAGGAGGCGGGTGCCGTCGGGCAGGTCGTAACAGTCGCGGACCTTGCCGAAATAGGGGTTGGGCAGCTCGGCAATCCGCGCATGCGGCAGGGTGCGGGAAAGGTCGATCTGGCGCATGGCAGGCCCCCGGTTCGGTGCCTGCTTCTTGGGGGTTTTGCCTTGTGAGTCAAGGGCAGTCGAGGGACCCGCGCATCTCGCCACTGTCGCCCTGCAGGGTGGCTTCCCGCAGCTTGCAGCCAGTCACGCGGGGGATGAGTTCGATCATCGTGGCGCGGATTTCCTGATGCTCGCCGCGCTTGGCATAGCCGAGGCGAATGACCTCCACCCGCTCTCCCTTTTGGAAGACGGTATAGTCCCGCCCGTTAAGGTTAACATCCGTTCGGGTCGCGCCCATGAATTCGGGGGCCGGAGAGGCCCCGCAGGCGGCTAGAAAGGTGAGCAGGATCAGGGGGAAGAGCTGTTTCATTGGCTCAGGATGGCAGAGGTTGGTTAACGGGGGGTTAAGCGTCTTCCATCCGTCTTCCATGCGTCTTCCTTGCGTCTTCCGTCCGGTGAAGACGCCGGGCGTCAACTTTTGGCTGTTGGGATGGGGGCCGCAAAGGAGTCCGCCCATGCCCGATCTGAAGAAGCAGACGCCCCGGCAGCGGGCGCAGATGAGTTACATGATGGACGTGATGCGGCGCCTGGAATGGGACCTGCACAACTCCATCGAGATGACGGGGCGCATCCCGGAGGAATGGCACGAGATCGCCCAGAAGACGCCCCGGGCCGAGAAGGTGAAGGTCAACCTGCGACTGGAGGCGGACGTGGTGAAGTTCTTCAAGTCGATGGGGCCGGACTATGGGCCGCGGATCAATGACGTCCTGCGCAGCTACATGCACGCGCGGCTGGCGGGGGTGATCCGGGGGGCCGAGACGCTGGCGCATTACCGCAGGCGGGAGGAAGGGCTGGACGGCCCGAAGCCGCAGTTCGGGGATCTGGACGGGGAGCCGGAAACGGAGCGGCCAGTGCAGGCGGAGCGGGTGATGATGCAGGAGGTGCTGCAGCGGAGATATGCGGAGGAGGGGGCGCCGGAGCCGGAGGCGTTGCGGTCGTGGGTGAGGTGAGGGGGTGGGAGTGGTGCGTGCGAGCACGCACCCTACGCTTGCTGATCATCTTCGTCTTCCGCGTCAACCGCGGACGGGGATGTATGGGCAGACTGTGATCCACTCTCAGCTACTTTCTTTCGCTGCGCTTTCTAAGGTGTAATTTGCTTGCTTGCAAAAATACAAATTGATTTGCTATCATACAGAAGATAAACAGGAGAGAAGCAATGCTCACAGACGAGGAGCAGCAATTCCTTCTTAAGTCTGCTTTGACCCAAGCATTGAGGGAATCTGGCATTCGCGCGTCCAGTTCAGTGGTTGATTTCTTTGTAGCGCGGGCAATGAACCACATTAGAAATCGGCGCCCATATCAGAACAATTTTGATTCAGATGTAATTGATGCAGCCAAGAGTTCTCGAAGACTTGCCCATCAGATGGCCATATTCAAGGCGGGTTCGGTAACTCGTTCGTTTACTAAACAGGACGTCCGCAACTATTTGCTTTTTTCAAGCAACTGCTTCTATCCCTGGTGCAAGCCATGACAAAGAGATTTGAGGTCGCCATAGAAATCAGCAAACAGATGATTACGCTCTGCAGCGCGCTTATCATCGGTACGGCAGCACTCGCAGCAAATATTCTCTCAAATGAAGAGAGTAGAGTAATTTTTACAATGCTGGTTTTTCAATACATATTCCACTTCTTATCTATTATTTTTGGAGTATTCCACATAGGCGCCATGGCAAATCTTATTGAGACAGCAGAGAGAGTTGAGTACGAGAGAGAGATGGGCTCAAACAACAGAAGTCCTACCTTCGTTTCAATTTTTGACAACAGACTTGCGCCAATCTTTTGTTCGATTCAACAATGGCTCTTTGTCTTGGGGGTTCTTTTCCTAGTCGCCACAGTCATCGCTGACTGGAATATGAGGTAGCAGGGCTGCCGGGAGCACTTTCAAATCATTTGCTACCTTCGCCCTCACCCATCCATTTTCAACGCCGCAATGAACGCCTCCTGCGGGATCTCCACCTTCCCGAACTGGCGCATCTTCTTCTTGCCGGCCTTCTGCTTCTCCAAAAGCTTCTTCTTCCGGGTCGCGTCGCCGCCGTAGCACTTGGCGGTCACGTCCTTGCGCATGGCGGACAGGGTCTCACGCGCGATCACGCGGCCGCCGATGGCCGCCTGGATCGGGATCTTGAACATGTGGCGGGGGATCAGGTCTTTCAGTTTCTCGACCATCGAACGGCCGCGGGCCTCGGCCCTATCGCGGTGGACCATCATCGACAGGGCGTCAACGGGTTCGTCGTTCACCAGGATCGACATCTTGACCAGGTGATCCTCGCGGTATTCCGAGATCTGGTAGTCGAAGCTGGCATAGCCCTTGGTCACGGATTTCAGGCGGTCGTAGAAGTCGAAGACCACTTCGGCCAGGGGCAGGTCGTATTCGACCATCGCGCGGGTGCCGGCGTAGGTGAGGTTCGACTGGATGCCGCGGCGGTCCTGGCAAAGCTTCAGGATGTCGCCGAGGTATTCGTCGGGGACCATGATCGTGGCCTTGATCCGCGGCTCCTCGATATGGTCGACATAGGTGAGGTCGGGCATGTCGGCGGGGTTGTGCAACTCACGCACCTCGCCGTCCTTCATGTAAAGCTTGAAGACCACGGAAGGCGCGGTGGTGATCAGGTCGAGGTCGTATTCACGCTCCAGTCGGTCGCGGATGACTTCAAGGTGGAGAAGGCCAAGGAAGCCGCAGCGGAAGCCGAAGCCCAATGCCACGCTGGTTTCCATTTCGGTACTGAAGGAGGCGTCGTTCAGGGAGAGCTTCTCAATGGCGTCGCGGAGTGCCTCGAAGTCGTTGGCGTCGACGGGGAAGAGGCCGCAGAAGACCACGGGGACCGAGGGTTTGAAGCCCGGCAGCGGCGCGTCGCAGCCACGGCGTTCGTGGGTGATGGTGTCGCCGACCTTGGTGTCGCGGACCTGCTTGATCGAGGCGGTGAAGATGCCGATCTCACCGGGCCCAAGTTCGGCGATGTCGACCATCTGGGGTTTCAGGACGGCGAGTTTGTCGATGCCGTAGACCGCGTTGGTCTGCATCATGCGGACGCGGTCGCCCTTCTTCATCACGCCGTCCATGATCCGGACCATGACGACGACGCCAAGGTAGGGGTCATACCAGCTGTCGACCAGCATCGCCTTCAGGGGCGCGTCGCGGTCACCCTTGGGGGCGGGAAGGCGGGTGACGATGGCCTCCAGCACGTCGGGGATGCCGAGGCCGGTCTTGGCGGAGATTTCGATGGCGTCGGAGGCGTCGAGGCCGATCACGTCCTCGATGTTCTGCTTCACCCGCTCGGGCTCGGCGGCGGGGAGGTCGATCTTGTTCAGGACCGGCACGATCTCGTGGCCTGCGTCGAGGGCCTGGTAAACATTGGCGAGGGTCTGGGCTTCCACGCCCTGGGAGGCATCGACCACGAGGAGCGAGCCTTCGACGGCGCGCATGCTTCGCGAGACCTCATAGGCAAAGTCGACGTGGCCGGGGGTGTCGATCAGGTTCAGGATATAGGTCTTGCCGTCGCGGGCCTTGTATTCGATCCGGACGGTGTTGGCCTTGATGGTGATCCCCCGCTCCCTCTCGATATCCATACTGTCCAGCAACTGGGCCTGCATGTCGCGTTCGGCGACAGTGCCCGTCGACTGGATCAGCCGGTCGGCGAGGGTGGATTTGCCGTGGTCGATATGGGCCACGATGGAGAAATTGCGGATGCGGTCGAGCGTGATCATGGGGGGCCGTATAGCGTGAAGGGCAAGGCCGGGAAAGGGGGAGTGCGGCAGGGAAAAACCGGGGATGGCGGGGCCGCGCGCGCGTTTGTTGATTGGTGGCGCGTTCTGGGTCAGTCTGGCCGGAAAACGGGGGGACGCGGGATGGACGAGAGGGACTTCGGAACCGAGGACGCGCGGGGCCATTGGGCACCGAACCGGCCGATTTCGTACGGACCCGCCTTCGACTGGCCGCCGGACCCGAAACGGCTGGCGAAGTGGCTGTTCGGCTTTCCGGGCTACTTCCTGCCGTGGAATGTCTTCTACGCCGCGATGGCGCTGGTCTTGTGGACATGGTTCTCGCCCAGCCTTGAGACGACGAAAGAGCTGGCGCCGGGCTGGATCGCCTATCTGCTGATCCGCAACGAAATTCTGGCCGTCCTCGTCTATGGCGCCTGGCATCTGTGGCTGTATTCCTGGAAGCGGCAGGGCACGGCGTTCAAGTACAACCGGCAGTTCCCGCGGGAAAAGCAGCCCGGCTTCCGGTTCCAGAACCAGACTTACGACAACATGTTCCACACCCTGGTCAGCGGGGTGCCGATCTGGACCGCTTATGAGGTGCTGCTTCTATGGGCCTATGCCAACGGCTGGGCGCCGATGGTCACGTTCGCGGAGAACCCGGTCTGGTTCGTGGCCGTGTTCTTTCTGGTGCCGCTGATCCATGAGGTCGGCTTCTACTTCTGCCACCGGCTGCTGCACTTCAGTCCGCTGTACGAGATCGCGCACAAGCTGCACCACCGCAACATCAACCCGGGGCCCTGGTCGGGGCTGTCGATGCACCCGATCGAGCATGTGGTGTATTTCTCGACGATCCTTCTGTTCTTCGTGATACCGGCCCACCCGGTCCACATGATCAACCTGGCGTCCCGGCTTGGGGTGGCCCCGGCGCAGGGGCATACCGGGTTTGACCGGGTGGTGCTGGGCGACACGTCCAGCTTTGAGGCGAGCTATTACGCGCATTACCTGCATCACAAGTATTTCGAGGTGAACTACTCGGACGGGATGGTGCCGCTGGACCGCTGGTTTGGGTCGTTCCATGATGGCACGCCCGAAGCGCATGAGGCGATGAAGAGCCGACGGTCGCGACGGACGAGCTGATCCGCCCGGGGGTTGGTTTAGCCGATGCGGTAGGCGGTCGCGTGATCGGGGACGGCCAGATCGTCCGCGAGATCGGGGGCCGGTTCGGGCGGGTCCACGACCAGCCGGATCGGCAGGACCCCGGCCCAGACCGGCCAGCCTGCGTCTTCGGCAGGGTCAGTCGGCGGCCCGGCGGAGACTTTTGCCGAAGCCTCGGTCAGCGGCAGCGAGAGGATGCGGGTGGCCTTGAGGTCCTGCTCGGTGATGGGGCGCAACTGATCCCAGCGGCCGGGGAAAAGCTGCTCCATCATCGTCCGCAGATGGTCGGTCTTGGCCTTGGCGCCTCCGACCAGCTCGGCCCGGCCAAAGACCATGACCGAGCGGTAGTTGACCGAGTGTTCAAGGCCGGAGCGGGCAAGGACCATGCCATCCAGGAGCGTCACCGTCACGCAGACCTGCTGGTCACTCGCGCGTTTCTGCATGCGGCTGGCCGAGGAGCCGTGCCAGTAGATCCGGTCGCCTTCGCGCCATTGCAGCGTCGGCGTGACGACCGGGAAGCCGTCGACGATGTGGCCGACATGGGCAAGCGGCATCGCGTCGAGGATCGCGTCGATGACCTGCCGGTCATAGCGGGCCTTGTCGTGCAGGCGGCGGACTTTGCTGCGGGGGCTGGGGGCCGGGTGGGACATGGCGTTCGGGCTCCGGTCTGGCAGGGCGGGCAGCCGCGCGTCGGGGCGGCCGGGCTACTGCATCTTGTAGCAGGCTCTCGTTTCGCCCGCGAGGGGTAGCGGGTTTCCGCATAGTTGTCGCAAGCCCCTGTGAAGACTTGAAAAATTCCTTTGGACTTGGCATGATCGTGGGTAGAAAATGACCGGCGGCGGCTTCGGGAAGACCTGCTCCGTGCCCGGCGAATGAGGCAGAGACGAATGAAATCCATCGCGCTTTGGGCTGCAGCTGCGGCCTTTATTCCGGTAATGTCCAGCATGGCGGCAGCCGGTCCGATCGAGCGGGCCTGCATGGCGTCTGACCGGGGCGGCAACCGGTCCTTGTGCGGCTGCATCCAGCAGGCGGCGGACATGACGCTGTCGGGCGGCGACCAGAAGCGGGCGGCGAAGTTCTTCAAGGACCCCGAGGCGGCCCATGCGACCTGGACCTCGCAGTCAAAGTCGGACGATGCGTTCTGGGACCGTTACAAGAGCTTTGGCCAGACCGCCGAGGCCTACTGCGCCGGGTGATTTCGCTGGGGTGGTGGGCGGATCGCCCACCCTACTTGGGCCTGGATTCTGACAGTTTGCGTGGCGACCTGATCCGTCGGCGGGCGATTTCTTCGAAGAAATCGTCGCGGAGCCTTTGAAGGCTCCGGTCCGGACTTTTTGAAAAGTCCGGTCAGTCGCCAGCCGGTCGTGCAAATGCGAAAGGCCCCGCCTTCAGGACGAAGGCGGGGCCTATTCACGGAAACGCACAGGATCAGGCGGCGGCCTGGGCCTTGGCGATGTCCTTCTTGATCTTCTGGGCGGCGGTCGAGAGTTCCTCGTCCTTTGCCTTGGCCAGATAGGCGTCCAGGCCGCCACGATGGTCGACCGAACGCAGCGCCGCGGCGGTGACGCGCAGCTTGAACGACTGGCCGAGCACGTCCGAGATCAGCGTGACCTCGTTCAGGTTCGGGAGGAACCGACGCCGGGACTTGTTGTTGGCGTGGCTGATGGTGTTGCCGGACATCGGGCCCTTGCCGGTGAGTTCGCAGACGCGCGACATTCTGGTTTTCCTTCGATTCGTCAAAAGGGGGGGAAGGCGGGGAATCCCCAACCCTCGAAAGCGATTGCGGGCGTGTAAGGGGAATCCCCGGCGGCGTCAAGCGGTCAGGCGGGATTGTCCGAGTGGGTGTGGTGCCGGACTCCGCGCAGCAGCGCCCGGTGGCGGGCGGCGGTGCCTCCGGCGGGAGTATTTGGAAGAGGGCAAGGCTGGGCCGGGTCAGCCGGGCGGGAAGGCGGGGGCGATGTGGGACGGCAAGGCCCTCGGCCAGGGTTGCGGGCGGCAGGCGGGCATGCCAGCAAGTCGCGCGACAGGAGATGACATGGCATTCCCGATCCACGAACTGGCGGCCCTGGGCACTGCGACCTGCTGGGCGATGACCGGGCTGATCGCCTCGGACGCGATCCGGGCCCTGGGGGCGTTTCATTTCAACCTGATCCGGCAGGTCTTCGTGACGTTGATCCTTGCGGCCGTGGTGCTGGTGTCGGGAGCCGGGGGATTGCCAGGCTGGCAAGGCGTGGCGCTATTGGCGCTGTCGGGGGTGATCGGCATCCTTCTGGGCGATACCCTGAACTTTGCCGCAGTGGGACGGCTGGGGCCGCGCCGCGCAGGGGCGATCTTCGCGCTGAACGCGCCGATGGCGGCGGTGCTGGGCTGGGCGCTGCTTGGGGAACGGCTGGGCGGGCAGGCCTGGGCGGGGATCGCGGTGACGGTCGCAGGCGTGGCGCTGGCGATCCTGGGGCGACCACCGTCGGGCGCGCACCGGTTGGAGCAGGTCTGGGGCGGATTGCGCATGGGCGCGCTGTTCGGCCTTGGCGCGGCGCTTGGGCAGGCGGCGGGCACGCTTATCGCACGGCCTTACATGGCGGGCGGGCTGGACCCCTATCTGGGGTCGTTGATCCGGGTCGGGGCCTCGGGTCTGGCGATGGGGGTGCTGGCCACCCTGCCCCTGGCTCCGCCCCGGCCGGTGGAGGTGTCGCGCAAGGTGCTGGTGCTGACCGGGGCGACGGCGCTGATCGGGTTGCTTTTGGGGATGACGCTGTTCCTGTACGCGCTGCAGGGGTCGCAGACCGGGATCATCGCGACGCTGTCGGCGACGTCGCCCGTGATCATCCTGCCGCTGTTGTGGCTGCGCACCGGGCAGCGGCCGAGTGCCAAAAGCTGGGCGGGGGCGGCGCTGGCGGTCACCGGTCTGGCGCTGATCTTCACCCGCTAGGCGACGGGGTCCCGGCTGGCTAATTCCTCGGCCCGGTCCAGCGCCTGGGCGGCAAGCGCTGTGCGTCCCTGCCGCAAAAGCCGGTCGGCGCGTTCGCGCCAGTAGCGGGTCGAGACGTTGCGAAGCTGGCGGTGGAGGAGCACGAGGTCGCGCGCCTCCAGCCGGGAGGAGAGGCTGAGCCGCTGCAGGGTGCGGAAGCCTCCAGCTTGCCCAAGGGCAGCAGTACCGGGATGCCCGCCGAAGGCCAGCTTCGCGGGGTGGATGCCAGACAGGAGCGCCATGATCCGGTCGGCATGCAGCCGGTCGATCGGGTGGGTCGGGTCATAGGCCACGACGCCCTTGAGGTCAGGCCGGGCATGGGTGGCGAGGTCGCCTGCCACGGGGTCGAAGCCGGATGCCTCGGGGTAGCGGTCTTCCTCGGGCAGGTCGAGGGCGACCTGGGGAGAGACGAGGAGCACCTGATTGAGGCGCAGCGCTTTCGAGAAGCGCAGCGCTGCGTAGCCGCCCATCGAAAAGCCAAGGGCGCGGGCGGTCAGGAAGCGGGAGCGGAGGGCCTGAAGCGCGATCTCCAGCGCCGGAGTCTCGGCGTTGAGGAACCAGTCGTTCCAGCGAGTCTGGATGTGCAGATGCGCAAGGCCTGCGGTCAGGGCACGCTGGACGCGGCCCCGGTCGTCAAACTGGCCGGGCTCGGGCTCCCACGGGCGGAAGGTGACGTAAAGCGCGGTGGTGGGGCGGTCGGGGTGCCAGAGGCGCGCCTGCAGCAGCGTGCCGTCGAAAACCCGTTCGCCCGCTGTCACGCGGGGCGTCCGAGCAGGCGGAGCATCTCGGCGGCGGCGGCCTCGGGTGACAGGGCACCGGTGGCGACACGGTCGCCGAGGCTGGCCAGCAGCCCCTTTTGCGGTTCGCGGGAGAGGGCGGCAAGGAGGCCCTGGCGGACCTCTTCTTCGAACCAGTGGCGGGCCTGGGCAGCGCGGGTGCGGTCCCAGTGGCTGTTCTCTTTGCGCCAGGCGATCAGGGCCTGCATGTCTCCCCAAGCCTGGGTCAGGCCTTCCCCGGCCAAGGCCGAGACGGGAAGCGCCTTGGGGTAGTCTTTCGGGTCCTGCGGACGGCGGCGGAGGAGGTGCAGCGCGCCGGAGTAGTCGGCGACCGTGCGCATCGCCGCGGGCTTCAGGTCGCCGTCGGCCTTGTTGACCAGGATCAGGTCGGCCATCTCCATGATGCCGCGTTTCACCCCCTGCAACTCGTCCCCGCCGGCCGGAGCGAGGAGGAGGAGGAAGAGGTCGCTGAGTTCCGCGACGACGGTTTCGGATTGCCCGACGCCGACGGTTTCGATCAGGACGATGTCAAACCCGGCGGCCTCGCACAGGGCGACGGCCTCACGCGTGCGGCGGGCGACACCGCCAAGCTGGCTTTGGCTGGGCGAGGGGCGGATGAAGGCGTTCGGGTTGCGCGACAACCGCTCCATCCGGGTCTTGTCGCCGAGGATCGAGCCACCCGAGCGGGCCGAGGAGGGGTCAACGGCAAGGACGGCGACCTTGAGGCCTTGGGCGGTGAGCATCAGGCCGAAAGCCTCGATGAAGGTCGACTTGCCGACGCCGGGCGTGCCGGAAAGGCCGATGCGCAGCGCCTCGCGTTTCGGGTCGCGCAGCGCGGAGAGAAGCGCCAGCGCGTCGGCGCGGTGATCGGAACGGGCGCTTTCGACCAGCGTGATCGCGCGGGCGAGCGCCCGGCGGTCGCCAGAGCGGATGAGGGCGGCGCGTTCGGTCGTGTCCATCCCGACTTTGTGCCGGATCGGGGCAGGCTTGGCGAGAGGCCGGGCCCAAGAATTTTCGGCGAAAATTCTTGGGGCTTCCGGATGGCGCGGGTGCGCGCGATAAGCGGGGCATGATCACGCTGCCGGTGTCCCATGTGTTGCCCGAACTTGCCGAGGCGCTTGCCTCGCGCGGCATGGCGGTGTTGCAGGCGCCGCCTGGAGCGGGAAAGACGACGCTGGTGCCGCTGGATTTGCTGGCGCGCGGCGTGATCGCGGGGCGCATCCTGATGCTGGAGCCGCGCAGGCTGGCGGCACGGGCGTCGGCAGAGCGGATGGCGGAGACTTTGGGCGAGCCCGTGGGGCGGACGGTGGGTTACCGGATCCGGGGCGAAGCGAAGGTGTCGGCGGCAACGCGGATCGAGGTGGTGACCGAGGGCATCCTGACCCGGATGATCCAGTCGGACCCGGAGCTTTCGGGCGTCGGGCTGGTGATCTTTGACGAATTTCACGAGCGGTCGCTGAATGCGGACCTTGGGCTGGCGCTGTGTCTGGAGATCCGGGGGGCGCTGCGCGAGGACCTGAAGCTGCTGGTGATGTCGGCGACGTTGGACGCGGGGCCGGTGGCTACGCTGATGGGCGGGGCGCCGGTGGTGACCTCCGAAGGGCGGGCCTATCCGGTGGTGACTCGGTGGTTGCCGCGCCCGCCGGATGCGTCGATGCGGCTGGAGGGCCTGGTTGCCGGGGCGGTGAAGGCCGCGCTGGAGGAGACGGAGGGGGGAGTCCTGGTCTTCCTGCCGGGAGAGGGAGAAATCCGGCGGGTGGAGGGTCTG